>ERZ773260.1799-NODE-1799-length-26437-cov-20.203624_pt1 | contig 26437 bp, 17 predicted proteins | sample MGYA00511387_ERZ773260 | MGnify/ENA primary metagenome ERZ773260 (study PRJEB29015, sample SAMEA2737745) | human gut metagenome | biome: human gut; feature: human-associated habitat; material: faeces | place: China | collected 2012 ... | reverse complement strand
GACCGCCGCCGCCCGCGCAGCCGCCGGGACAGGCCATGACCTCGACAAAGTCATAGCTGACCTCGCCCCGCTCAAGGGCATAGAGCAGCTTCCGCGCGTTGCCGAGTCCGCTCACCACCGCGACCTTCACCTCGCCCGTCGTAGGAATGGTAAAGCTCGCCTCCTTCCAGCCGTCCATGCCGCGCACGGCGGTGAAGGCGTCGGGATCGGGGTTCTCGCCGGTCACGAGGTAGTACGCCGAGCGGAGCGCGGCGTCCATCACGCCGCCGGTCGCGCCGAACACGACCGCCGCGCCCGTGCCGCTGCCGAGCGGGGAGTCGAACTCCTCCTCCGGCAGATGGACGGGGGAAATGTGGTTCGCGCGGAGCATGATGTCCAGCTCGCGCGTGGTGATGCTCACGTCAACGTCGGGAATACCATCCTCGCCGCGCATGGTCGGAAGCGCACACTCGCTTTTCTTTGCGACGCACGGCATGATGGACACGACGAACAGTCGCTTGGGATCAATGCCGATCTTCTCGGCAAAGTAGGTCTTGGCAATGGCGCCGAACATCTGCTGCGGGGACTTCGCGGTGGAAAGCTCCTCCGTCCGCTCGGGATACTGCGACTTGAGAAAGCGCACCCAGCCCGGGCAGCAGGAGGTGAACATCGGCCAGCGGTAGTCCTTTTTGTGCGTGAAGCGCTCAAGAAACTCGCTGCCCTCCTCCATGATGGTGAGGTCGGCGGCAAAGTCGGTGTCGAACACATAGTTGAAGCCCAGCTCGCGCAGAGCAGCCGCCATGCGCTTGGGCGTAGCAAACTCCGGCGAAAGGTTGAACTGCTCCGCCCAGGCCGCGCGCACCGCCGGCGCGACCTGCACGACCGTGACGGTGTTGGGGTCGTCGATGGCATCAAAGACGATTCCCGTGTCGTCGCGCTCCCGCAGCGCCGCCGTGGGGCAATGCGTGATGCACTGGCCGCAGTAGGTACATTCCGTATCCTGGATGCGGCGATTGCGCGAGGCGTCCACCGTCGCGCGGGAGCCGGTGCCGAGCAGATCCCATATCTTCACGGTCTGTACGTTCTCGCAGATCTGGATGCAGCGCATACACTTCACGCACTTGTCGTTCTCGCGGATGAGCGGCGTAGAGTAGTCCACCGCCTCCCGGCGCAGCTTGGTGGGATAGTGCTCGCCGCGCATATTGAAGTCGTTCGCGAGCGACTGCAGCGTGCAGTTGCCGCTGCGCGAGCAGCTCGTGCAGCTCGCGTCGTGCTCGGAGAGGATCAGCCGCAGGTTGGCGCGGCGCGCCTCGCGCGCCATGGGGCTGTTGGTAAAGACCTCCATGCCGTCCGCCACCACATTGTCGCACGCGGGGACAAGGCGCTCCATGCCCTTGACCTCCACGCAGCACAGACGGCAGGCAGCGATTTCGTTGACGTCCTTTAAGTAGCAGAGCGTCGGAATGTTGATGTTGAGCATCCGCGCGGCCTCGAGGATCGTGGTCGTCTCGGGCACCGTGATGCTCTTATGGTCGATGGTCAGCGTCACATTCTTTACCATTTGCCCTTCCTCCCTCCACGGAAAATGCCGTAGCCGAAGTGGTCGCAGCGCAGGCAGCGGGACGCCTCGGCGTAAGCCTCCTCGTCCGTCAGGCCGCACTCGATGCACTTGAAGTCGCGCTTGCGCTCGTCGGCCTCGCGCTCGGTGGTGTTGATGCGGCCATGGGGCGGCTTGTTGTTCAGCCGTGCAGTTGGGACCTCCACACCCACGTCGATGACATGGTGATAGCCGAGGTATTCGTCGATGTTCGCCGCCGCGACCTTGCCCGCCGCGATGGCGCGGATGACGGTGGCCGGACCCGTGACGCAGTCGCCGCCGGCAAATACGCCGTCCATGTTGTCGATCTGGCCGCTGGCCTCGGCAACAAAGGCGCCGCGCTTGATGGTGATCTTGCTCTGCTCGAAGCCGTGTGTTTCCACGCCCTGTCCGATGGCGACTACGATCCCATCCGCCGCAATGCGCTTTTCAAAGAGCTTTGCTTTCTCCGGCTTGGGCCGGCCCTTATCATCCATCTCGCCGATGATCTGCGGCTGCGTCCAGAGCGCGACCGCATGGTCCTGCCCGTTCGTCTCGATGCGCACGGGGGCCTGCAATGTGACCAGCTCCACGCCCTCGGCGACCGCGCCCTCGACCTCCTCGGGCAGCGCGGTCATATCCTCCCGGCGGCGGCGATAGACGCAACTCACCTTACGCGCGCCGAGGCGCACTGCGCTGCGGCATACATCCATCGCGACGTTGCCGCCGCCGATGACCACGATCTCCTTGCCGCGGAAATCGGGCATGTGATCGTCGCCGATCTCGCGCAGCATCTCGACCGCGGACATGACGCCCTCGGCGTCCTCGCCTTCGATTCCGGTCTTTTTATCCGTGTGTGCGCCGAGTGCAAGATAGAGCGCGTCGTATTGACCGCGCAGCTCGTCGAAGGTGATCTCGTCTCCGATGTCCACATTGACCTTCGCATCAATGCCGACGGAGAGGAGCGACGCGATCTCCGCGTCCAGGATCTCGCGCGGCAGACGGTAGGCGGGAATGCCGTAGCGCAGCATACCGCCGAGCTTCGCCCGCTTTTCATACACCGTAACCTTGTGGCCCATCAGCGCGAGGTAGTACGCCGCGGAAAGACCGCTCGGCCCGCCGCCGACGATGGCGACCGTCTTGCCGGTCTCCTCAGCGCAGGCGGGATGGGGCACATAGCCCGCGTGGTCCACCGCGTAGCGCTTGAGTCCGCGAATGTTCACCGCGTCGTCGATCATGTTGCGGCGGCAGCGCGCCTCACAGGGATGCTCGCAGATGTACGCGCAGGCGGAGGGGAAGGGGTTATCCTGCCGGATGAGCCGCACAGCGTCCGCGTAGCGGCCGTACTTCACCAGCACGGTGTAGCCCGGAATGTCCACGCCCGCAGGGCACAGCGCCACGCAGGGGACAGGATTCTGCATCCCGCCGAGGCAGCGGTGGCGCAGAACGTGCTCTTCATAGTCGTCGCGGAAGCCCTGGATGCCGTCGAGCACCAGCCGCGCCGCATCGCGCCCGATGGCGCAGTCCGCGCTGTTGACAATCACGCGCGCCGTGCGCTCGATGAGCGCGATGGTCTCCATCGTCGCCTTGCCGTCGAGCACGCTCTCCATCAAATCGGAGAGCTGAGCGAGGCCGACGCGGCAGGGCACGCACTTGCCGCAGGTCTGCGCGTGGCAGAGGTTCAAAAAGTTCATCGCAAGATCCACCGGGCACAGTCCCGGAGGGCTGGCGGCAATGCGCCGCTCCACGTCGCGGTACAGTCCGTCGATCACGGTCTGGGCGCGCGACGGCGTCATAATGTCAAGTCTCGACAAAACCTTCACACCTTTCCGAATCGCAAAACGCGGGCACATCCTACGGCGCGCCCGCTGTCTTTTAATTATAGAACATTTCTATAGATGATGTAAAGATAAATTTTTTATACAAATCGCCAAAAATGTAGGCTGTCTCTGCCTTTCTCCGCGCAAAAAGGAGGGCTGCCCTTCGGCAGCCCTCCTGAATGGGACCTTGCTTACTTCTTGTCGTACATATCAATGAGCTTGACGAGGTGCTCGTAGCGCTCCTTGGCGGCTTCCTCGTTGCGGGCAAACAGAGTGTCGGCACGCTCAGGGAACTCGCGGGTCAGACGGCTGTAACGGGCCTCGTTCATCAGGAACTCCTGATAGCCGCCCGCAGGCGCCTTGGAGTCGAGGGTGAACTTCTGCTCGGCAGCGGGGTTGAAGCGGAACAGGTTCCAGTAGCCGCACTCGACGGCCTTCTTCATTTCCTTCTGGCAGTTCATCATGCCGCCCTTGATGGAGTGCATCTCGCAGGGGCTGTAGCCGATGATGAGGGACGGGCCGGGATAAGCCTCGGCCTCGCAGATGGCCTTGATGGTCTGCGCGGGGTTGGCGCCCATGGCGACCTGCGCGACGTAGACGTAGCCATACTGCATCGCGATCTCGGAGAGGCTCTTCTTCTTGGTCTCCTTACCGGCTGCCGCAAACTGCGCGACCTGACCGATGTTGGAAGCCTTGGACGCCTGTCCGCCGGTGTTGGAGTAGACCTCGGTATCAAAGACGAAGATGTTGACGTCCTTGTTCTGGGCGATGACGTGGTCGAGACCGCCGTAACCGATATCGTAGGCCCAGCCGTCGCCGCCGAAGATCCACTGGGACTTCTTGGCGAGGTATTCCTTCTTGTCGAGAATCTCGGCGACCAGCTTGCAGGCGGCGCAGTCACAGAACTTCTCGCCCTTGGCCTTGAGCTCGGCGGCGTGTTCAGCAAACTGCGGAACAGCGGCAAGCTCGTCGACGGTGGCGATGCTCGCCATCAGCGCGGCAATATAAGCCTTGGTCGCCTCGGCGTTGGCCTTGCCGTCGGTGAAGGTGTCGAGCCACTTCTGCGCGGCTTCCTTGAGCTCGGGACGCGCCCACTCGACAGCGATCAGCTCGCGGGTCTTGTCGGCAAGGTCCTCACGGAGCTTCTCCTGACCGATGAACATACCGAAGCCGTGCTCGGCGTTGTCCTCGAACAGGGAGTTGCACCATGCGGGACCGTGGCCGTTCTTATCCGTGCAGTACGGGGAGGTAGCGCCGGGGCCGCCCCAGATGGACGAGCAGCCGGTGGCGTTGGAGATGTACATACGGTCGCCGAAGAGCTGTGTGATGAGACGCGCGTAGCTCGTCTCGGCGCAGCCGGCGCAGGAGCCGGAGAACTCGAGCATGGGCTGCATGAACTGGCTGCCCTTGACGGTGGTATCCTGCATATCGGCCTTGGGCGCGACCTCGTCCAGGCAGTAGTCGAAGACCTCCTGCTGCTTGAGCTCGCCCTCCTGCGGGACCATGGTCAGCGCGCCGACCGGGCACTGGCCGATGCAGACGCCGCAGCCCATGCAGTCGAGCGGGGAGATGGCCATGGTGTACTTATAGACGCCCTTGCCCTTACCGGCCTTGATGTCAACGATCTTGGCAGCGGCGGGAGCGTTCTTGGCCTCCTCCTCGGTGAGAGCGAAGGGACGGATGGTAGCGTGCGGGCAGACGTAGGCACAGTTGTTGCACTGGATGCACTTGGTCTCGTCCCAGGTGGGAACGGAGACGGCGACGCCGCGCTTCTCGTAAGCGGCAGCGCCCAGCTCCCACTGGCCGTCCACGTGCGGCATAAAGGCGGAGACTGGCAGGCTGTCGCCGTCCATGCGGTCGATGGGGTCGAGAATGTCCTTGACCTGCTTGACCAGCTCCGGCTTACCCTTGAGCACTTCGGCCTTGTCCTCGTCCACGGCGTTGGCCCAGTCGGCGGGAACGTCGATCTTCTTGTAGGCGGTGGCGCCGAGGTCGATGGCCTTGTGGTTCATATCGACGATGTCCTGGCCCTTCTTCAGGTAGGAGTGCGTCGCGGCATCCTTCATGTACTGGATGGCCTGCTCCTCGGGCATGACCTTGGCGAGGGAGAAGAACGCGGACTGAAGGATGGTGTTGTTGCGCTTGCCCATGCCGATCTCGATGGCGAGGTCGATGGCGTTGATGGTGTAGATCTGGATGTTGTTCCTGGCGATGTAGCGCTTGGCGTCCGCCTTGAGGTGATGGTTCAGCTCATCGAAATCCCACTGGCAGTTGATCATGAACACGCCGCCGGGCTTGACGTCGTCGACCATCTTGAAGCCCTTGATGATGTAGCTGGGGTTGTGGCAGGCGACGAAGTCGGCCTTGTTGATGTAGTAGGGGCTCTTGATGGGCTTGTCGCCGAAGCGCAGGTGGCTGATGGTCACGCCGCCGGTCTTCTTGGAGTCATACTGGAAGTAGGCCTGAACGTACTTGTCGGTATGGTCGCCGATGATCTTGATGGAGTTCTTGTTCGCGCCGACGGTACCGTCGCCGCCGAGACCCCAGAACTTGCACTCGATGGTGCCTTCCGCCGCGGTGTTCGGGCAGTTCTTGTCCTCGGGCAGGGAGAGGCCGGTCACGTCATCAACGATGCCGATGGTGAACTGACGCTTCATCTCGTCCTTCTTCAGCTCGCTGTAAACGGCGAAGACGGAAGCGGGCGGGGTATCCTTGGAGCCGAGACCGTAACGGCCGCCGATGACCTGAATGTCGGTCTTGCCGGCGTTGGCGAGCGCGGTGACGACGTCGAGGTACAGGGGCTCACCCTGTGCGCCGGGCTCCTTGGTGCGGTCGAGGACGGCGATCTTCTTGCAGGTCGCGGGAATGGCCTCGATCAGGCGCTCGGCCTTGAACGGACGGTACAGACGAACCTTGATGAGACCGACCTTTTCGCCGTGGGCGTTGAGGTAGTCGATGACTTCCTCGGCCACGTCGCAGATGGAGCCCATCGCGATGATGACGCGGTCGGCGTCGGGCGCGCCGTAGTAGTTGAACAGCTTATAGTCGGTGCCGAGCTTGGCGTTGATCTTATCCATGTAGGACTCAACGACCTCGGGCAGCGCGTCGTAATACTGGTTGCAGGCTTCACGATGCTGGAAGAAGGTATCGCCGTTCTCGTGGGAGCCGCGCATATGGGGATGCTCGGGATTGAGTGCGTGCTCACGGAATGCCTTGACGGCGTCCATGTCGCACATCTCGGCGAGGTCCTTATAATCCCAGACCGCGATCTTCTGGATCTCGTGGCTGGTGCGGAAGCCGTCGAAGAAGTTGATGAAGGGGACCTTGCCGGTCAGCGCCGCGAGATGGGCGACGGGGCTGAGGTCCATGACCTCCTGCACGTTGCCCTCGCAGAGCATGGCAAAGCCGGTCTGGCGGCAGGCCATCACGTCGGAATGGTCACCGAAGATGTTCAGCGCGTGGGTGGAAACGGTACGCGCGGAAACATGGAACACGCAGGGGAGCTGCTCGGCAGCAATCTTGTACATATTGGGGATCATCAGCAGCAGGCCCTGAGACGCCGTGTAGGTGGTCGTCAGAGCGCCGGTGCCGAGGGAGCCGTGCACCGCGCCGGCCGCGCCGGCCTCGGACTGCATCTCGACGACCTTCACGCGGGTGCCGAAGATGTTCTTCAATCCGTTGGCGCTCCACTGGTCAACAAAGTCGGCCATGGGGCTCGAGGGGGTGATGGGGTAAATCGCGGCAACTTCGCTGAACGCATAGGATACATGCGCGGCAGCGTTATTACCGTCCATGGACTTCATTTTTCTTGCCATAAATGAAACCTCCTGTTATATTCGCCGCCGGGGAGCGGCGTTTTTCGCGTCATTACGCAAAAACTGACGATATCATCATAGCACGATTTTCACCCGCTGTAAACGTCACTTTCGCAAAAAACATTCATTTTTTTGCAGGATATTATTTACATTTGGTAAGACTCTCCACATTTTTGCAATTAAATATTCAAAATATTTAATATTAACTCCTGTTTTGCAGGATATCATTCCTTTCCCCTCCGCGCCCCGCGCCGCGCTTGCCTTATGCGGCAAACTGTGGTAAACTAAAAATAAGAAAACAGGCAAGGAAAGGACGGCAGCGTATGGTCACAACGGTGCGTTCCCTCGGTTTGCAGGGCATTTCCGGTTATGAGGTCACGGTGGAGTGCTTCCTCTCGGGCGGGCTTCCCGCGTTCGACGTGGTCGGCCTCGGCGACACGGCGGTGAAGGAGGCGCGCGAGCGCGTCCGCGCGGCGATCAAAAACTGCGGAGCGAAGTTCCCCGTCAGCCGCATCACGGTCAACCTCGCGCCCGCGAACCTAAAGAAAGAGGGCACGGTCTACGATCTTCCGCTGCTGCTCGGCATCCTCGCGGGCGAGGGTGAGATCGACGCGCCGGACCCGGCCTCCGCGTTCATCGGCGAGCTGTCGCTCACCGGCGCGCTGCGCCCCATCAGCGGTGTGCTGCCGATGGCGATGGCCGCGGCGCGTGCGGGCGTGAAGACCCTTTATGTCCCCGCGGCGAACGCCGCCGAGGCGACGCTGGCCGACGGCCTGACCGTCTACGGCGTGGAGAACGCGCCGCAGCTTCTGCGCCATCTGCGCGGCGAGGAACGGCTTGCCCCCGCGCAGCGCTGGGAACCGACGGTCGAGGCGGACAGCGCTCCCGATTTTGCCGACGTCATGGGGCAGGAGAACGTTAAGCGCGCGCTGGAGATCGCCGCCGCAGGCTCCCACAACGTGCTTCTCATCGGCTCGCCCGGTGCGGGCAAGTCCATGCTCGCGCGGCGTCTGCCCTCCATCCTCCCCGACATGACGCACGAGGAGGCGCTGGAGTCCACCGAGATCTGGTCGGTCGCGGGACTGACCGACAGCAAGCACCCCATGCTCACGCAGCGCCCGTTCCGCTCTCCGCATCACACGCTTTCCGCCGCAGCCATGTCCGGCGGCGGCAGGGCGCTCTCTCCCGGCGAGATTTCCCTCGCCCACCACGGCGTGCTGTTTTTGGACGAGTTTCCCGAGTTCCACCGCGATGTGCTTGAATCCCTCCGCGCGCCGCTCGAGGACGGCGAGGTGACCATCACCCGCGCCGCGGGCAGCGTCACGCTGCCGAGCCGCTTCATGCTCGTGGGCGCCATGAATCCCTGCCGCTGCGGCTGGTACGGGCATCCCTCCGGGCGCTGCCGCTGCTCGCAGAAGGACGTGGAGAAATACGTCTCCAAAATTTCCGGCCCGCTGCTCGACCGCATGGACTTACAGGTCAGCGTCCCCTCGGTGGAGTTTGAGGCCATGCGCCGCCGCGAAAAGGCGGAGTCCTCCGCCGCCGTGCGCGAGCGCGTCAACGCCGCGCGGGACATTCAGAAAAAGCGCTTCGCCGGCACGCCCATCACCTGCAACGCCTACATGACCGCGCCGATGGTCGGTGAATTCTGCCGTCTCGACGCCGCGGGTGAAAAACTCCTCAAGGGCGCGTTCGACCGCCTCGGTCTCACCGCCCGCAGCCACGATAAGCTGCTGCGCGTCGCGCGCACCATCGCCGACCTCGACGGCAGCGAGAGGATCGAGAGCTATCACCTCGCCGAGGCCATTCAGTATCGCAATACGGACATTCTGAGGGGGGAAGGCTGATGAAAAGGTACGATGCTATGCGTCTTTCCGGCACGATCCTGCTCGCCCACCTGGCGCTCTGCGCCGCATTCCTCCTGCTGCTTATCGCTGCATCCGGCTCAACATCGACCTTTACGTTCCGCTCGCCCTACGGACTTTTATTGGGGCTGCTGTTCATCGGGTTACCGGCGCTTGCCTTTGGCTGGGGGCTGCGGTCGGTGAAGGACCCCTTTGACAAAAAGCTCTGCTGGAATGCCGCGATGGTGCTCTATGTACTTAACGCGGCCGCTTTCCTGCTTGCGCCGGAGTTCGGCACCGGGAATGTGATCGCTATGTGGTGGGGGATGCCGATGGCTCCCGCGCTCGCGGGACTGAACGCATTTGCCGCGCCGCAGTCCGCCCTCTATCTTTTCGGCGGCGCGCTGCTCGCCGCCGTCGAGCCGCTGTGTCTGACGCTCGGCCTGCTCTCCGGCAGACGCGCGGAGAACGAAACCGCAAAAAATACCGGCGCTCCCGCCGAGGCAGCGGAGCGCACGGACGATAAGGAGAAGAACCCCCATGCGTGAAATGATCTTGTGCAAGCTCGGCGAGGTGGTCCTCAAGGGCCTCAACCGCCGCAGCTTTGAGGACAAACTGATCGGAAACCTGCGCCGCCGCACGGCGAAGTGCGGCAATTTCCGCATCTACTCCAAGCAGAGTACCATTTATGTTGAGCCGGTAAACGACGAGAGCGACCTCACCGCCGCCTACGCCGCCTGCAAGCAGGTCTTCGGCGTCATCGCCGTCAGCCGCGCCCTGCCCTGTGAAAAGGACGTGCAGGCCATCATCCGCACCGCTAAGGATTACCTCGCCCCGGAATTTGCCCGCGCGAAGGATTTCAAGGTCGAGAGCAAGCGTGCGGACAAAACCTTCCCGCTCACCTCCATTCAGCTCTCCCAGCAGGTCGGCGGCGCGCTGCATCAGGCGTTCCCGCGCTGCGCGGTCAACGTCCACGACCCCAAGTTGACGGTGTTCATCGAGATCCGCGACGACGCGGCCTACGTCCACGGACCCGCCGAGGCGGGTGCGGGCGGACTGCCCATCGGCATGGGCGGCAGCGCCGTGTCGCTGCTCTCCGGCGGCATCGACTCGCCCGTCGCCTCCTACATGATGGCAAAGCGCGGCGTATCGCTCGAAATGGTCCATTTCTTCTCCCCGCCCTACACCTCCGACGCCGCCAAGGAAAAGGTGCTCGAGCTCGCGCAGCTGCTCACGCCGTGGTGCGGGCGGCTGACCGTCCACATCGTGCCGTTCACCGAAATTCAGGAACAAATTCGTATAAACTGCCCCGAGGACCATTTCACGCTCATCATGCGCCGCTTCATGATGCGCCTCGCCCAGCGCGTGGCAGACGAGGTGCGCGCCAAGGCGCTCGTCACCGGCGAATGCCTCGGGCAGGTCGCCAGCCAGACAATGGAGGCCCTGCGCGTGAGCGAGGACGTGGCGGAGCTGCCCGTCCTGCGTCCGCTCATCGGCATGGACAAGGAGGAGATCATCCGCATCTCCCGCAAGATCGGCACGTTCGACACGTCCATTCTCCCCTATGAGGACTGCTGTACCGTCTTTACCCCACGCCATCCCAAGACCAAGCCCCGTGTGGAGGAGGTGCGCGAGCTGGAGGCCGTGCTGGACATCGACGCGCTGTGCGACCGCGCGATGGCGGGCCGTGAGCGCGTGCGGATCAAGCTGTAAGGAGGCTTCCCATGTCCCATACCGCTGAACTCATCGCCGTCGGCACCGAGATCCTTCTCGGCAACATCGCCAACGCCCCACGCGATTGCGGATCGCGCGGGGACCCCGATCTGAATAAAAATCCTCGGGCGAAATGAATTCGCCCTCCGGAAATACTTCGCTGACGCTTCGCATTTGCGGCGGCACTCGCCGCCGTTGTCCGTGTTGGCGACTTAGGAGGCTTCCCATGTCCCACACCGCTGAACTCATCGCCGTCGGCACCGAAATTCTCCTCGGCAACATCGCCAACACAGACGCGCAGATGCTCTCGGAGGAGCTCGCCGCGCTCGGCATCAACGTGCTCTATCACACCGTCGTCGGCGACAATCCCACACGTCTCGCCGAGGCATTGGAGCTTGCGCGCCGCCGCGTGGACATCCTCATTACCACGGGTGGCCTCGGCCCGACCTACGACGACCTCACCAAGCAGACCATCTGCACCGTGTTCGGGCGCAAAAACGTCTTTCATCCCGAGATCGCCGACGCTCTGCGCACACACTTCGCCTCCATCGGCCGCGAGCTGACGGAGAATAATCTCCAGCAGGCCTACCTGCCGGAAAACTGCACCATTTTCCGCAACCACAATGGCACCGCCCCGGGCTGCGGCTTCTGTGAGGGCGGCGTACATGTCCTCATGCTCCCCGGCCCGCCGCACGAGTGCCGCAAAATGTTCCGGACCGGCGCGATTCCCTATCTGCGCACGCTCTCCGACGAGATCATTGTCTCCCATTCCCTGCGCATCTACGGGCAGGGCGAGAGCCAGATCGAGGCGATGCTGCACGACAGGATCGTCTCGATGGTCAACCCCAGCGTTGCGCCCTACGCCAAGCCCGACGAGTGTATGCTGCGCGTGACCGCCAAGGCGAAGAGCGAGGCGGAGGCCGAGGAGATGCTGCGCGGCGCGATCGAAGAGGTCATGCCCGTCATCGGCGAGTGGGTCTACGGCATTGACGTCGGCAGCCTGGAGGAGGTCGTCTCCGCCCTGCTGCGCGAGAAGGGACGGACGCTCGCCGCCGCGGAGAGCTGCACCGGCGGCCTTATCGCCAAGCGCATGACCGATCTCCCCGGCGCGTCGCAGGTCTTCATGGGCGGCATCGTGAGCTATACAAACTTCGTCAAAGCAAACGTGCTCGGCGTGCCGCAGGCTCTGCTCGACGAGCACGGCGCAGTCAGCGAGCCGGTCGCCCGCGCGATGGCTGAGGGCGTCCGTGCCGTCACCGGCGCGGACTACGGCATCTCCGTCACCGGTGTCGCGGGTCCCGACAGCGACGAGCGCGGCAATGCGGTCGGCACCGTCTACATCGGTCTTGCCGGCCCGGACGGGACGCTTTGCCGCCTCTGCCATTTCGGCAAACGCTCGCGTGAGCGCATCCGCGGTCAGAGCGCCAACACGGCTTTCGACCTGTTGCGCCGCGAGCTTCAGAAATAAGCAGAAACGGCCGCGCGGCCGCGTGTGACGGCGCAAAATGAATAAATTGCAAATTTTACTTTCCGCATTGCAAAGCCGATCATTTTGTGCTATGCTTAACGCAAGGATACCGTACCGTCGCGGTACGGATGTTATGCAAAGGAGTGATTTCTTATGGTCAGACTTATCATGGGTGAAAAGGGCACCGGCAAGACCAAAAAGCTCATCGAGCTTATCAACGCCTCTGCTGCCGAGGAAAACGGCAATGTGGTGTGCATCGAGGCCAAGTCCACGATGACCTTCGACATCCATTATCACGTTCGTCTCATTTCTGCCGACGAATATCAGATCACCACTTACGAGGGCCTGCGCGGCTTCGTCAGCGGTCTGTATGCCGGCAATTACGATATTTCCCACATCTTCATCGACAACCTCTTCAAGATCGTCGGCGGCGACTGCAATCAGGCGGCGGACGACTTCCTGGATTGGCTCAACCGCTTCAGCAACAACCACGGCGTCAAGTTCACCGTTTCGGTCTCCGGCGACCCCGGCCTTGCGACTGACGGAATGCAGAAGTACCTGTAACGCAAAACCGCAAAGGGAGACGGCTTCTTGCCGTCCCCCTTTTTTTATTTCAGCACATAGACATTGCCGATGCCCAGCAGGCGGCACAGCTCCGTCTTTTGGGCGATGTCCGTCTCGCTCTCGTACCATACGACCGTGACCGAGCCGTCCTTCTCCGTGCGGTAGCCGCACGAGCTTTCGTGCTGCACCGAGCGGTGCGCGCGCAGCGTGCCCTCGGACAGCAGCTCGATCAGCTCGCCCTCGGTCAGCTCGCGTGTGTCCGTCACCGCTCCCGCGCGGGTCTTCTGCAGCAGCGGCACAGCGCGCAGCGCCACGCTGCCGCCCTTGCCCGCCCTGACCGCCGCCGCGTAGACCTCCTCCATCGGCGCGCGCGGACTGACCGGCACGCTGCCGGACTCCTCCGTGATGCTCCCGGCGGTCACGCAGCCGGACGGCGCGCTTCCGTCCGCCGCTTCCGTGACCTTGATCGCGGCGTGCAGCCGGTCATAGGTGCGCAGCAGCACGGCAGCCGCCTGCTCGCGCGTCGCTTCCTTTTTCGGCTCGAAGTTGTCTGCGCTCACGCCCTTGATGATGCCCATGCGGTAGGCAAGCGCGACATAGCCCTGCGCCACGGAGACGTCCGAAAACGGGCAGTCGTCCGCCGCCGCACCCGACAGCACGGCGAGCCCCAGCGCGCGCACGGTCATCTTCGCCATCTCCTCGCGAGTGATCGCATCATTCGGACGGCATTGGCGGCTCTCGCCTGTCAATGCACCGTGGGCATAGGCCGTCTCAATGGCGCTGTAATACCACTTCGCCGTATCCTGATTGTCCGTAAAGCTGCCCTTCTCCGGCGTGACGAGCTCCCAGCCCATCAGACGGCAGAGCGCTGTGGCGTAAGCCGCGCGGGTCATCGTCCGTCCGAGGCCGAACCTGCCTCCGCCGACTCCCTGCAGCAGTCCGGTCTGCACGCAGCGCTGGATGCTCTGCGCCGCCCAATGGCTTTCCGGCACGTCGGAAAAGCCCGCCGTTCCCGCCGCGCCGACGCTCAGCGTCAGCAGCAGCGCCAGCGCAAGTGCCGTCAGGCACCTCCAAAGACGCATCATATCTTGTTCCGTCCTTTCCGGTGTTCGTCCGCCCGCCGTCGGTCCGCGCCGTATCCGCGCGGCGCGGGCGCCGAATGTCCGCAATGTGTTGTCATTATATGGGAATCGGGCGCAAAAAGCAATCTCTGTTTTGCTCTTTGCGCGTTCTTGACAGTCCTGCTCCTCCGGCATATAATCATCGCGCGGGCCGGCGGCCCGCCAAAACGCACTGCTTTCAAGAGGTATCACGCATGGATAAAGAGAGAGCCCGGCAGCTTTTTCTCACCGCCTTTTTCCTTTTCGCGCTCGCCAACGGCCTGAGCGGCTCCATCATCTCCAACTACTTCAAGGATGTTTTTCAGGTCGATTCCGTTCAGCGCGGCCTGCTGGAGATCCCGCGCGAGCTGCCCGGTGTTGTGGGCGTGTTCGTCATCGCCGCGCTCCCTTCGCTCGGCAACGTCTCGCTCTCCGTTCTCGGCTTCGCGCTGTACTGCGTCGGCCTGCTCGTGCTCGGCCTTTTCTCCCCGGGCTACTTTGTCATGCAGCTCTTCGTCTTCACCTATTCGCTCGGCGACCACATGGTCATGCCTATCCGCGACGCCATCGCCATGGACCTCGCCGACGAGGGCAAGACGGGTACATTTCTCGGACGCTACCGCGGCATGATGACGCTCGGCTCCATGCTGGCCTCGACGCTTGTGTTCGTGGGCTTCCGCGTCGGCTTTTTCTATTTCCGCACCGGCGTCATCCCCTCGTTCTGCGCTGCGCTGGTATTCCTCGTTGTTGCGCTCGCCCTTCTCTGCCGCCTGCGGAAAACGCTGCCCGCGCTGGATGTGCGCAAGCGCAGCGGCGAGCGCAGGAGACTTCCCGTCCGCCGAAGGTACCTGCCCTATTACATCGTCACCGCCGTCTACGGCTTCCAGAAGCGGATGCGCCTTGTCTTTGCCCCGTGGGTCATCATCGAGCTTCTCTCGATGGGCGCGGACACGGTGGCGCTGCTCGGCATCGCCGCCTATTTCTGCGGCGGCTGGGTCGCCCCGCTCATCGGAAAGTTTTTAGACCGACACGGTGTGCAGAAGGGGCTCATGCTGGAGTCCACCAGCGTCGCCGGTGTGTTTCTCTTCGCCGCATGGGCCGCTTCCGGCATCGTGAACGGCTCGCTGCGCGGCTGGGGCGGCATGGCCGCCGCGTTTGCCTCCTACATCCTCATTTTCCTCACCGACCATTTCAATTCCGTCCACGTCATGCTCATGCGCGAGCTGAGCGAGTCGCCCGCGGACGTGATGGAAAACCTTTCCTTCGGCTTGAGCGTGGACCATGTCCTCGCCGTCACCGTCTCGGGCCTGCTCGGCGCGGTGTGGAAGTATGTCGGACCCCAGTATGTGTTCCTGCTCGGCGCGGCGGTCTGCACCGTCCACCTCGGCGTCGCGCTGTGGCTGAAGCGGCAGCGCCGCGCCGCCGTCTGAGCCTTCTTGATACGTCAAAAGCGTCCCGCCGTTGGCGGGACGCTTTTGTTCTCTTTTCTTACGGCAGCGGGATCTCCTTGATGTCAAAGAGCGTCTTGAGCTCCACCGACGTGCGGGAGTCGCCGTAGGTCTTGATCTCGGCGAGCAGCGCGTCCAGCTCCTTCGTGTCGCGCACGGCGAACTGGAGCAGCGCGTTGAACACACCGATCACATGGTGGTGGCTGATGACCGCGGGGCTCTGCTCGCAGAAGACACAGAACGCAGCGTACTTCTCCGGCTCGAGCGACACGGAGATAAAGCCCGTGATGTTGCAGTCCAGCCGCGTGCGGTCGATGTCGATGCGGTAGCTGCGGATCACGCCGCATTCCTCCATGCGGCGGATGCGCTCGGAGACGGCGGGCGGCGTCAGCCCCACCTGGTCGCCGATGTGGCGCAGGGTGCAGCGGCTGTCCGCCTGCAGGATATTGAGGATCTGATAATCGGTTCGATCCATAGCTTTCTCTCTTTCTCCCTCTTTGCCCTTACATCACGCGGCCGCGCTTGATGACCTTCTTGGCAAGGTTGCTGCCGAAGCGGTAGCAGATGTAGTCCAGATCCGGCGCGTCCCAGATGACGAGGTCGCCGAGCTTGCCCGCCTCGACCGTACCGACCTTGTCAGCCATGTCGATGGCCGCCGCGCCGTTGAGCGTTACAGCGGTCAGCACCTCCTCGGGCGTGAGCCGATACTTCAGGCAGCCGAGGTTGATGACGAACTGCATATTCAGGCACGGGCAGGAGCCGGGGTTGAAGTCCGTCGCCATGGCGACGGGCACACCCGCGTTCACCATGTCGCGCGCGGGCGCGAACACCGCACCGAGGTTGAAGCTCGTCGCGGGCAGCAGGCAGGCGATCACGCCGCCCTTTGCCATCGCCTCGATGCCCGCGGGCGGGCAGACGATCAGATGCTCCGCAGAGATCGCTCCCAGCTCGCCGGCGAGCTGGCTGCCGCCGATGGCCTTGATCTCGTCGGCGTGGATCTTGGGACGCAGACCGTACTTGAGGCCCGCCTCGAGCACCTGACGGGACTCCTCCACCGTAAAGGTGTCGGCCTCGCAGAACACGTCGCAGAACTTCGCGATGCCCTGCTCCTTAACGAGCGGCATCATCTCCTCGCACACAAGGCGGATGTACTCGGCGCGGTTGGCTTTGTACTCAGCGGGCACAAGGTGCGCGCCCATGAAGGTCGCGACCATGTCCATCGGGTGCTGCTCGTCGAGGTCGCGGATCACGCGCAGCGCCTTGAGCTCATGCTCGGTGGCAAGACCGTAGCCGCTCTTGGCCTCGCAGGTGGTCGTACCGAAGGCCATCATCTCGTCGAGCGCCTTCGCCGCCTTGGCGGTCAGCTCCTCCTCGGTGGCTCCGCGCGTGGCGTTGGTGGTGGACTGGATGCCGCCGCCGGCGTTCTGAATTTCGAGGTAGGTCTTGCCGTGCAGCTTCATGCCCAGCTCGTTCTGCCGCCAGCCGCCGAAAATGAGGTGCGTATGGGCGTCCACGAGGCCCGGCGTGACGAGCTTCCCCTCGGCGTCGACGATCTCCGCCCCCGCGGCTGCGGGAGCCTCGCCGGTGCCGGCGGAGGCGATCACGCCGTCCTCGATGAGCACCCATGCGTCCTTGAGGAATTTGATCTTCCCCTGCTCGCTGCCGCGATGGGCGCTTTTGCCCTCGGGCGTGGCGAGCAGGCCGATGTTTTTCACCAGTAACTTTTTCATAAAAGCGGTTCCTTTCTTACGGTAAAGGGACTTGTTTCTTTGATAATAACACAAAAAGGGGCATATTGCTATGCCCCTTTTTTGAAATATTTTAGTGCTTCATGCCCTTGACCGCGTCGGCGACGATGGCGTCGTCCGCGAGGTACGGCATGGTGATGTGATCCTGACCCTCGTACATCTTGTTGTACTCGGCCACGGTGGTCATGGCGTTCTCATTGCGCGCCCAGCTGCGGCGGGCCACGCCGACCATGGTATCCCAAGGCATGGACATACGCAGGATGGTATCGACGCGCTCGGAGCCGTCGAGCACCATGCCGAAGCCGCCGTTGATGGCACGGCCGATGCCGGTGCCGCCGCCGTTGTGCAGCGCGATGTAGCTCATGCCGCGCGCGGCGTTGCCCGCGTAGCACTGCGTCGCCATCTCGGCCATGATGTTGGAGCCGTCCTTGATGTTGCTGGTCTCACGGAAGGGCGCGTCGGTTCCGCCGGTATCGTGATGGTCACGGCCAAGGATGACGGGGCCGATCTCGCCGTTGCGGACCATTTCGTTGAACTTGAGCGCGAGGTTCATGCGGCCCATGGCATCCTGATAAAGGATGCGGCACTGGGTGCCGACGACCAGCTTATTCTTCTCCGCGTCGCGGACCCAGACGTAGTTGTCGTAGTCCTGATAGCGGCGGTTGTGCGCCTTGATGTACTCGGCAGCCGCCATGTCGGTCTTGTGCAGGTCCTCGGGGTTGCGGCTCAGGCAGCACCAACGGAACGGGCCGTAGCCGAAGTCGAACAGGCAGGGGCCGAGAATGTCTTCGACGTAGGACGGGAAGATGAAGCCGTCGAGGTCGTTCTCGCCGTTCTTGCAGATGCTCTTCACGCCGGTATCGTACACGGCCTTGAGGAAGCTGTTGCCGTAGTCGAAGAAGTAGGTGCCGCGCTCGTGGAACTTGCAGATCATCTCATAGTGATGCTGCAGCGTCTTGTCAACGAGCTTGCGGAAGCCCTCGGGGTCCTTGTCCAGCATCTCGGTGCGCTGGGCGAAGGTGAGGCCCTGCGGGCAGTAGCCGCCGTCGTAGGGAACGTGGCAGGAGGTCTGGTCGCTCATGAGGTCAACGTGAACGTTGTGCTCATAGAGGTACTCGAGCAGATCGACGATGTTGCCGCAGTAGGCAACGGCGCAGGGCTTGCCCGCCTTCTGGTGCTCGAGGGCGATCTTGGTCGCCTCCTCGAGGGAGTCGGTGCGGTGGCTGACCCAGCCCTGGGTGTAGCGGGTGTCGATACGGGAATCGTCGACCTCGGCGATGATGGACGCGGCGCCGGCGATCTCGGCAGCCTTGCCCTGCGCGCCGCTCATGCCGCCTAAGCCCGCGGAGATGAACAGACGGCCGGCGAGGTCCTTATCGTTGGGGATGCCGAGCTTGAGACGGCCGGCGTTGAGCAGCGTGTTGAACGTGCCGTGGACGATGCCCTGGGGGCCGATGTACATCCAGCCGCCCGCGGTCATCTGACCGTAGTTGGCAACGCCGAGCGCGGCGGCGCGGTTGAAGTTCTCCTGATCGTCGAAGGTGCCGACCATCAGGCCGTTGGAGATGATGACACGGGGCGCCATCTTATGGGAGTGGAACAGGCCCAGAGGATGGCCGGACATGACGACCAGCGTCTGCTCGTCGGTCAGCTCTTCAAGGTACTTCTTGATGAGGCGGTACTGCATCCAGTTCTGGCAGACCTGACCGGTCTCGCCGTAGGTGACCAGCTCATAGGGATAGAGCGCAACGTCGAAGTCGAGGTTGTTGTCGATCATGACCTGAATGGCGCGGCCCTCGATGCACTTGCCCTTATACTCGTCGATGGGCTTGCCGTAGAGCTTGCCCTCGGGACGGAAACGATAGCCGTAGATGCGGCCATGCTCCTCGAGCTCGGCCGCGAACTCCTTGGCCATCTGCTCGTGATGGTCGGGGTGGATGTAGCGCAGAGCGTTCTTGATGGCGAGCGCCTTATCGGCCTCGGTCAGGTGGGATTCGCGGCGGGGTGCGCGGCGATAGCAGGATTCCATCTTCGGGTACTCGGGAAGATCGTAGTCCAGCTTGATCGTCATGGCTTCGTCAGCGAGATTGATCATGGGGTGTTCCTCACTTTCTAAAATTTTTCGATTTCTCTCAATTTTCGGTTTTATCTCAAAAGAATCTTGTGCAATTTGCTTTACATCTTGCATTATAGCAAGAAGCTGCTATAATGAAAAGAACTTCTATTGTATTGTTATCATACTTTTTTAGTATAGCTTGTCAGGAGGCGCATTTCCATGACCATTCGCCAGCTTGAATACTTCTGCGCGGTCGCGGAGGGGCGCAGCATTTCCGCCGCCGCCCGCGCCCTGCATGTCGCCCAGCCGCCCATCTCGCGCCAGATCGCCCAGCTTGAAGCCGAGCTCGGCGTGCAGCTTTTCGCCCGCGAGAGCCGCGGCATGAAGCTCACCGAGGCCGGGCAAGCCCTCTACCGCCAGAGCCGCTCGCTTTTCCTCAATCTCCGGCGCGTGGAGGAAAACGTCCGCAGCATCGGCGCCGGCGAGGGCGGGCGCATCAACGTCGGCGTCATCTACTCCGCCATGCCCTATGCCCTGCATTATTTGGAGGCATACCACGCCCGCTATCCCAAGGTCGAATTCTACATCCGTCTCGGTTCCCCGCAGGACCTTTTGAACGACCTGGACCGCGGCGAGCTGCACGTCCTCTTTCTCCGCCGCTCCACGCAGGAGTCCGGCAGCCTGCACGAGCGCATCCTCGGCGAGGACGCGCTGGAGCTCATCATGACCGCCGCGACCGATCCCGCGCCGGAGCTGGACGCCGTGCCCATCGAGCGGCTGCGCGGCGTGCCGATGTGCCTGCTGCGCTCGGACGATCTCTGGGGCTACAACGATTATCTGATGAAGGAATGCCGCCGCAGCGGCTTTGAGCCGAACGTGCCCTGCCAGTGCTACGATACGCCCATGGCGATGCAGCTCGTGCGCTCGGGCTTCGGCATCAGCTTCCTGCCGCATTCCATCGTCGAGACGCACCCGAACTCCGGCATCTACGCCAAGCCGCTGCGCGGCATCCCCGCCAAGTCCTACCCCGTCCTTGTCTGGAGCGACGACGTGCAGGGCGCGCCCTGCGTGCAGCGCTTCATCGCGGAATCCTGACGGGCGCGGCTTTACTTAAAAAAATTAAGCGCCCCGAAACAAAAGAGAAAGAAAACCTGTTTACGCCCGCCCGGGCACACGGTATAATGACAGCGTAAGCATCAAAATACAGGTTGGAAATTGTCTGACCTGACAAAAACGGAGGAAACTTATCATGGCACGACTGATCGAATGCATCCCCAATTTCAGCTGCTCCAAGGAAAAGGACGAGGCCACCTATAACGAGCTCGTCAAGACCGCGCAGAGCGTCCCCGGCTGCACCCTGTTCGACGCTCAGACCGACGGCAACCACAACCGCTGCGTTTTCACCCTCATCGGCTCCCCCGAGGCCATCGAGGAGGTCGCCTTCCAGCTCACGAAGGTCGCCACCGAGCGCATCGACATGAACAAGCACCACGGCGAGCACAAGCGCATGGGCGCGACCGACGTCATCCCCTTCGTCCCCCAGATGGACGTGACCGTGGAGGAAGCCGTCGAGATGTCCAAGCGCGTCGCCCAGCGCATCTGGGACGAGCTGAAGGTCCCCTCCTTCCTGTATGAGGACAGCGCCACCCGGCCCGAGCGCCGCAACCTTGCCACCTGCCGCAAGGGCGAGTTCGAGGGTATGCCCGAGAAGCTGTTGCAGCCCGAGTGGGCGCCCGACTACGGCGAGCGCAAGATCCACCCCACCGCCGGCATCACCGCCATCGGCGCCCGTATGCCGCTCGTCGCGTTCAACTGCAACCTCGAGACCAGCGACGTTGAGGTCGCCAAGAAGATCGCCAAGGTCATTCGCGGCTCCTCCGGCGGCTTCCGCAGCTGCAAGGCCATGGGCTTCATGCTCGAGGACCGCGGCATCGCGCAGGTCTCCATGAACATGGTCAACTATGAGGATACCCCGCTCTATGTCACCTATGAAATGATCAAGGCTCTGGCCGAGCGCTACGGCACCCGCGTCATCGAGAGCGAGATCGTCGGTCTGACTCCCGCCAAGGCGCTCATCGACTGCGCCGAGTTCTACCTCAAGGCCAAGGACTTCGACTGCAAGAAGCAGGTCATGGAGTATCACCTCATCGACATGGAGTAAAAGCTTCAAAAAAGCGGTTATGCCGCCATTTTGAGAAGGCCGACACTCCGCTCTGCGCCTTGCCGCCGCCGGCGGCTCGACGCTCGCTCCGCGAGAAGTGTTTTTCGCCACGCACAGGTCGCGGCGAAAAACGATCTCAATTCATTTGCCGCCTGCGGGCGGCAAAGTCTGCGACGCAATCTAAGGAAAGGGATTCAATTCTATGAAACTTGCTGAACTGACCGTTACCGGCTTTGCCGACATCGTTTCCTCCGACGCGCCCGCGCCGGGCGGCGGCTCCTGCGCCGCGCTCTACGGCGCCATCGGCGCCGCGCTGACCGCCATGGTCGGCGGTCTGACCCAGGGCCGCAAGAAGTACGCCGAGTACGCCGAGCACGCCGCCGAGGTCGAGGCCAAGGGCAACGAGCTCAAGACCCGTCTGCTCGACGTGATGGACCGCGACACCGACGCGTTCAACGTCGTCTCCGCCGCCTTCGGTATGCCCAAGGACACCGACGAGCAGAAGGCTGAGCGCTCCGCCGCCATCCAGAACGGTCTCAAGGGCTGCACCAAGACGCCCATGGAGATGATGGAGCTCATCGACGAGACCCTCACCCTCGCCCACTCCCTGCTCGGCCGCTTCAACGACACCTCCGCGAGCGACCTGGGCGTTGCGTTCCTCTCCCTCAAGGCCGGTATCCAGGGCGCGTGGCTCAACGTGCTCATTAACGTCGGCTCGCTGAAGGATCAGGAGTTCGCCGCCGAGTACCGTGCCCGCGGCGAGAAGCTGCTCGCGCACGCGCTGCCTCTGGCCGACGAGTGCTACGCCGAGATCGTCAAGCTGATCGACGGCTAAAATTTATCTTGCCAAACGCAAAAGGCTTCGGTATCATCGTACCGAAGCCTTTTCGACAGAAAGAAGGTCCTTTTATGACGCTCACCCATCTGACCCCCGCCGATTACGTCACCACGCAGTGGTCCGGCGGCGCGACCACCCAGCTCGCCATCGCGCCGAAGGGCGCGGTGTATGCCGACCGCGATTTTCTCTGGCGGCTGAGCTCCGCGACCGTCGAGCTCGACGAGTCCGACTTCACGCCCCTGCCCGCCTATGACCGCGTGATCTCCACGCTGCGCGGCGATATGGTCCTCGCGCACAACGGCGGGGAACGACTGACGCTCCACCCCTACGAGATCCACGATTTTTCCGGCGCGGACGATACCCACTCCTGGGGCCGCTGCACGGACTTCAACCTCATGCTGCGCCGCGGACAGTGCCGCGGCTGCGTCACCGCGCATTTCCCGCACGGCACGGAAACGCTTGCCCTCCACGCAGGCGAAACAGCTCTGCTCTTCTGCGGCGAGGGAAGCGTCACGCTCCGCGCGGGCACGGAAACGCTGACGCTCGCCGCGCACGAAAGCGCCCTGATTGAGGACGCGCCCGCGCAGCTCACCGTCGAGGGCAGCGCGAAGCTGATGCTTGCGCAGATGTACCGCTGAGGGAGGGAGCTGCATGACCGGAGAAGACGTCGCCGCGCGCGTCCACGCCTACGCATGGACTGACCGCAAGCCGGGGCTGGAGCGCACCCGCGCTCTGCTCGCCGCGCTGGGAAACCCCGAAAAAGCCCTCAAATTCGTCCACATCACCGGCTCGAACGGCAAGGGCTCGACCGCCGCGATGCTCGCCTCCGTTCTCGCGGCGGCGGGATACCTCACGGGACTGTTCACCTCGCCGCACCTCTACCGCTTCAACGAGCGCTTTCAGGTGAACGGCACGCCCATTCCCGATGCGGCGCTTGACCGCCTCACGGAGCGCGTGCTCGCCGCAGCGGACACGCTTCCGGAGCATCCGACCGAGTTTGAGCTGATGACCGCCATCGGCTTTCTCTGGTTCGCGGAGGCCGGCTGTGACCTCGTCGTGGTCGAGGTCGGTCTCGGCGGGCGGCTGGACTCCACCAACGTCATTCCCGCGCCTGAGGCGGCGGTCATCACCAACATCGGGCTGGAGCACACCGCCATCCTCGGCAGCACCCTCGCCGCCATCGCCGCGGAGAAATCCGGCATCCTCAAGCCCGGCTGCCGCGCCGTGCTCTACGGTCAGAGCCGCGAGGTGGGGGAGGTCGTTGCCCGCGTCTGTGCGGAAAAGGAGATCCCGCTCACCGTCACAGACGCCTCGCAGCTTACGCTGCTCTCGTCCGGTCTCGACGGGCAGCGCTTCACCTACCGCGGCAGCGCGCCGCTGCTCCTGCCGCTGCTCGGCGACTATCAGCTCCGCAACGCCATGACCGTGCTCGACACAGTGGATGCGCTGCGCGCGCAGGGCCGGAATATCTCCGCCGACGCCGTTGCGCGCGGCCTTGCCGCCGCACGCTGGCCCGGACGGCTGGAGCTGGTGCGCCGCCGCCCCGATCTCATCATCGACGGCGGGCACAACCCGCAATGCGCACAGGCGCTTGCCGCCTCGCTGCGCGGGCTCTACGTCGGAAAAAAGCTCATCTTCCTCATCGGCGTGCTCGCCGATAAGGACTGGCAGAGCATGGTCGGCGAGGTCCTTCCGCTGGCCAAGGCCATCGTCACCGTCCGCCCCGAAAGCGAGCGTGCTAAGGACGAAAACGAGCTGGCCGCGTGGGTCCGCGCACAGGGCGTCCCCGCCGAGGCGCACGCCTCCATCGGCGAGGCGCTGGACGCCGCGCTCGCTCTCGCGGGTCCCGAGGACGCCGTCTGCGCGTGGGGCTCGCTCTACAGCGTCGGCGAGCTGCGCCATTGTCTCGGCCTGTGCTGAGATTCGTCCGCGTGATATTCGGCATCCTCGGCGCGCCGCTGTTCCGGGAGCACACCTGCATGGACGGCGGCTATTGTGACTTCAAACGAAAGTTCGCCGTCGAGCCGCTGCCCTGCCGGCCGTCGGTGCTCACGCAGGCAAACGACTACCGGTAAAGTGACAGCAGAAAACCCCCGACGCCCGTACAAATGGGCATCGGGGGTTTGTTTATCGTGGCTGCTTTGCGGTATCTCTTAGTACATGCCGTCCTTCAGAATCGCAACTTTTTGAAGCAAAACGCATATAACGAAAAACGTAGATTTTCGTAGAGTTATCAATGCTTTGAGCCGCTTTTTGAAGTCTCCTTGATTTTAAGAAAATTCACACATTTCTACGCAAATCTACGCCACTTGGCAGGAAATTGGCGTAAGTTGTGGCGTAAGCCAGCCAACTTCGTACAATGAAAATTATAGGCTGCTGGCGATCTGTTCAAAGGCTCTCTCGACAGAATCAAAGCTGCTGTGCGTATAGACGTCCAGCGTCACACTGGCGTTGGAATGTCCCATCAGATATTGCAGGCTCTTCACATCAAGCCCCGCCTGTTGGACGTTGGTGCAGAACGTATGCCGCAGCACATGAGGCGTGATCCGAGGGACAGGCTTGCCGTATGCCTTTTCAAATCGCGCTTGCAGACCTCGCATATAGTTCTCCAAGTGCATAGCGACCTTCGGCATCCCAGATTTGTCCAGAAAGAGGAAGCCGCTGTGACCGTCCACCAGCAATTCCACCTTAGGGGGTGTTCTGGCTTTCACCACTCGCATCAGCGCCATGTAAACCGCATCCGTCATGGGGATATTTCGGATGCCGCTTTTGGTTTTGGGCGGTGTGACAAAATAGGGCTTCTCCGCCGTTCGGCACAACTGCCGCCGCACATGGATACAGCGCCGGTCGAAATCAATATCTGCCCGTGTCAGACCGTACAGCTCGCTCACACGCAAGCCGGTTCCCAGCAGAATTACAATGTCATCGTAGTAATTTCCGCCGCAGTCCTGCACGAATTGCAGGTATCTCTCCTGCTGCTCCTTAGTCAGCGCGTCACGCACATAGGCATCCTTCGGCACCACGTCAGACAGCTTGAATTTGAACGGATTCTTGCGGATGATGTCATCATCCACCGCCATTTCAAACGCCGGCCTGACAACGCTTTGCAACACACCGATGGTGTTTTGCTTGATGCCGCCGTCGTGCAGGAACACAAGCCAGCCCTTTGCGTCGGATAGCTTTACAGTCTTGATCGGCTTCTGTCCGAATGGGTCGGCATGAATCCGCTTGACCGCAGAACCATAAGACCGCAGGGAGTTTTGCTTCAAGCCCCGTTTCAGGTTCATGTAGCGGTCAACCAGCTCCGCCACGGTCATTTCACCCGCTGCGTAGTCGATGCCGTCCGCCATGTCGCGCCGCAGCTCGTCCTCTTTCTTTCGCAGCTCTGTCAGGGATTTGGCGTAAATACAACGCCGTTTCTTGTGTATATCGGTATAACGATAGTCATAGGTACCGTTTGCTCTCTGGCTTTCGCCGTCCTTCAAAACGCGGCCCTTGCTATCCTTGCGCTTTTCAGACAATCTCAATTACTCCTTTCCAGCGAAAAGCGCATGTAGGGTTTGTATTAGTATACCATACCCCACACGCGCTTTCCACATATTTTTATATCGAATAGGACGAATCCAAAAACCTTTCAAATGCTCTACGCTTAATAAGGCGTTTGTTTCCGTTCCACAGTACAAACGGGCAGTTATTCTCGTTTGTCATATCTCGCAGTTTGTTGATGCCGATTCCAAAGTAGGCAGCAGCTTCCTCAAGGTTAAGATTCGCTTTTTCCCATATAGGGACACTATTGACCGCCACGAGGATCACCTCACAGCTGCTCCTCGTCGAACAGATAGCCTTGAAATACCGTACCGTCTCCGGTAATGAAACGGCCTCGCGCATCCTTGGGTATCTGTTCGGCGGCGCTGGTGTTGTCGAGTATGATTTGCGAAAGTACGCTGTCCGCCCTGCCGCAAACACGGAAATCCATGTTATTGCGTATCTGGCCGGGAATGATCGTTGCGTCCGGCCTCTGCGTGGCAAGAATAAGGTGGATGCCGAACGCCCGCCCCTGCCGCGCGATGGTGGACAGCCTGCTTTCAATTTGCGCCAGTAGCTTCTTCCGCTCGTTGTCGGCTCCGGTCTTGTCCAACATCTCCGCCACCTCGTCACAAGCGAATATGAGCCGTGGGAGCGGCTGCTCCGTAGTCTCGTTGTAGGCGTCAATGTTTGGACAGCCCAGCGCCTTAAACGCGCTCTTGCGATATTCCAGTACCGCCACAAGCTGGTCAAGGGTATCGCGCAAATTTTCCTCCGTGAAG
>ERZ773260.1792-NODE-1792-length-26514-cov-4.388034_pt1 | contig 26514 bp, 36 predicted proteins | sample MGYA00511387_ERZ773260 | MGnify/ENA primary metagenome ERZ773260 (study PRJEB29015, sample SAMEA2737745) | human gut metagenome | biome: human gut; feature: human-associated habitat; material: faeces | place: China | collected 2012 ... | reverse complement strand
CGGGGAGGGGCTATGCATCTATTGGCTGTTATTTCAGCCCGGCGCTGGCGGCGGAAGAAATCGCAGACCGGGAGCACGGGGAGAAATGGATCCGGGATAGAATTGAGGAGGAAATCACTCGTGAAAATGGACGATTTTAATGAATTGAAAGAGTTGAAAAAAGAACTGCAAATGTGGCAGGAGTATCAAAGATATTTGTTGAATAAATCGCTCAATAAAAGCAAAACGGATAGAATCGCAATTTCTTTTTCTGAAACTGAGGAAAAAGTATCAGATATAATGTGCCAGTTACAAAAGAAGGTAAATGAGTGTATTAATTTTATCAGCAAAGTTGAAAAAAGCGACATAAGGCAGGCTATGTTTTACAAATTTGTTGAGGGAAAAAACTATGTTCAGATTGCCTTTATGCTGGATACTACAGAGGATGCAATAAGCAAAAAAGTGAGGAGATATCTTAAAAAGTGCGGGGTTATTTAACAAAACAAAATTACTGATGAGGTGGTTAGAATGAAGAAGAGAGCCAACCAGGAGAAGATCCTGGAAGCTATTAAAGCATACACAGTAGTTCATGGCTACCCGCCAACACAGCGGGAGCTGGCGAGGAAATTCTGCTGTTCTGTGTCAACAATCAACATATGCCTGCAGGAAATGCTGGAGCAGGGAATATTAGAAACTGATCATTCGATAGGAGCTTGCCGGGCGTTCCGGGTTGCAGGAATGCGCGTGGTAGACATCAGAGAGCTGGAGGGCGCTGTAAAACAGCTGGAGGATCTTCTGGACCACTGCCGGGATATGGCAGCAGGACGTGATGCGGATCCAATCTGGGGCAGGGACGTGGAGGCACTGGAGATGGTGATAAAGGCAGTTCAGGTGTAGAAGGGGGAAACGGATGAACGAGATACAAAGCGGCCTGACGCTTAAACAGGCTAAGGAGTTGGCAGATCGGGCCATCCAGGACGTAAAGAACGGGATCGTGGTGGCTGGATACGCTCTTAGGGCAATTCGAAATGAAAAACTTTGGAAAGAACAAGGATATGCGAGTTTTGATACATTCATGGAGATATGTTACCAGAAAGATAAAAGCTGGGCATCCAACTGCATCCGGGTGTATGAACAGTTTGGAGAGCTTGCCGGACCAGAACAGGTGCCAAGGCTGCAGGAGCGGTATCAGGAGTATTCTGCAGGCGGCCTGATAGAAATGTTATCCATGCCGGAGGAGATGCGGGAGCAGGTGACGGCGGAGATGCCAGTGCGGGAAATCCGGGAGCTGAAGCGGGAAGCCAGGAAAGTTGTGACGTCACAACCGGAAGAGGAGCAGCTGCCTGGCCAAATGGATATAACCGATTTTCTGGATGATCCGGAGGAAGAACAGGAACCGGAGAAAATTGCCTTCCTTCCAGAGGTTAAAACATCCGGAAGCTTTATTCTCGCTACGGAAGACTTGGCGGAGGGGGATCTGAATGAAGAACAGGCTGCCGACAGGCAGCAGGAAAACGGTTGCCCTCCTGGAATCTCTTCCTGTATCCGGCAAAACTGGGGAACTAGCGAAAAGGATCAGGAAGAGGGAAGAAAGGAATGCGCTGCCTGTTGGAAACACTGGAAAGCACTCCGCAAGACTACCCAAGCCGAACCGCTTCAGGAAGAGGAGGAGGGAACACAGGAAAATGCGGAAGAACATTCCTGGCCTAAAACCTGCATTACAGGATGGAGTAAGTCCGGAAACTGCGTTTGCTGTGAATATGGCGGAGTCAGGTGCTGCAAAGACTGCGAGGAGGACTGTAACTGCCGGTGTGGATGGATTCCAGAAGAAGTTCAGAAGCCGAACGTAGAGGAGGAAGAGCCAGAAGAGCAGCAGAAAGTACAAAGAAGCATAAGCATTGAGGGATTACTGGAAAAATACGAAAAGGAACTGATGGAGATGCAGGAAGCTTTCCGGGACACGCCTAAGGAGCAGTGGCCCCTGGCTGTGGAGAAAACGCAGATTTTGACGTCGGCCCTTCGGCTCTTAGCGGAGCACGAAAGACAGCAGCAGGAAGAGCCAGAGGAGCAGTCAGAGCTGCCGCCGATGAAGAATAATGATCAGAGGAAGGAATGGCTGAGAAATTACCAGGCCTGGGGACTGTGGTATGAAGATGCTCACATCGGAGTCCGGTATTACAGGTACGAGTTTGATAACGGAGCCCAGCTGATTGCCGAGGAATATCCGGCAGCAGGAAAACGGGATTTTACAGCATCTTACCTGCATCTGGTGGGCGGGCCGGAACCGCCGAAGCTTTCAAGCTATGGCTGCCCAAAATGGAACCGGCACGAACGGTATACCAAACATCCGGACAGCGAGACGGAGCTGGTGGAATTTTTGAAAGCGGTGCAGAAATAAATTGACATTGACGGAGGACAGAATGGCACTCATTAAGGCATTAATAGTAAATGTGGCAATATCCGCTGTCTGGTACGGGCTAGAGTGGATGCAGTACAAAGAACTGCAATGGTGCAGAGTCTGTGATAATGTGGTTTGGCTATTGTATCTGATGATATTATGGTGGCTGCTTTCACACCAGAACTGAGGTTTAGCTTAACACATGATTGGAGGTTTGTCTTATGAAAATTGGTGACAAAGTTGTTATGAATGACAAATACAAGGTCTCGGACAAAAACAAAGGAAAGGTATTCGTTGTAAGAAGTAACCCATGGAATGTAAGTGGAACGCAGTGTGTGCTGCTGGAAGGTTATAGTGGTGGCTACGCTGTAGATGGCTTAACTGTGATTGAATGTTACAAGTTAGGCAAGTATCCTTGCCATATTTGTGATGGAGATTACTGTAATGGTCTGTTGAATCGTTAAACTGGTATTCAGGTATGTGAAAAAGCCCAGCTGACCATAGAAGTGACACCAGAGATGGAGATTGATTTTTTTGAGTGCTGGGATATGGCGAAACATACAAAGGAGTTTAAAGATTGTGACTCCTGCAGCTGGAACGGCCAGAATATTACTTGTGGGACATCTGCCTGTGAGATTGTGGCCGAATGGGGCAGCAGGGAAGGGAGAATCATATGGAACGATTAACGCATAAAAGAAGCAATGGAATTAAAGAAGGCTGTTGGAGCCCAAACAAGAAAGAGGAGCTGGTTATGAGACTGGCGGAGTATGAGAATACGGGCCTGAGTCCGGCAGATGTGGGAGAGCTTCGCCGGCAGCAACGTAGATATCACTGGATCCCAGTAGAGGAGAGACTTCCAGAGGAAGAGATGCCCGTTTGGATAACAGTAAAACATTCGAGTTGGATATCAGACTATGGCTCTGACTTTATCCCAAAAGAGGAATGGAGATATCATCCAGAAAGTAGTGGCACATATAAGGGGAAATATGAAGAGGGAATCTGGTGGTATGAGGATGAAGAAAACGAATGGATACGCTGTGATGGGGAACCCAACGAAGCAAGAGACCCTGGAGTTGTATATGACACAGTAGTAGCCTGGCAGCCCCTTCCGGAGCCGTACAAAGGAGGCCAAAATGAAACCTGATTTATATCATAATCGTAGTGGTGTGCGGGATCCGGTGGCTGCCAAAGCCATCCGGGAAGTAGACCGACAACCAGATAATGTGGAGGGTATGGCCCTGAAGAAAGGATAAATACTATGAAAAATTACAAAATTATTTTAATTGCAGTTGGAACAATGTTCACATTTATGCTGATGAGTCTGGTGGGTATTCAGTCAGCAAGAAATAAGGCGATTGGACTAGAAGAGGCTGTTTACACTGCAGAGTCAGATATCAAAGTCCAGGAAAAGCGGAGGGTGGATTTAGTCTACAACCTGGCGGATTCCGTGCAGCAGTATGATAAGCATGAATCCGAAACTCTAAAAGAGCTTGCAGATGGGATGGGAAGAGACAATCAGATAGAAGATGTTAATACAGCTTTGGCAGCAGTGACCTATGCTTATCCAGAATTAAAGAGCAATGAAAATTATAAACAGTTGATGAATGAGTTATCTATTACGGAAAATAAGATTGCTCAATACAGAGAAAACTATAATCAGTCGGTTAAAGCCTACAACCGATATGTTAGAAAATTCCCGTCCAGAATGTTCCTTGACTGGACTGGTTATGAAATCCAGGAATTAAAATGGTTGGATTATCAGGCACCCAGCGATGCACCGCAGAATTTGTTTGAAGAGTGATATTATGGATACGCCGACTCACTGGAGGAAACGATGAAAATAACGAAGCGGGAGATCATTGTCAGTATTGCCATAGCATCTATTATGATGCTCATTGGATTTTTCATTTCAGGAAAAATCACGGATTATCAAGCGGATAAGGATGCCGAATATTGGAAAGCGGTACAGATTGAGGATACAGAACTGTTCCGCTATGGAATGGATACAGACATAGGAAATGCCTTTGTATACGGAGAATTGAGAGCAGTTGAGCCGGTCGGTTTTGATGAAATAGGCGGGGAGTATTTGTGGATAGAAAAAGTAGAAGAACATTATAATCCGCACACCAGAACCGTCACAAAAACAAGGAAGAATGCTCAGGGAAAGACAGAAACCTATGCTGAAACAGAAGTTTATTATTCGTGGGACTATTACGACAGCTGGGAAAAACACAGCAGCAGGATTCAGTTTTGCGGGCAGGAATTTGATTATGGGAAAATTGCTCTTCCTTCAGGGGAATACATAGATACAATAAAAGAATCTTTTTTGTCCAACGTGAGATATAAATATTATGGAGTCTCCAAGGAGTATACAGGAACTATTTATACCAGGCTTTTGGATGGTACCATATCGGAGCAGTCTAATTTTTTTACAGACTGCAATCCAGAACAGGCGTTGAAATACTACACTTCCGGCGGGGAAACTATTTTGTTTTGGGTTGTATGGGTGATACTAATTGCGGGGTGTGAGGTTGGGTTTTGCTATTTTGATAACAGGTGGCTGGAATAGCAGTAGGAAGTTAGGCAGAAGCAGCGCAGAGGCAGCAGGACAGGAGGAGAGGCCATTGAATATTAAAATAACCAGAAAACTGCTGGATGATTACAGAAGAATAAAGCGAGAGATCCCGATATTAGAAATAGAACTGGAGGAAATGAAAACCACAGATTCTGGCATCGGAAACAGCACAATCCTTGACTATCGAACTGGACAGGCAAGACCACAGAGTGTGGTTGGCTTTGATAAGGAGCTTTATGGCCGGAGAAAAAGAAGCCTAGAAAAAAAGAAGGCTCAGGTTAAAGCTGTAGAGCAGTGGATCAATCAGATAGAGGATGGGCAGACACGTTGCATCTTCCGGATGTACTACATAGATGGAATGACATGGAAAAAGATTGCATTAAAAACAGGCTATAGTAACAGCCCAGATTATCCTAGGCTACATATCAGGGACGCATATCTTGATAAATGTGGCATTAAATAAAAAAGGTCGCTTATGTCGTTTATGTCGTTATAGAATATAATAGAAGACAAAGGCATTCGGCCGGCGGCTTGAACTCCCTTTTATTCGCATAGATGCCGGGGAGACCCGGCGATATGGATCCTTAGCTCAGTTGGTAGAGCAGATGCCTGTTAAGCATCGAGTCTCAGGTTCGAGTCCTGGAGAATCCGTTAGCAGGGTAGAGCAGCGGCAGCTCACCGGGCCCATAACCCGGCAGTCGAGGGTTCGAGTCCTTCTCCTGCAATCCACATGTTTACCTCCTATTTTTTCACCCGGTCATAGTGCCGGGTGTTTTTGTTATCCACAATATGTTGATAACGATGTGAATTATTCACTAAATATAGGACTTTTATGGTAGGCGAAATCCGTTCCCGCATTTTATATAATGGTAAGGGAAAGGAGGTGGAATTAATGAGAGAATATAAAAAAATTCAAAGTCTCATATCTTACTGTGAAAAACACTATAGCAAAGTAAAAGAATTGCAAATATTATTAGAAAGGCATAAACAATTCGCGAAAGAGAACAAAGACTTAAAAGAAGTAATTGACAGACGAGCGAGATGTTATAGAAGAGGTCTTGAAAAATTAAGACGCAGAGTGAGGAAGTATGGCTAAAGAATTCGCGAAGGTATTCTATAAGAGCCGTTCCTGGCGTAAATGTCGTAAAAGCTACATTGAGCAAAGACGGGCAGTAGATGGAGGATTGTGTGAGATATGCCGTGAGAGGTTAGGCTACTACGTCCACCACAAGGTATTGTTGACGCCGGACAACATTGACGATCCGATGATAGCTCTCAATCACAATCTTCTGGAATATGTATGCAAGCCATGCCACGACCGGGAAGAGGGACACTTCCTGGACCGTGGGCCGAAAGAAGAGAAGCGGTATCAGTTTGATACAAACGGCTGTCCGATTCCGAAAATCAAAAGATAAAAGTGACAATCCCCCCCCTATTTTGAAGAATAGGAGGGGATTTTTTTCACCGTGCCCCCTAGGTCAAATTTTACGGATGAGATGTTGAGTACCCCCTCCCTTTTGAGGGGTTCTGGAAGGAGATGAGATGATTTGGAAAAAAGCAAGCGGATCAAAAAAGAGGAACGGAGACTTAATCAGATTTTTGTCAGCGTACCGGATAATAAAAAGAAAACCGTGGAAGGCCTCATTAAAAGGGCTGCTTTTATGCGCGCTTCGCTGGAAGACTTTGAGGCAGACTTAGACCAAGATGGTTTTGTGGAGATGTTTCGCCAGGGCGACCGGCAGGAACCCTATGAGCGGAAACGTCCAGTTGCTGATCTCTATAACACTATGAATACATCCTACCAGAAAATCATTAAACAGCTCACAGATCTCCTTCCGGAAGAAAATCGGGAATCAGATGAGCTCCTGGAGTTCCTGGGCGGTGGTAAAGGTTGACGGAATTAGAAAAATATTTTGGCGGGATTCTGGATGGAAAAATAGTAGCCTGCGAAAAAATGAAACGGATCTCAGATATCCTGATGGAGCAGTTTATAAATCCAGGGGAATTTCATTTTGATGAGAATATCGCAAATCGCCATATTGAATTTATAGAGCGGTTTTGCAAGCAGCCCACTGGAAAGCTCGGCGTACCGCTCAGACTGCAGCTTTTTCAGAAAGCCAGATTCCAGGCGATTTTTGGGTTTGTCGATGACAATAGCCTGAGACAATACAATGAAACGCTGATTATTGAGGGCAGAAAAAATGGAAAAACCACAGAGACGGCTGCCGTAGAGCTGGACATGCTGATTAATGATGGAGAAGGTGCTCCGCAGATTTATAATGTGGCCACCATGTTAGACCAGGCGAAGCTTGGTTTCAATGCGGCGGATAAAATGAGGCGGCAGTCTCCGCTCTTAAAAAAGCATATCCGGAAGAGAGCTGCGGATCTTTACTGCGACCTCAACATGGGATTTGTTAAGGCTCTTGCCAGCAATGCAAACAGCCTTGATGGACTGGACACTCACTGCGGTGTCATTGATGAGCTGGCCGCCATTAAAAACAGAGATATCTACGACCTGGTAAAGCAGTCGATGGGAGCACGTGCACAGCCACTCCTTTTTTGTATCACAACCAACGGATTTGTGCGAGAAGGAATTTTTGATGCCCAGTATAAATATGCTGCTGATATTTTGACCGGAAAAGCAAACAATGTCCGGTTCTTGCCGTTTATTTACGAGCTGGACAGCATGGAAGAATGGGATAAGGAAGAATGCTGGATCAAGGCGAATCCAGGGCTTGGGACCATAAAATCCATGGACTACCTTCGTCAGATGGTGCAGAAAGGCAAGGACGACGACACATTTAAGCCGACGGTTATGGTCAAGGACTTTAACATGAAACAGACTTCGGCAGCTGCCTGGCTCCGGTATGAGGATTTTGAAAATACGGAAGAGGTGGGAACCGGATTCCGGTACGGAGTCGGTGGAATGGATGCTGCGGATTCCGTGGATTTGAATGCTGCGAAATGTCTCTGCATGAGAAGAGATGATCCGAAGATTTACGTTCGGCAGATGTACTGGATTCCACAGGCGGTGCTTGATAAAGAGGAGCTTTCCGGCGACAGAAAAGGCCGAGACAGTGTGCCCTATCAGCTGTGGAAAGACCAGGGCCTTTTGCGGACTGTGGAAGGAAATAAGGTGGATAAGAGAGTGATGCTTGACTGGTTCTGCGAATTAAGGGACCAGGAAGATATCTATATTCTGTACATCGGATACGATCCGTGGCATATGGATGATTCTCTTCTCAGGGAATTTCAGATGGAGTTTGGTGAAAAAACCATGATTCCGGTACGCCAGGGAGTGATTACCCTCAGCCAGCCCATGAAGGATCTGAAAGCCGACCTGCAGGCGAAGAAAGTCATATATGGAGACCATCCGATTGATAAGTGGTGCTTTTTTAATACCAATGTAAAAACAGATGTGAATGGTAATATCCAGCCGATTAAGGGACTGGATTCCAGAGACCGAATTGACGGAACCCTGGCGCTGATTGACGGCTACAAAGTTTTGCAGGACAAAATGGACGAGCTTCAGAGCCTTATCTAAGAAGGGAGGTGAATGAGTGAAAATAGTTGAAAGAGTGAGAGCATTTTTGAATGTCGGCTCCAGAACGGCATTTTCTATGATTACCGACACAGGAAATGTGTATGCCGCCTGGAATGGGAATATCTATGACAGTGACATCGTCAGAGCCTGTATCCGGCCATACGCAAAGGCAATCGGAAAGCTCACAGCCAAGCATGTGAGACGATTCGGCGGAAAAGTAGATGTCAATCCGGAACCCTATATCCGTTTTCTGCTGGAGGAGCCTAACCCGTACATGGGAGGACATGTACTTTTGGAAAAGCTGGCAACACAGCTTGCACTTAACAACAACGCATTTCTTCTCATTGTACGAGATGAAAACGGACTGCCTCAGCAGCTGTATCCGATTCCTGCCGTATTGGCAGAAAGCGTTTATATAGGCGAGCGGTTGTATCTGAAATTTACATTCCGAAACGGGAAAATAAGCACATTCCCGTATGAGGAAATCATCCACATCCGGAATGATTTCAATGAGAATGACATTTTTGGAACTTCTCCGGCGCCGGCCCTGTCCCAGCTGATGGAGATTGTCAACACCACAGACCAGGGTATCGTTAAGGCTATCCGAAACAGCGGAGTGATTCGCTGGCTGCTGAAATATTCCACCCCGATGCGGGCGGAGGATTTAAAGAAAAATGTGCAGGAGTTTGTGGACAACTACTTGAGCGTTTCCAGCAGTACGTTTGGTGCCGCCGGCGTGGATGCGAAGGCAGACGCAACCCGGATTGAACCGAAAGATTATGTCCCCAATGCCCTGCAGATGTCTTCCACAGAGAAAAGAATTTATTCGTTTTTTAATACGAATGAAAAGATTGTATCATCTGCCTACGCAGAGGATGAATGGAATAGTTACTTTGAGATTGTCATTGAGCCGGTTGCCATTCAGATGGCGGAGGAATTTACTAGGAAGCTGTTCACACGAAAAGAGCGCGGGTTTGGGAACCGGATTTATTTTGACGCAGCTAATCTGCAGTGCGCCAGCCTGAGCACTAAGCTTGCCCTGCAGGCGATGGTGGATCGAGGTGCTCTGACTCCGAATGAGTGGAGAGATACATTTAACCTGTCGCCGGTTAAGGACGGAGATAAGCCGCTTCGGAGACTCGACACTCAGACGGTGGACGGCGTAAAAGCGCTTCTTGATAGCATGACACTGGAGAATATTGCAGAAACCAAGGAAAAAATTCTGGAGAAATTGAAAGGAGGTGGAACGAGTGAGAGTGATTGATATCAAGGGCGAGATTATTAACAGCAATAATCAGTGGATTTATGACTGGCTGGGAATGGAAGCAACCAGTCCTAAAAAGATTTCCGATGCGCTGCGGGATGCTGGCGGAGAGGATGTGGAGATTCACATCAATTCTCCTGGCGGTGATGTATTTGCCGGATCTGAAATTTATACGCTCCTCCGGGGCTATTCGGGAAAAGTGAAAATCAAAATTTTGGGAATTGCAGCCAGCGCCGCGTCTGTCATTGCCCAGGCGGGAGAGTCGGAGATCAGCCCAACTGGCATGTTTATGATTCATAACGTCAAAACATGGTCTTCCGGAGATTACAGGGATATGGAATATACGGCCGAAGCACTAAGGGCGGCCAATGAGTCAATCATTAATGCCTACGTGGCCAAAACTGGCATGACACAGGAAGAACTTCAGGGCCTGATGGATCGGGAGACCTATATGGCTGCCGCTCAGGCGGTAGAATATGGTTTCATTGACAAGGTTATGTTTACGGAACAGGCACCGGAGCTTCGGAATGGGTTTGGGCTCCTTCCGGAGGAAACACTTAAAAAAATTAAAAATCTCATTAAGAATCCGACTCCGCCAGAGCCGGATATTTTAATGCAGAAAAATAAAGCAGCCATGAAATTAAAACTTTTAAATCTGAGAGGAGAAAAGTAAATGAACAGAACGGAGTATTTAGAAAAAAGACAGGCCCTTTATGGAGAGGCAGAGAAATTAATTGAGGCTGGTAGCCTGGACGAGGCTAACGAGAAGATGCAGGCCATCACTGCGCTGGATGAGCAGTTTGAAAACGAGTCAAAGGCAGCAGCCAATCTGAGAGCGATGTCTCAGGTTCCGGCTCCGGTGGTCGGAATTGGAGCTGGAGAGATGACAGGAGCTGCAGAGCCGGTCGACATGTACGATACAGTTGAATACAGAACTGCATTTATGAATTTGATGGTAAATGGCACTCCACTGCCAGACAAATTTAAAAACGCAGCCGGACCGACTAAGACAACCGATACGGCAGCCGTTATCTCCCCTATTGTTGTAAACAGAATTGTAGAGAAAATGCAGCTGCTGGGAAATATCCTTCCGTTAGTTACTCATACAGCTTTCCCAGCTGGCGTTACCGTGCCAACCAGCAGCGTGAAAGCAGTAGCTACCTGGGTGGCAGAAGGCGGAACATCTGATAAGCAGAAGCTTACTCTTAGTCAGATTGACATTAAGGGCTATAAGCTTCGCTGCGCAGTATCCATGACCCTGGAAGCTGCCACTATGACGCTGGATGTATTCGAGACTTTCTTCGTGGACAGCGTGTCCAAGGCTATGGTATGGGCACAGGAAGAGGCATTCTTTAACGGAACAGGCTCCGGCCAGCCGAAGGGCGTGTTAAAAGAGACAGCACCGGACGGTCAGAACATTGACATTGCGGCAGCAAAAGAACCGACCTATCAGACTCTGGTAGATGCCGAGGGAGCACTTCCGGCGGCCTATGAGGCAAACGCTGTCTGGAACATGACCAAAAAAACCTTTATGAAATTTATGGGAATGGTGGATGCAGATGGCCAGCCAATCGCGCGCATCAACTATGGTCTCGGTGGAGCTCCGGAAAGATATCTGCTCGGCAGACGCGTGGTGATTAACGAGCACATGACAAGCCTTGGCGCCACCCTTAGTGCTCCGACCGTGGTAGCCTTCCTGTTTGATTGGGGGGACTACATGTTTAACACCAATTATGCAATGCGTGTAAAACAGTATGAGGATGACGACACAGAGGATCAGATTGCAAAAGCTGTCATGATTGCAGACGGAAAGGCTATCAACCTTCAGTCCCTCGTTACTATTACAAAGAAAAACGCGTAGCAATAAGAGAAAGGAGAGTGGCATATGCTCAACCTGAACGTACCAGTCGAAGAAATGCGCCTGATGATCAGAGTTAAGCATAGCTCCATTGATACAGAGCTGGAATCCTTAAAATCCGCCTTTCTCATTGACCTTGGCCTTTGCGGTATCGGTCGGATTCCAGCCGATGATCCGCTGGCCAAGTCGGCACTCCGGATGTACCTGAGATGGCAGGAAAATTACAACGGAGAGGCTGAACGATACAAAGAGGCTTATACAGGTCTTAAAATTGCCATGTCACTAGCGGAAGAATATAAGGCGGTGGGAGTATGAGAAATGATATCTGCATTCTGGTTCTAAACTATGCTTCTGGGGCGGAAATAAAAAAGAAAGAGCTGCAGGTGTTCTGTTCTCGCAAATCTGCCGGAAGGTCTGAATACTATGCTGCCTATGCTGTTGGCTTAAAACCTAAATTCGTGCTGGAAATTGATCCAATGGACTGGGAATCTCTGACAGAGCAGGGAGAGCATGCCAACAAAGTGATTTATAAAGGTACGGAGTACAATATACTTCGGGACTATCAGACGAATGAGAGCTCTCTGGAGCTGACAGTAGGGTGATGGTATGGATATAAAAATTGACTATGAGGATGGCATTGCTTCCATTGACAAATCCATCCAGAGATTACCAGAAGCGCTTCAGGAAAAAGAAAAGGTTGTCTTGAGAAAAATAGGGAACTCGATCAAGAAAAATGTCATCAAATCTATGCGTGTGTCTGACATAGAACAAAGGGCAAAAAATGTGCAGCCATCAAATTATGATGGCAGCAAGCCGTATGTCCATATGAAAAATGATGTGAAAAGTTCGGTCAGAAAGGATAAAACCGGAAATTATTATGTCAGCGTCCGAGGCGGGAAAATGACCGGTTTCAAGTGGGGGCCTGTCAGTGATGGGCACATCGCGAGAGATGGGACTACATTTGTGCAGGGAGATCATTTTATACAGCGCGCTGTCAGCGCATCAGCTGGAGATGTGGACAGGATGATAGACGCAATGATTAAGGAGCTTGTAGATGATTGATATCAAAGAAACAATTAAAGCAGCATTGCAAATCCCGGTCATCGAATTGTTTGAACCGATTCTGCCTCCTTGTGCCACTTGGTATCCGGTCTTAGACCGATCTGGCCTTGAAGGGGACGGTAGGCAGACAGAAGAAATCAGTGACTATCAGATTGATTTATGGGACAGGGACAGGAATAGAGTCAGGGCAAGAGCCAGAAAGTTAAAAGAGGCACTTACACTCTATGATGGCGTATCGATTCCGGAACTGTCCTATTTATATGATACAAACGGGAAAATGTGGCGGGCCATGCTGACATTTTCCGTGATAGGAAAGGAGTAACAATGGCTGAACAGAAATCAAAAAAAGCGAACAGGATCAATATTAAAAATCTTGTATATTGTAAATTGCTCACAGATGAGGCAGGAAGCGCCACATACGGCGAAGTAAAACCGCTTAGCCCAGCAATGCAGATCCAGGTTACTGCATCCCTTGCGTCTGGCGTTCTTTATGGGGACGGGGCGCAGGAAGAGAACATTGCGAAAATGACGGGCCTTGCTGTTGCGCTGGATGTGAACAAAGTGCCAATTGAAGACAGGGCAGAAATTCTGGGAAACAAATTTGAAAATGGCGTTTTGGCAGAAACAGCCGGAGATGAGGCTCCGTACATCGCTCTGGGTTACGAGGTTCCGGAGACAAATGGGTGCAAGGAATTAATTTGGTTATTAAAAGGGAGGGCACAGCCTTACAACAGCAATGTGCAGCAGTCGACGGATAATATCAACTTTTCGACAGACAGCATTACGATCAATTTCATTCCACGTACATCTGACGGAATGCTACGGTTCTTCGGCGATACTGCCAACGCGGAACTGACTGAGCAGCAGATTTCAAAATGGTTCACTACAGGCCCGTCCAAGGTTCCGACCGGTGCGTAAGGAGGAGTTATGAGGAAAAAAATTTGCGTCCAGGAAGCAGATGAAGTCGAAATCCTGTTCAAGGACAAAACATATCTTGCGACGTTTAATATGCGTGCAGTGGGATATATGCAGGAAGCTCTGCAGGAATGTAAAGACCAGAATTTATCATATGAGCATTTTTCAGCCCTCATCCTGTATTCTGGCCTTATGGTCAATCATCCGGATATTACAAAAGAGGAAGCGTCTGCTATGGTCCTTACCATGCGGCCGGCCGATATGGAGGAAATAGTTGATTCCTATACGCGATCTGTCAACGGATTTGACAAAAAAGAAAATGAGGAACTGTTAAAAAAAGCAATCGCTCAGATGCTAGGGGCGAAAGCTGGCCAGTAAAAAAAGAGCAGCTGGAGATTGATTTTGATATGCTGTATTACCTGTATTGCGTCAAGCTTAAGCTTTCTGAGCGCAACTTTTTTAACAGCCCTCTGAAAAAAGTGATAAAAATGATAACTATCTATCGTAGCGAAGAAGAGACTACCGCGGAAGAAGTGAAAGAAATCCATTCTATGAGAGAAATTGAGGGGTGGGAGAATGGGTAATCAGTATAAAAAAACAATTGTGCTTGGCCTTGATTATTCGGAATTTTCTGGCGGAATTACCGAATGCAATCGGAAAATGGGGCTGTTGGATGCAGAAATGAAACTGGCATCCGAACAGGCAAAAGCGTTCGGAGATAATGCAGATCAGCTGCGAATTAAGCAGGAAGGGTTGTCCCAAAAAATTGAACTGCAGAAGAAAATTGTGACCCAGCAAGCGGAAGCCTACGATAAGGCCATGACAAAATATAATGGCACTGGAAAAGAGGTTGATCGACTTGATAAAGCACTTCTCAATTCCCGAACAACCCTCCAGAAATATGAAAACGAATTGCGGGATACCACAAAGCAGTTGGATAAGATGGATGAGTCGGCCGAAGAGGTGGAAGAGACCAGCCGGAGCTTTGGGGATGCGATAAGGGATGTCGCATCCGCGATTGGAATGGAAACATCTCCACTTGTAGAGACGCTAGCTTCCAATTTTGACGGGCTCAACGAGGACATGGGCAAGGCTGTATTAACAGTGGGCACATTGATCACAACAATGGGAGCACTGACAAGCCAGACTGTAAGCCATGCCAAAGAGGTGGTTAATGTATCTCAGACGATGGGGATGACAACCAATCAATATCAGGCCTGGGACTACGTCCTGAAAAGTGTTGGCTATGACGCGGAGAGCGCATCTGGAGATTTGGCGGCATTAGCTGAAAAAGCTAAAGATGCTGCAGAAGGCGGAAATGATGCAGAAAAGACTTTTCGAATTCTCGGAATGTCAGTCAAAGATCAGAGCGGAAATCTCAAAAGCCAAAATGAGCTTTTCACGGAACTTATTTTCCATTTGCAGACAATGGAAGATGTAACTACAAGGAACGCAATAGCATCTGATCTACTGTCGACGACAGGAGAAAAAATAGTACCTCTGCTCAATATGACAAAAGAGGAACTGGTTGAGTTATACGGAGCAGCCTTTGACACAGGGTATGTGTTGCACAACAGCCTCCTGACCAGTGCCAGTGATGCGGCATACGAAATGGAGCGGTTTGGAGCAAAAATGGAAGCGGTTAAGTTAAATCTCGGAACGGCATTGCTCCCGATTTTGGAATTTTTCGTGGACATTTTAAACGCAATTCCTGCGCCGGTCATTGAGGGGATTGCGGTTTTTCTCGGCCTGACTGCAGTGTTTGGTACAGTTACAAAAGCAGTCATAACCTATCAGGCGGCAGCTGCGTTGTGTTCGGCGGCCAATACGGCGCTTGGAACCAGCGGAGGAATTGCAGCAGCTGGAATGGGTCCACTTTTAGGCATCTTGCTTGCGATAGCTGCGGCCATTGCGGTAATAGTGGGCAGTGCATCGGCGCTGGACAAAGCATTAAGTTCAGCTTCCAAAGCGGCTCAAAATGCTGCCAATGTCAAACCCAAGTACAATGCCCGCGGAACAGATTACTTTGAGGGAGGCCAGACCTGGGTAGGAGAGGAAGGGCCGGAGCTTGTGACGCTTCCGCGAGGCAGCCGGATCACACCTCATCGTGAATCTATAAAAACAGTAGGAGGCAATTCGGGCAATACCTATATATTTAATATCCAGGCAGACAAAGTGGAAGATTTTGCTCGCCTTGTAAAGTTGGCAGAAGAAGAACGAATTGCATTTCGAGCAGGGAGGGTGAGGATTTAATGGCTACTGTAAAAGCGACACTTGTATATGATACCTATGTCAGTGATGCTCACAAATCAACGACCTACGAAAATGCTACATATGCAAGCCTCGGAAAAACGTATCGGATTGGAGTACAGCAGTACAATATTCCCAAATTGGATGACATTGTATTAAATTCCGCCAAGCTAAGACTGTATGTCAGCGAGTCCATTTCCGGTGCCAAAGTAACGGCAGCCCTTTACGATCAGAATCAGAAATTTAGTGGGCTTACTTACAATGATTGGATTCCGGTTATGGACCGGAAAATATTGGATGCCGAAGGCAGTTTTACCTTTACAAGGGGATCCAGCAGCTATGATGAGTGGATTGAGATTGATATTGCCAATCTGATTCTCGGAAACATCGGTAAACAGAATTTTACCCTGGGTATTACAACCAATAAACCGACTTTTACAATCATTGAGACCAGCCGGAACACGCATCCACCGGAGATTGTAATTGATTACCAGAATGCGACCCCGTTTGTTCCAACGATCATTTATCCAGACGGAGAAGTGCTTGAAAATGCCGGAACGGTGCGTTTTCAGTGGAGGCATAATACCAGCGGAGGCAGCGCCCAGTCAAAATTTGAGCTGGGCTGGAAAATGCAGTCTGAGTCATCCTGGCATACTGTGACCCAATCCACAACACAGCAGTATTATGATATCAATGCCTCAAGTTTCCAGAACGGTATCGTGGAATGGAGAGTACGAACCTTTAATACTAAAGGGCTCGCCTCTGACTACGCAACAGCCCAGTTTTTTGTCGTCGGTAAGCCTGGGAATCCATCCATTGCCAGCATAAAAAATGATGCTATCACAGAAATTGCCTGGACAGCCAATAAAAGTGAGGAAGCGTCCGCACGTTTGGAAATCCTACAGGGCGGCAAGGTACTGATATCCAGCGGAGAGATTGCAGCCGGCATCAGCGATACTTGGAAGCCTAACATTATGCTATCAAACGGGGCCTATACTGTGACGCTGGAAATATCCAATATTTACGGTATCTGGTCTGGGAAGATTGCAAAGACTTTTAATATTGGTGCATCGGCTCCAGCGAGGCCGCAGCTGCAGCTTTATAATCAAGGAGATTACACAGAGCTTATTTATTCGGGGCCGAATACAGAATATTTTGTTTTCCGGGCAGAGGACGGAGGAGCGTATATTCCAATTGCCAGGACGACAGATAAACGGTACGAGGATTACCGTGTATCCAGCGGAAAAAGGTACAGCTATTTTGTCCGCGCCTATGCCGGAGGCTACAGCGACTCTGCTCCCAAGGATATATCCATTTGCTACTCAGGGTATATTATTTCTGGGCTAGCAGGCAGCCGGAGAGTAACGGCGTATCTCAGTTCGGAGGAATATATCAACGACGAGCTGATGGAAGAGTTGGATGTCTCCCTGTCCCACTATGTTGGCAGAGAGTATCCGGTGAGAGAGTCCAGCGGGTTCCGAGACGCCAGCATCAGCTTGGAATTCTTTCTGAGCCAGAAAAATTACCGGAAATTGGCGGAGATTTTGGGGCAGAATCAGCCCATCTGCATCCGCAGTAGTGATTTTGTCCGGATCTGCAGTGTTTCGGAGCATGGCGCAACGAGAGACAAGCTTTTAGGCGGCTATTATGTCAATATTACAGGGCACAGGATTGATTTTAAGGAGGCGGTTGACTATGCGTAATCTCGCGCAGAGAGGATACAGCAATGCTCAGGTGCTTGCCATGCTCAAGGCTCATCGGACGATTGCCTTTGATTATGCGCTTCTGAATCAAGACGAAAAGTTGATCCGGTGGTTGTCGAAAGCCTCCGGATCCGTATCTTTTAACTCCGGGCAGGAAGTCATGGGGACGGCATCGTTCGAGGTATTAAAGGAGGAGATTCAGGGTAATTACTACACCACAGATATGCGGATTGCTCCATATTTTAAGCTTCTGACACCAACTGGATGGCTCACATGGCCTTTAGGTGTCTATATCATGACTACCCCCAAGCAGTCGGCTAAATATGGAAAAATCCACAGCCAGGTGGAGTGTTATGACAAAGGAATCATCCTGAAAGAGGACAAGATTACAGACCGGCTCTATATTCCTCCAGGGAGCAATTACGTCAATCAGATTCGCAGCGTGATTGCATCCGCAGGAATCAAGGTGGTTAATATCCCATCCTCTCCGCTTACCTGTAGCACTGGCCTGGAATATGACATTGGTTCGGAAAAATTGCAGATCGTAAATGATTTGCTCTACGCGATCAACTACACGCCGCTGCATTTTGACAGCGCCGGCATCGCAGTCAGCGCCCCGTACATCGAGGCGATCGGCCGAAATGCGGAGGAATCATATATCACTGACAAAAACAGTGTGATAACAGATGGAGCTACGCAGACCAATGACCTATATAATGTGCCGAATGTGGTAGTGCGATATGTGGACAATCCAGACGGCGAACCACTTCGGAGCATCTACACAAATGACAATGCAGAAAGCCCCATCAGCACAGTTCGCAGAGGGCGAAAGATTGTAGATGTAGAGTCCGTGGACGATATCGCAGACCAGAACACACTGGATGCCTACACAAGACGCGTAGCTATCGAAAAAAGCCAGATTAATGATATCGTGACGCTCCCTACTGCCCTAATGCCGCATCATGGCTATAAAAACTGTCTGTACGTCCGCCACGACAAGATGGACATTGGATCAAAATACATCGAGGAATCATGGAGCATGGAGCTGACTGCCGGCGGAATAATGAATCATAATCTGAGGAAGGTGACATTTATATGATGTATCAATCAGGACTGGAAAAATATGAGGGGATGGAGGAAGCAGTAGGGGATAAAAAAGCCTCTTACCGTATGGCCAAGGTTACTGCAGTAACGAACGGGCGCCCCTACATAACTTTTAACGGCGAGCTGAAGCAGTCGGGAAAACCCTATAAATATCTCGCGTCCTACACACCGGCGCAGGGAGATTATGTTCTGGTGGCGGTAGTAAGCGGAACCCATGTGATTCTCGGAAAGGTGGTATAGATGGAATACAATTTGATTTTAAATTTTAAGAGATCTGAAATCCTCCAGACAGATATCGTCTTTTCCCAGGGGGACTACGGGAAAGCTATGCTCCGGCTATCCTGTAGGGATGATGATGTTCCCATCACAGGAGCACAGTCGGCCACAATATCATTTTCGACGCCGAATGGATACCTGGTGACAGGAGAGCTTGTGGGTGGAGATGGTGAATATAGTTATACGTTTAAAGGCAACGAACTACAGGCTCCGGGCAGGATAACGGCAACGGTATCCTTAAAATGGGCAGACGGTAGGTTGTCAAGTTGCCTGTTTTCATTTAAATGCCGTGCCGTTCAGGGCGGGACGGCCATTGATAGTGGAAATTATCTAACGGAAGTCGATCAGGTGGTACAGGAAGCTAAGGCTAAGATTGCAGAATTGCAGAAGCTGATTGACCAGCTTAAGCCAGGGATAGGTAGCACTGCCCTGACAAAAGCAGATTTGCAGAATGATTTAACCCAGGAGCAGTCAGGAATTAAAGCTCTCGATGCCTTACAGGGGAAAGTGCTTGAGAAGATGCTCAATGATTTATCCGATAAAATGTCAAATGAACTCAAAACGTACGTCTCAAAAAAACAGATTATTAATAATTTACTTTCCACTGTTCCGGGGAATGTGTTGGACGCGATGCAGGGCAAAGCACTGGGGGATAGACTCTCAAAAACGGAACAGTCCATTACTCAGTTAAATAGCGACCTGAAAATTAAAATCCTTGACGTTACCTGCCAGAAAGGGAAAACAGAGACGGACGCATTAAATGCATACGACAATATCATAACCGGTATGGCATCACTATTAAACAATGATTATATTATTGGGTACTTACTGATTAACAATAAACTAATTATCAATTCAACAACCGCACATACCGTAAGGGTATATTACATCAACGTCCCCAAGGGATAATCACCAGCCAGAATCTGAAATAGCAATTTAACTAAGCAGTTATTACAATCAGAGCGGGGCTGTATAACGAGGCCTTCGCCTTTGGCGCCGCTCTCTGCGTTTGTGGCATGGGTCACTTTCCCTACATTTAAGGGCCTTTTACTATATGCACGAACTAGCTGAATAAAATGTGACAAAAATCATTCATTTCTGGTAATCTAACCAGGAAAGGAGTGATTTTTTTGTTGGAAAAAATATTGGTAAATGTAGTGCAGCAGATGTCTGAGTGCCTGGACGAAGAACAGCTGGATAAGCTCCAGAACATCCTGTATATCAACTTCCACGGCAAGAAGATTATGGAAGAGAAAAATGAGCTGATGGCAACTGGAACTGATTCGGATACGGCAAAAGTGCGGATGTTTGTTGCATCGAAGCGTATATCTGGCCGCCAGAACAATACACTGGCCCAGTACGTCAGGGAGATTACCAACTGCCGGAACGCCCTGAGAAAGAACTTTGAGGACATGACAACAATGGACCTAAGGTGGTATTTCGGCATGCTTAGGGAAAGAAACAAGATAAGCATGGTGACATTGCAGGGACGGATGCGCTACCTCAACAGCTTCTGGACGTTCCTGCAACGGGAAAAGTTAGTAGATGACAATCCGGTAGCACGAATAGAATCCCTGCGAATAGAGAGCACAATCAAAAAGGCCTACAGCGCTCAGGAACTGGAGTCGCTGCGGATGGCCTGCGAAAACCCTAGGGACAGGGCACTGATAGAATTCCTCTATGCTACAGGCGTCCGTGTGTCGGAGCTGTGCAGCCTCAATGTGGGAGACATAGATTTATACAAGCAAGAGTTTAAAGTCATGGGGAAAGGACGAAAAGAAAGGAATCTGTATATATCAGATTCGGCCAGTTTTTACCTATTCAGGTATCTTAAATGGAGAAAAGAAAAGGAAGGATTGACAATTGAAGAGCTGGCAAATACACCGCTCTTTGTGTCTTTGAAGAAGCCTCACAGCAGATTAACAGTCGCTGGTGTCCAGTACGCCCTTAAACTGCTGGGAAAGCGGGCAGGAGTGGGAAATGTACACCCGCACCGGTTCCGCCGGACGTTTGCCACAGACCTCTTAAATCGCGGTATGCGAATTGAGGAAGTTATGGTTCTGATGGGACACACCAAGATAGAGACCACACTGCTCTACTGCAACATCAAGCAAGACGGAGTCAGGGAGTCTTACCGCAAGTATGCAGCATAGATGATCATGGACTATTTTAAGCCGGCCTTCGGGGTGGCTTTTTTATCATGCAAAAAAATAGAACCTGATTAGAAATGCTTCAGAAGAGAGCTAACGAACCAAGAAAAGCAGTAAGAAAATGGTGGTTAAATTGCTATTACTCTATATTTCTGGATACGTCAAAGACAAGATAACCTTTATCAGCTCCGTTAACCCGGAATTGCAGATAATTTTGGCTATTATTCAGCTTTCCAATCCACAATCCAACTTCCTGGCCTGCTGAGTTCGCCACCGCTTTTACTGCCTCGCTATTTAACTACTGGATTATTCCATGTTTCATTGTTGTAACTCATACAAATCAAGCGGATGCCTTCATTTTGATAACACAAAAAGATAGCTATTCCGTATTGGTTCAATAGTTTGGCCAAAAAAACAGCATGAGAACCGCCATAGAAAGGATGGAAGCCAGAAGAAAATGGTAAACGTAGTATTGAGTAACTACCAGTTTTCAGTAAACTAATTTCTGATGTAAGTATTTTTTTTACGTCATCCAAAGTAGCTGCAGCATTAGTGTTTTTCATAGGTTTCGTGTCGCTATTTTATTTCCATTTCTCAAATGATTTATTTATTTGAATATAAAATGGAAACGCTTACAGATGTATCTCCTGCAACCGACATGTCATATTTTAAAACTTTTATCCATGTCGAAGAACCGCTTGTACCATATAACCCGATGCAGTCTTGCGGGGTTAAAATAATGATGGATATTATATATTTAGACTTTAATGGCAAATCCAAAACGCCAGAGGAATTTGTCGTACCTGTATAATTTAAAATATCCAGCTCGCTATTTAAACCAGAAAATCCTGCCCTCATTATAAAGGGCTTTAATATAGGTGCTCATAATGAGCAAAGATAAATTAATTTTAAAGGACAGAACAACCATCGAACTGGAATCCGGATCTTCTCTCGGCGCTATTAAGGTAGCAGCAGAAAATCGGGGAGCCATGCTGGAGCAGTGGAAGATGCTGACGCCGGAAAATTTGAAGGAGGTGAAAGTACAGAACGGGGACGGACTTACCATTGGGAGCTATCAGGAACTTGTGCTGCTCTCTGAAACCTCTGTAGTGGATTCTGACGGCTCTGTCCTTACAACTTATAGCTTAAGAGAAAAAACAGACACAGAGAAGCGTCTGGATGCTCTGGAGGCAGGCCAGGAAGTCCAGAACGGAGCTATATCCGATCTGGGTATGGTCACAAGCACAATTGCGGAGCAGATAGGAGGTAGTGTATAGTGGGGGCTTTTTATGGCATAAGGATCAAGGCTGGTGCGATTAGCATCAATGACGTACCGCGGCTTTGGAGAGCTTCGGTAGAAAAATGGCTTGCGGAAAATTCTTAGAAAGGGGGAATTTTTTTGAAACGCGAGTATGTAATAGCGATTCAGGGGGCGCTGGCTACAGTCGGCGCTTTTCTGAGTGATAAGTTGGGAGTTTTATATCCACTCATGTGCCTGTTATTTGCAGAAATGGCAGTGGACTACTTTACGGGTATGTTGGCCAGTAAAAGAGAGGCTATAGATCATCCAAACGATCCGAATTATGGTTGGAGCTCGAAAAAAGGCGCTATTGGCATCATAAAAAAAGCGGGATATGTTTTTGTGATAATGGCAGCCATGATATTAGATTACATTATTGCGGTGACGGCCGGAAAACTGGGATTTGACATGCCGACAACAGCAGTGTTTGGTCTACTGGTAGTCATATGGTATTTGCTGAACGAAATGCTATCAATCATCGAAAACGCAGGCCGTATGGGCGCAGATATCCCATCCTGGCTCTGTAATTACATTGCTGTACTAAAAAACAAAATTGATGCAGAGAATTCAGATGAAAGGAGGTGATCCAGTATCTCCCGGCGCGAGGGTTAGAGCGCAGCGGTTCGGATTTTCCGAACAGTTTAAAACAGCTTCAGAATAAGAGAGGAGAAAAGAAATGAGTGGAAAGAATATTTGCCCAGTACATGGAAACAAGAGCGCAAACGAGTGCCATAACTACAGCGCGAAGAAAGCAGAAAAACTGGGGCATCCGGAGCTAACTGTAGATCCAGAGAATTGCAGTTGTGACGTCGGAACCAACGGCCCAGCTCTGACAGGCGGAAACGTACCGACTGGTCCGGCTGCAGAGGGGAAAAAACCAGGACCGGCAGATGAGTGCAAGTAGATAGCTTAGCCCTGGAACATTTCGGGGCTTTTTGAAAGGAGTGTACAATGGGAAGAGATATTACAAAATGTCACCCCAGCCTCCAGGCGGCGTTTAAGGAATTGGCTACAAGGTGTAATGCCCAGGGTCTCACCATTGGTCTGGGTGAGTGCTTCCGGACCGTGGCGGAGCAGGACGCGCTGTACGCCCAGGGACGGACGGAGCCAGGAAGTATTGTGACCAATGCAAAGGGATCCAGCTACTCCTCACAACACCAGTGGGGAATTGCCTTTGACTTTTACAGGAACGACGGAAAAGGAGCTTACAACGAATCAGGAGACTTTTTTGGCCGCGTTGGCCAAATAGCGAAATCAATCGGCCTTGGCTGGGGCGGAGACTGGACAAGCATCGTCGACAAGCCTCATATCTATCTGCCAGACTGGGGCAGCGGAACAGGAGTATTAAAGCAGCAGTATGGAACGTTCGAGCGCTTTAAGCAGACTTGGGCCATCGAAAAGAAGGAATATATCTATCAGCCGATTGGAACCGGCGCGGCGCAGGTAGAGGTCACAGCCTCCTCCCTGGTCGTCCGCGATGCTCCAGGTGGATCTGATACAGGAGACAGATACCACAGCGGAGACCGGGTGGCACCGACCGAAAAGGCCATGTACAGCTCAGAGCGGTGGTTCCGGACAGACAAGGGCTGGATCAGCGCCGATTACCTCCAGGGCTGGATCCTTGAGGGCGGAAGATGGTGGTATCTGCGCCCAGGTTACACCTATCCGACAGGCCGCCTGGAAGTCATCGACGGCAGATGTTACTGCTTTGATTTTAACGGATGGATGCTGATGCCAGACCGGATTCGGGAGGACGGGGAAGTAGTTTAAGAGTATAGAGTGTATGTAAATAAGGAAAGCAGAGAAATGTTTCTCTGCTTTCCCAAAATATTGTATCATCTTTTTAGGTTTTAATAATGCGTGCAACACGAAATGCAACACGATACTGCATAGGCCTTGATTTTATAAGATCCTAGGTTGGGTTCGAATCCCACCGTCTCCGCTTGAAACCCTTGTAAATCAAGGGTTTTTCTTATTTGTGAAAAAAGAGGAGACACCCGGAAAAGGGTGTCTTTTTTGGTTTTTGGGGACTATTCGGGGACTGCACTAGGAAAAAGAAGTTGAAAATTAGGAAAAGATAGAAAAAGGAAAACCACGGAAAAGGGTGATAAGATAAAGAATTACGGTCCTGCGATGCTCGTAATGGATGCCAGTGAGCGAAATCAGGCGATTTCCCGTGAATTGTTGACGAATGGAATTAAACCATTGTTTCTATACAAAAGCCCCATGCTCAAGGATTTTTTCGTAAATACGAGTATATATGACGAGGCTTATGATTGTTACTTATGCCTGGAAAATTGGATATTATATCGTACTGTGAACGGGGATGGATATAAAGAATACCAAAGCCGCGGAGAAGTGTGTGCCAATTGCCAAGACTCCATAAATGTACGGAAAGTAAAAAATATGTGAAGACAGTGATACGTCATATTTGGGAAGAGTACATGGAAATGGCAGAAGATATCGGAAACAAAGAGATTTATGAACAGAGGAAAGAAACAAGCGAACGGATTTTTGGAACAGTAAAGGAGTAGCAGGGATTTCGTTATACCCAGTATATTGGAAAATTCCGGATGAACTTTTCGAGTTTTCTGGGATTTTGGCTGAAGAATCATTATATAAAGAAAAGTGGTGCTGGGAAATAGTCCCAGTATCAACTTTTGGTAAAGTCTGATAATATTTTATATGAAAATATTTTTTCTGATTTTATCTCGGTATATTATCCGAATAAAGATATATTGACATTTTCCAACAATTAGAGTATATTTGGTTTGTAATTTTGAAATGGTTATTTTTTGTCGTGCATTATAAAGAGATAGAAATAAGATTTGATAAATTTTCGTATTAATATTTAAAGTGAGGAAAATATGAATATAGTTTGTGAATTATCGGAATATAACTTTTTGAATAAGCTTTCAAAAGAATATTTTTGTGTTTTTCCTGCGAAATTATCTATAGGGCATCTTTTTTCTAGCCCAGAATGTTATGAACGGAAAGCTTATTTAAAAACGATGATAAATAAAGGCTTTGATAGTACAGAATATTTAGAAGAACTAGAAACTGATTGGGGCTTATTAAAAAAGTCCATGAAAGAGCTAGAAGAGATTCCACCTGAAGAAGATGTCTTTATCTGGTTAAATTTATCACCTGATTCTATATGTATTCTATATTATCTGGTGAATCTTTTTCATAATAAAAGTAACAAACTATTTATTATTTCTCTTCCCGCCTTTCAAGTAACGCAAAAAAGCGCTAACAGCTATAAAATTAAATACTGTTATTATTGGGATGATTATAAACTTAGTAAAAAAACGTATCCTGCAGTAAAAAACGAATTCGCAGTGCAACTATCTCCTCTCCTCAAAAGGCTATATCTTGAAAAATGGGGAAAACTCATAGTAGAAAATTGTCCTATCCGCACGCTTCTGAATGGACAGCTAATAGGAGTAGGAGAAGACTTTTTTGACTCCTTAATCCTTTTCCAGCTAAAAGGCCAAATTCAAAAAATAAGTAGATTAATTAGTAACATACATTTTCTGCATTTATTTATTCCACAATGGTGGATTGAGGGACGGATTAAATTTTTAATAGAAAAGAATTTAATCGAGGTTATCAATCCTCACCTTGATTTTTATAATAGGTTAGTGAAAATAAAAGAATAAAATGAAATATAAAAAAATATTTTTAGGAATTTCAACTTTATGTTTTGTAATAATTGGAATTTTTTGTTTTAATGTAAATAATTCATATATTGATACACAACTAGCTATATATGTAAAGTCTCTTTCTGGAGAAGATAGTTTAGCATTGCACTCGGATTCATCTAAAACACAGTTTTATTTGGATATTGCTTATCTGACTAATACAGACCAAAATTGTAATTTCTATTTATTAGATAATTTTGAACCAATTCCTTTTTCATTAAATAATGGGGAATACCAAGAATATTATGAAATTGATTTGCAAGCTTCAGACACACCGCTTATTACAGAGGATAATTTAATTACAATTAATGTTTTAGAATATAAGAATAATGATATGTGTGTATTACTTACCAATGAAGATTTTGTTTTCGCAAAAAGAGTGTGTGAAGAAAAGTCTGTAATTAAGATCTTCTATGATAATGATTGGGGATG
>ERZ773260.1777-NODE-1777-length-26687-cov-8.157780_pt1 | contig 26687 bp, 24 predicted proteins | sample MGYA00511387_ERZ773260 | MGnify/ENA primary metagenome ERZ773260 (study PRJEB29015, sample SAMEA2737745) | human gut metagenome | biome: human gut; feature: human-associated habitat; material: faeces | place: China | collected 2012 ... | reverse complement strand
TCTGGCGGACGGCTCGTGCGCTGCAGTCAGGCCGCAAACCCCTTTGTCAAAAAAGTAGTACTTTTTTGACAGTCTCAGAAAAGCCCCTCCGCGAAAGCGGAGGGGCTTTGCCGTCTTGATATGATTTCAGGCGCGGCGCAGCGTGTGCATGACCTTTTTCATGAGGCCGGAGCCGAGCTTATTGTCAAAATAATCGAGCCACGCGCGCACGGAGTCGATGGTCTCGGGCTCACCGAGCCAGTGGCGCAGGATCACATCGCGCTCGGTGCCGCGCAGGAGCTTGGCGACCGACACGGCGATGGCATACGCATCGTCGAGCTTGCCGAGCAGCGGCACGGAATCCGGCACGAGATCCAGCGGCGAGAGCACATACAGCAGCGCCAGACCGAGGTCGAGCTTGCGGCTCGACGGCACGTCGGGGTCGAGCATGAGCTTGCAGATGAGATAGGCAAAGTCCGGCACCGTCGTGAGCAGATCGGCGGCTTTGCTGCCGAGTTGTGCGGCCACGAAGCTGTTGGCCTGATAGCGGGCGCGCTTATAGAAACGGTCAAACGCGTTGTCATCCGGGTAGTAGATGTTCTCTTTGGTCATGATCCAGCCTCCTGACGGGAGATGATTTCTCCTTATTATAGCGAAAAACCGGCCGCGCTTCAACTGCTTTTGTGAAGTTTTTCGGAATGGATTGCCAAACGCGGCGAACCGGCGTATAATGCAGAGGCATTTTCAGAAAACGGAGGCACCGCTATGATCCGCTTTTTCAACGGCCGCACGCTCACGATGGCGCACGGCGTGACCGTCACGACCGACGAGGTCTGGACCGACGGGGACAAGATCGCCTATGTCGGCCCGACGCCGGAGACGCTGCCCGCGTTCGAGCGGGAGATCGATCTCGGCGGCGACCTGGTCATGCCCGGCTTCAAAAACGCGCACGCGCACGCCGGGATGAGCTTTGTGCGCTCGTATGCCGACGATGTGCCGCTGCAGCCGTGGCTGTTCGAGCAGATCTTCCCGCTGGAGGCCAAGCTCACGCCCGAGGCGGTGTATGCGTTCACGAAGCTGTCGATCCTCGAATACCTCACGAGCGGCATCACCGCCGGCTTTGACATGTACTATTTCCGCGATGCCATCGCGCAGGCGGGCATCGACTGCGGCTTTCGCACGGTGCTGTGCGGGGGCGGCGGCAGCGCGCAGCAGCTCGAGGCGGAGTACCGGCGCTTCAACGCCCTGCATCCGCTGGTGTCGTATCAGCTCGGCCTGCACTCGGAGTATACCTCCAGCCTTGCCGAGATGACCGAGGCGGGCGAGCTTGCGCGCACGCTGCGCGCGCCGGTGTTCGCGCACAACGCCGAGACCGCGCGCGAGGTGGCCGAGTGCCGCGAGCGCTGGGGCAAGACGCCGACGGAGCTGTTCGAGAGCCTCGGCCACTTCGATTTCGGCGGCGGCGGCTTCCACTGCGTGCACATGACGGAGCGCGATCTGGACATTTTCCGCGCGCGCGGGCTCTGGGTCATCACCAACCCCGGCTCGAACGCCAAGCTTGCCAGCGGCATCGCCCCGCTGCGGCAGATGCGGGAGCTTGGCATCCGCATGGCCATCGGCACGGACGGCCCGTCGAGCAACAACGCGCTCGACTTCTTCCGCGAGATGTATCTGGCCGCCGTGCTGCAGAAGCTGCGCTGCGGCGACGCGGCCGCCCTCCCGGCGGACGATGTGCTGCACATGGCGACGGTCGGCGGCGCACAGGCCATGGGTCTGAGCGACTGCGACGTGCTTGCCCCCGGCAAGCAGGCCGACCTCATCGTCATCGACCTGCAGCGGCCGAATATGCAGCCGGTACACAACGTTGCGCGCAACCTCGTCTACAGCGGCTCGAAGGAGAACGTGCGCCTGACGATGATCGCTGGGCGGGTGCTGTACGAAAACGGCGCGTTTTTCATCGGCGAGCCGGTGCAGGACATTTACCGCGCCGTCGAGACGAACTTCGCCGCGATGCGCGCGGCGCTCTGATCGCTTTTCCTGCGGGCTGCGGGGCGGCGCAAGCTGCCTGAGGTGATATGCCCGAAACCATAAAAAAGTCCCGAAAACGTGACGTTTTCGGGACTTTTTTGCGCCGGTGCGCTTATGCTTTCGTCTCCAGCACCTTGACGCCGTGCATGATGATCTCGCCGGCGAGCACGGCCATCTCCTCGGCCGTCTGCTTCATGCCGCCGTCGATCCACGTGAGCGCGAGTGACATGTTGCCCGACACGATGAACGAGCAGAAGTAGTCGAGCATCGCGGGGTCGTTCGGATAGTAGTAGGCGAGAAAATCATACAGAAATTCGTCGCGCAGGATGTGGCAGATGCGGTCGGTGAAGGCGATGTCGCCGTTTTTGCCGAGCAGCACGTGGCAGAGGTCGGCGTTCTGCTCGATGTACTGGTACAGCTCCATCAGATACGGATAGGTCTTGCCCTCGGAGTCCTTCGCATTGTGCCGGCGGCACACGACGACCAGCCCGTCGGCCAGCTCGTCCTCGAGACTGGACAGCAGATCGTACACATCCTTATAGTGAATATAGAAGGTGCCGCGGTTGATGTCTGCGATCGCTGCCAGCTCACGCACGGAGATATCCTTGACGCTCTTTTCCGCCATGAGTTTCATCAGTGCAAGCCGAAGCTGGCGTTTGGTCTTCCGCACTCTGCGGTCTACAACTTTTTCTTCCATTCGCCGATTCCTCCTATCGGTTGAATTTGTATGCTTTGCATACATGATACCACCAAAACGAACAATAATCAACAATTTGTTGCATTTTTATAGCGATTTTTTTCAACTTTTTTGGGAAACGTTTGCGTGATAGCAGGCCGCACGCCGCATATCCACACCGTTGTTTTCAAAAATGCGGCTGCAGCGGCGGCTGCGCAAAACGCGGTGGAAAATCGGCGCGCGGTGTGCTATGATGAAGGCAAATGTGAAAAAGGAGCAACAGACCATGTTTGAAAACGGAACGTTCGCGGTGCTCGGCCCGGACGGAAAGCAGGTGCAGTGCGACGTGCTGTTCACCTACGACTGCGAGGACAACGGCCGCTCATACGTCGTGTTCACGACCGGCGAGGGCGCGCAGCAGCAGCTGTTCGCCAACCGCTATGCCGCGCGCGAGGACGGGCAGCCCGCGCTCTTCCCGCTCGAAAACGAGCAGGAATATCAGATCATCAAGCACTGCTTTGAGGAGCTCAAGGCAAAGCTCGCCGAGCAGGCCGCCGCACAGGAGGGTGAAACCAAAGCATGACCGATCCCTTCCAGCCGCTGACAGTGCGGGACATTCCGCGCCTGACACGATATTTTTCCGCGCGCGGCACGCGCCTGTGCAATGACTCGGCGGGCGCCGCCGTGCTCTGGCAGCCGTATTTTCAGGACGCGGCGCTCGAGCTGGACGGCACGCTCGTGCTGCGCGAGCAGTTTCCCGGTCTCGGCACGGTGTTTTCCACACCGGTCGGCGAGAATGTGGGAAACGCATACGATTTTCTCGCAAAATATTGCCGTGAAGTGGGGCAGCCGCTGCAATTTTTCCCCGCTACGGACGCCGATGTGGAAAACCTGCGTGCGCGCTTCGGCGTCGTGGAGGTCACGCCGGTGCGCGCGTGGTTCGACTATCTCTACGACGCGCAGGACATGGTGACCTTCCGCGGCCGCCGCTTCAACGGGCAGCGCAACCACATCCACCACTTCCAGCGCCTGTACCCGGACTGGTCGTTCGAGCGCGTCACGGCGCAGAACCTGCCGGAGGTGTGCGCGTTTTTTGACGACTTCACCCGCCGCTATCACAAGGACAGCGCCAGCGCGCAGGCGGAGGAGGGGTGCGTGCGGGAATTCCTGCGCGACTTTGCCGCCTATGCCCCGCTCGCGGGGCTGCTGCGCGTCAACGGGCGCGTGGCCGGCTTTTCCGCCGGGGAGATCGTGGGCGACACGCTCATCATCCACATCGAGAAGGCGGACATCGCCTATGAGGGCGTCTATCAGGCGCTCGTGAACGAATACGCCAAGTGCTTCGTCACGCCCGGCGTGCGCTACATCAACCGCGAGGAGGATGCGGGCGACGAGGGGCTGCGGCGCTCCAAGGAGTCGTACCACCCGGTGCGTCTGCTCGAAAAATATCTGGTTCAGATCCCGGCACAGCCGGAGAAAGGGGACAAAAGTATGCAGGAAGTCTATGAATTTCTCAAAAAGTGCGGCACGTATTACCTCGCCACCGTCGACGGGGATCAGCCGCGCGTGCGCCCATTCGGCACGGTGAACCTGTTTGAGGGCAACCTCTACATCCAGACCGGCAAGGTCAAGGCCGTCTCCCGTGAGATGACGGCAAACCCCAAGGTGGAGCTGTGCGCGTTCGACGGCGAGACGTGGCTGCGCGTGAGCGCGAAGGCCGTCGAGGACGATCGCGTGCAGGCGCGGCAGGATCTGCTCGACCACTATCCCGAGCTGCAGAGCCTCTACACCGCCGACGACGGCAACACGCAGGTGTTCGCGCTCACGGAGGCGACCGCGACGTTCAGCAGCTTCCAGGCCGCGCCGCGCGTGGTGCGCTGGTAAAAAGCGAAAAAGAAACCGCCCGTGATCCGCAAACGGATCGCAGGCGGTTTTCTGTTTGCAAAAGGGCAGGGTCGACTCAATGGCCCAGGCTCTGGACGAAGTTGACCGGCCACTGGCAGAAGTCCTTGACCAGATAGAGCTTGTCGCGGATGGCGAACTCGGTGTTCTCGTCGCAGAGCGCGTCAATCTTGTTCTTGATGGCCTTGACGTTCACCTCAAGCAGGCTGCTGGCGCTCGACAGGATCTTGCCGCCGTCGATCTCCTTGACGGAATTCCAGAGTCCGGAAGCGTACTCCTTGAGGCCGATGCTCTTAATGGTACGAATGCACATATACCTTTTCCTCCCTTAAAATACTGGTGTTCCCGACCATGCAACCCGCGGCCGAAAACCAAGATTGCTCTTATCAACAGTGTTTTCATTCTAGCACAAAGCCGTAAGATTGTCAAAGAGGAATACAGAGAAATGTGCATTTCCCCATATTTTGTGGTCAATATGCACAAGATGGGCAAGAATTAGCGGGAAATTTGCCCAAGCGCGGTGCACTGTCTGCGTGCGGAGGCTTACGCCTCGGCGATGACCTCGCACTCGACGAGCACATCCTTGGGCAGACGCGCGACCTCGACGCAGCTTCTGGCCGGGAAGGGCTCGGTGAAATACTGGGCATAGATGGCGTTGACGGCGGCGAAATCGTCCATGTTCTTGATGAACACCGTCGTCTTGACGGCCTTGGACATGTCGCTGCCGGCTGCCTGCAGCACGGCGGTCAGGTTGCGGAAGACCTGATGCGCCTGCGCCTCGATGCCGTCGGCGATGGCGCCGGTGGCGGGGTCGATGCCGATCTGGCCGGACGTGAACACAAAGCCGCCGGAGACCTGCGCCTGCGCGTAGGGGCCGAGGGCTGCGGGAGCGTTTTTGGTAGCAACTGTTTTCATGATGATGACCTCCTGTCAGTCGATTTTTACGTGATAACCGGATTGGATGAGCTGGCCGCGCACGCGGTCGCCGTGCGCCTTGTCGCCGACCTCGCACGAGACGTGCACGTCGATCTCGTTGGGGTTGAGCCCGGCGGTGAGCCGGTCATGCTCCACGGAGAGGATGTTTGCGCCGAGGGCGGCAATGTCGTTGAGCAGCTTGCCGAGGCTGCCGGGGCGGTCGAGCAGCGTGACCGTAAAGCGCAGGCGGCGGCTGCGCGCCACCAGACCCTGCTCGATGATGCACTGGATGAAGCTCACGTCGATGTTGCCGCCGGAGAGCAGGCACACGACGTTTTTGCCCTTGACGTCGACCTTGCCCTTGAGCACGGCGGCCACGGGCGTGGCGCCGGCGGGCTCGACGATCTGCTTGCAGCGCTCCATGAGCAGCAGCACGGCCTCGGAGATGTCGCGGTCGCTGACGGTGACGACGTCGTCGGCATATCGCTCGATGAGCGGCACGGTGAGGTCACCGGGTACTTTGACGGCGATGCCGTCGGCGATGGTGGCGGCGGAGTCGGTCTGCACATAGCCGTGCGTGCGGAACGACTGCGCGATCGCGTCCGCACCCTCGGCCTGCACGCCGATGACCTGCACGCGGGGATTGATCTGCTTGATGCACGCGGCCACACCGGCGAGCAGTCCGCCGCCGCCGGCCGGCACGATGACGACATCCGCCGTGGGCAGGTCGCCGAGGATCTCCAGACCGAGCGTGCCCTGACCGGCGATGACCTCGGGATCATTGTACGGGTGCAGGAACGTGGCGTGCTCCTGCTCGCAGATCTCACACGCCTTGGCATAGGCATCGTCATAGCAGTCGCCCGCGAGCACGACGGTTGCGCCGTAGCCCTCGGTGGCCTTCGCCTTGGCGATGGGCGCAGTCTTGGGCATGACGATCGTGGCCGGGATGCCGAAGCGGTGCGCAGCGTAGGCCACGCCCTGCGCGTGGTTTCCGGCGGACGAGGCGACGACCGCGCCGGTCTCGCCGCGCTCGACAAGGGCGGCGATCTTGTTGCTCGCGCCGCGGATCTTGAACGAGCCGGTCTTCTGGCTGTTTTCGTACTTGAGATAGATATTGCCGCCCGTCATGGCCGAGAACGTGGCCGACAGGTCGAGCTCCGTGTGGTGCAGCACGCCCTTGAGCCGCTGCTGCGCGCGTTCGAAGTCCTGCAAAGTGATGTCCACAGTATACACCCCCGTGAAAAATTCCGTTTGGGTTTTTCTGACCTTACTATACTGCGTCAAACCCGGAAAAACAAGCGCTGTGGCGCAAAATGTCCACGCAGCGGAAACTTTTTTGCAGCTTTGTTTTTGCCGGAAAAACATTCGCGCGTGACCTGCGCACGGCGCGCAGCGGACGCGCGCGCGAGCGGCATTTTACACAGATCAAAAATGCGCTTTGCATACCTTACATATATCTTAAAATGTGAGGTTTTTTCTTGCGGACGCTTTTTCCGCGGCGTATAATGAGCCGAAACCGGGCGATACCCGTCCACAGGAGGGACTACCATGCTTGACATTCAGCATCTGACCAAGACCTACGGCGAGAAAAAGGCCGTCGACGATCTGAGCCTGCGCATCGCGCCGGGCGAGATCTACGGCTTCATCGGGCACAACGGCGCCGGCAAGACGACGACGCTCAAGGCCGCCGTCGGCATCCTGCAGTTTGACGCGGGCGACATTTTCATCGGCGGCAGGTCCATCCGCACCGACCCGCTCGGCTGCAAGCGGCAGCTGGCCTACATCCCCGATAACCCCGACCTGTACGATTTCATGAGCGGCATCCAGTACCTGAACTTCATCGCCGACATTTTCGGCATCCCGGCGGCGGAGCGCTGGGCGCGCATCGAGCCGCTGGCCGATGCGTTCGAGCTCACGGGCGACCTCGGTCAGCCCGTCAGCGCGTATTCGCACGGCATGAAGCAGAAGCTCGCCATCATCGCCGCGTGGATCCACGACCCGAAACTCATCCTCATGGACGAGCCCTTTGTCGGGCTCGACCCGAAAGCGGCGCACCTGCTCAAGGGCATGATGCGCGCGGTGTGTGACGGCGGCGGCGCGATCTTCTTCTCGACGCACGTGCTCGAGGTGGCCGAAAAGCTCTGCGACAAGGTGGCCATCATTCGCAGCGGGCGGCTCATCCGCTCCGGCACGATGGAGGAGGTCAAGGGCGACGACAGCCTCGAGGACGTGTTTCTCGAGCTGGAGGATGCGTCATGCTGAAAACGCTTCTGAAAAAACAGATGGCGGAGATCTTCCGCAACTATTTCTACGACCCGAAAAAGAACAAAATGCGCTCCAGGGGCGCGACGATCGCCTACATCGCGCTGTATGTGCTGCTCATGGCGGGTGTGCTCGGCGGGATGTTCGCGCTGCTGGCCGTCGGCATCTGCGCGCCGATGGCGGCGGCGGGCGTGGGCTGGCTGTACTATCTCGTCATGGGGCTGATCGCGGTGCTGCTCGGCGCGTTCGGCAGCGTGTTCAGCACGTATTCGAGCCTGTACCTGTCCAAGGATAACGACCTGCTGCTGTCGATGCCGATCCCGGTGCGGTATGTGATGGCCTCGCGGCTGCTGGGCGTGTATCTGCTGGGGCTGATGTACAGCGGCGTCGCCACCGTGCCGGCCGTGATCGTGTACTGGATCGAGGCGCCGGTCACGGCGGGGACGGTCGTCGGCGGGGTGCTGATGGTGCTGCTCGTGTCGGTGATCGTGATGGTGCTCTCGTGTCTGCTCGGCTGGGTGGTCGCGCGCATCAGCCTGAAGCTGAAGAATAAGAGCTTTGTCACCGTTATCCTGTCGCTGGCGTTTCTGGCGGCGTACTATTTCGTGTACTACAAGGCGCAGGGGCTCATCACGCTGCTGGCGGAAAACGCCGCCGTGTACGGCGCGAAGATCCGCGGCTCTGCCTACCTGCTGTACCTGTTCGGCAGCGTGGGCGCGGGCGACTGGCTGGCGATGCTCATCGTGACGCTCTCGCAGGCGGTGCTGCTGGCGCTGACGCTGTGGGTCATCGCGCGCAGCTTCCTGAAGATCGCCACGGCGACCGGCAGCGTGAAGAAGGTGCGCTTCGAGCACAGGGCCGTGCGTGCGCAGAGCGTGCAGCGTGCGCTGCGCCAGAAGGAGCTGCGCCGCTTTGCCGCCAGCCCGAACTATATGCTCAACTGCGGCCTCGGCATCGTGACGCTGCCGGTCGCGGGCATCGCGCTGCTGATCAAGGGGCGCGCGCTCGCGCAGCTGCTCGACGAGGCGTTCGGCGCGGGGGCGGACATCGTGCCGGTGCTGCTGAGTGCGGCGCTGTGCCTGCTCGCGTCGATGAACGACATGGCAGCGCCGTCGGTGTCGCTCGAGGGCAGGCAGCTGTGGCTCGCGCAGTCGCTGCCGGTCACGCCGTGGCAGGTGCTGCGCGCAAAGCTCGACATGCAGCTGCTGCTGACCGGCGTGCCGGTGCTGTTTTGCGCGCTGTGCGCGGTGATCGTGCTGCCGGGCGGCGCGGCGGAGATGGCGCTGGCCGTCATCGCGGCGCTGCTGTACACGCTGCTGAGCGCGCTGGCGGCGCTCGCGCTCGGGCTCAAGATGCCGAACCTGACGTGGACCAACGAGATCACGCCCATCAAGCAGGGCGGCAGCGTGATGCTCGCGCTCTTTGCCAACTGGTTTTATGCCATTGCGCTCGGCGGGCTGTACTTTCTGTGCGGCAGGGCGCTCGGCGCGGCGGCGTATCTGGCCATTTTCGCCGCCGTTACGGCGGTGGTCTGCGCGCTGCTGCTGCGCTGGGTGAAACAGCGCGGCACGCGCATCTTCGCAGCGCTCTGAGTTACGTAAAGAATAGAAAACCGCCTCTGTTTCGATGAAACAGAGGCGGTTTTTGCTGTGCATTTCCGCTCACAGAACCAGCGAGGGCGCAGCGTACACGCGCGCCTTGAGCTCGCTGTTGAGCATGTACAGGCCCTTGGCGTCCGAGCCGAAGAGCTCCATCTTCGTGATGAGGTCGGAGGCGTTTTTCTCCTCCTCGCCCTGCTCCTTGACGAACCAGTCGAGCAGCTGCATGGTGCGGAAATCACGGTCGTCATACGCCGCGGCATAGATGCCGTTGATGAGCGAGGTGACGTACTGCTCGTGCTCGAGCGCCTTCTTCAGCGGGGTCATGTGGTCGCCGCGCGTCCAGTCGGGCGCGTCGATCGCGCCGAAGCTGACGGCGACGCCGTTGTTGAGCAGGTACTGGAAAAACAGCAGCGCATGGTCGCGCTCCTCCTGCGCCTGCACGCGGTACCAGTTTTCGAAGCCGTCGAGACCGGCGGCCGCGTAGTAGTTGGCAAAGTCGAGATAGAGATAGGCGGAGTAAAACTCCTTATTGATCTGCTCGTTGATGAGCTGGGCAACGGCTGCGTTCATGGGAAAAACCTCCTGATTTAAAATAAGAATGATTCCTGATTTCTATCATACGGATTTTTCCCGCTTTGTCAAGCCCCGGGGAAAAATTTTGTGGCGCGGCGGCGCGTTTCCTGTTAAGATGGCGGCAGAGCAAACAAGAAAACGGAGGAACTCCCATGGATTACAACGAAGTTTTGCGGCACGCGCGCGAGCGCATCGGCCCGAAATGCAAGGTCTGCCCGGAGTGCAACGGTCTCGGCTGCGGCAACACGATGCCGGGTCCCGGCTCGAAGGCGCCCGGCAACGGCGCGAACGACAACTGGCGCGCATGGCGGCGCTGGAGCCTGAACATGGACACGATCGCGCCGAACACGCCCGTGGACACGTCGCTCGCGCTGCTCGGGCGCACGTTTTCCCTGCCCGTGATCGCGGCGCCCATCGGCTCGCTGCGCGCGCAGTTCAACCCCGGCGACGACATCCGCGACTACAACGCCTGTGCTGCGGCGGCCGCCGCGCAGACCGGCATCGCCGCGAGCTTCGGCGACGGGCTGGATGCGCGCGTGTTCCCGCACGGGTGCGAGCTGTCGAAGCAGTACGGCGGCATCGTGCTGCCGGTCATCAATCCGCTGCCGATGGACACGATCCGCGCGAATCTCGACCTCGCCAACGCGGCGCAGCCGTTTGCCGTGAGCGTGGTCATCGACTCGGCCGGTCTGCCGCATCTCAAGGCTGCAAGCCCCGACGCCGGCAGCAAAACGGTGGCGGAGCTGCGCGAGCTGTGCGACTATGCGCAGATGCCCATGATCCTCAAGGGCATCATGACGGTGCGCGGCGCGCAGAAGGCCGTGGAGGCCGGCGCGGCGGCGATCGTGGTGTCGAACCACGGCGGGCGCGTGCTGCCCGGCGCGGCGGCGACGGCGGACGTGCTGCCCGAGATCGCGGACGCGGTGGGGGATCGCGTGAAGATCCTTGTCGACGGCGGCATCCGCTCGGGCACGGACATTTTCCGCGCGCTCGCGCTCGGCGCGGACGCGGTCATGATCTGCCGGCCGTTTCTCATCAGCTATTACGGCGGCGGCACGGAGGGCATCGTGGCCTATGTGGAAAAGCTGCGCGCGGAGCTGACGGACGCGATGTATATGTGCGGCGCGCGCAGCCTCGGCGACATCACACGCGACATGGTGCGCGCGGTGTGCTGACCGGCGCGGTGCAAAAAGTCTCGCAGAGTTTCGCCGCTGCGGCGGCGAAAAAAATATTAGCCGTCCCCTGTTTTCGTGCGGAAAACAGGGGACGGCCTTTTTCTGCGCCGGAGGGCGCGGCTTATTGATCGAACCAGTCGAAGATGTCCAGCCGGCGCCAGAAGCTCTCCTTCGGGGTGAGCACGGCCGCATAGTCGACGGTGCGGAACTTCGGCTGCCACTGCACGTCGGCCTCGCCGACCCAGCCGGTGACCAGGCTGCCGAGCTGCTGCTGCGCGACGAGCTGGCGCAGCGTCTGGCTCGTGCCGTCGCTGCTCATGACCAGATCATCGCCCTGCGTCGGCATGCGCAGGATGATGTGATAGCCGAACTTGCTCTCGACCACGCCGGAGACCTCATACGGCTCGAGCTCCTTGCAGGCGTCCTCAAACTCCGTGACCATGCTGCCGGAGGTGAAGCAGTAGCCGTGCGGATAGCTGTTTTCGCCGGTGTCCTCGTTGTACTCGGCCATGAGCTCATCAAAGAGCTCTGCGCGCTGCTGCGGATCGGTGACGGCCTTGAGCTGCGCGGCGATCTTGTCGGCTTTTTGCTTTTTGGCGGCCTTCTCATCGTCCGCGATGGCTTTGCCGCTGTCGTCGATCGTCTTGAGCAGGATGTGCTTTGCCGTCGTGTAGCTGTTGGCCTCGGCAAACTCCTGCACGTCCTCATCGGTGATGGACGCACCGTCCGCGCCGAAGAGCTTTTCCGCCAGCGCGTTATAGAGGTACTGCACCTTCGTGAAGTACTTGAACAGGTCCAGATCCATGTAGTACGACCGGAGCTTTTCGTTGAGCTCGGCCTCCGTGCCGCCGTCGCCCACGACGTTCCGGATGGTCTGGTCGACGGTATCCTGCACGAACTGCTCGCCCGCGGCGTCAAACGTCACGTCGTTCTCGGCGGCCTTGACCTCGATGAGGTGGTTCCAGGCGATGTTGTTGACGATGCTCTCGGTCATGAGGTCTGTGTAGGTGCTCTGGCTGCTCTCGTCATAGACGGCGCTCCAGTCCGAGACCTTCATGCCGTAGCGCTCCATGTTCGCCAGAATGGCGCACAGGAAGTAGGCATACTCGTTCCAGTACACGGGGCTGCCGTTGACGGTCATGACCTTCTTATTGCTGCTGTAGGCGTTGACGGCGGCGGCGTACTTATCGGTCGAGGCATTGCCGCTCTCCTCGGTGTAGCTGCGCACGCGGGTCGAGGTGCAGCCGCTCAGACAGCAGACGGCCATCACGAGCGAGAGCAGCAGGGCGACGGTTCTTCTTTTCATCAGCAAACGCTTCCTTTCGTATCTTGCGCACGGGTCATGCGCGCTCTTCCCGGGCGTCTGCCCATGCGGAGACAAACGCTCTTGCCTGTTCGATGACGTGGTCGCGGGACTTGAGGCGCAGAATGACGCCCGGCTTTGCCCCAGCATCCACCTTTAAGCGGCCCTTGAATTCCGGCCGGGCATACAGCAGCGATACCTTCTGCATATCAAACTGCGCCAGCAGGAATTTCAGACAGCCGTTTTTCTGTGAGATGTCGGTCACGCCGACCTTGCCCGCGTCGCTGCGCAGCAGCGCCACCTGCACAAGGGTGTACACGCTCGGCGGCGGGTCGCCGAAGCGGTCGATGACCTCGTCCATGAGGTCGTCCGCCTCGGCCTCGGAGCGCACGAGCGCGATGCGGCGGTAGAGATCCATGCGCTGCTCCTGACTGGGCACATAGCTCTCGGGGATGTTGGCCGAGACCGCAAGGTCGGCGGCACACTCGGCGCGCTGCTCGGGCTTTTCGCCGCGCTCCTCGAGCACGGCCTCCTCGAGCAGCTTGAGGTACATGTCATAGCCGACGTCGATCATATGCCCCGACTGCTCCGCGCCCAGAAGGCTGCCCGCGCCGCGGATCTCCAGATCGCGCATGGCGATGCGGAAGCCGGAGTTGAACTCCGCAAACTCGCGGATGGCGCTCAGGCGCTTTTCGGCGATCTCGCTCAGCTCGCGCCCGCGCCGGAAGGTCAGGTACGCGCTCGCGCGCCGGTTCGAGCGGCCGACACGGCCGCGCAGCTGGTGCAGCTGGGCCAGCCCCATGCGGTCGGCGTCCTCGATGATGAGGGTGTTGACGTTCGGCATATCGATGCCGGTCTCGATGATGGTGGTGCAGACGAGGATCTGCGTCTCGCCCGCGACCATGCGCTCCATGACCGTCGAGAGCTGCTCCTCGTTCATCTGGCCGTGCGCCACGTCGACGACCGCGCCGTCGAGCATCTTTGAGATGCGCAGGGCGGTGCGCTCGATGTTTTCGATGCGGTTGTGCAGGTAAAAGACCTGCCCGCCGCGCTGCAGCTCGCGGCGCATGGCGTCGCACAGCACGTTCCAGTCGTGCTCCATGACGAAGGTCTGCACGGGGATGCGATCCTGCGGCGGCTCCTCGATGGTGGACATGTCGCGGATGCCGGACAGCGCCATATTCAGCGTGCGCGGGATGGGCGTGGCCGAGAGCGTGAGCACGTCGACAGCGCGGCTCATCTCCTTGATGTGCTCCTTGTGCGCCACGCCGAAGCGCTGCTCCTCATCGACGATGAGCAGGCCGAGATTTTTGAACTCGATGTTCTTCTGCAGCAGCTTGTGCGTGCCGATCACGAGGTCGCACTTGCCCGTGCGCATATCAGAAAGCGTCTGCCGCACCTGCGACTGCGTGCAGAAGCGCGAGAGCATCCGGATCTCGACCGGGAAGCCGTAAAAGCGCTGCACGGCGGTCTGATAGTGCTGCTGGGCGAGCACCGTCGTCGGCACGAGGATGGCCGCCTGCCGCCCGTCGAGCACGCACTTCATCACGGCGCGCAGGGCGACCTCGGTCTTGCCGTAGCCCACGTCGCCGCACAGGAGGCGATCCATCGGTACGGGCTTTTCCATGTCGGTCTTGATCTCCTGGATGCAGCGCAGCTGATCGTCCGTCTCCGGATAGCCGAAGTGCTCCTCAAATTCCGTCTGCCAGGGACTGTCGGGCGCGAAGGCGTGCCCCTTCGTGCGGCTGCGCGCGGCGTAGAGCGCGGTGAGCTCCTTGGCCATGCTTCTGGCGGCGGCCTTGGCGCGCGACTTCGTGCGCGCCCATTCCGTGCCGCCCATTTTGGACAGCTTCACCGGGCGGTCCTCGCCCGCGCCGATGTATTTGCTGACCATGTCGAGCTGCGTCGCCGGGACATAGAGCGTGTCCGCGCCGGCGTAGCTGATCTTGATGTAGTCCTTCACCGCGCCGTCGACCGGCATCTGCACGATGCCTGCGAAGCGGCCGATGCCGTGGTACTCGTGCACGACGAGGTCACCCACGGAGAGGTCGGTGTAGGAGTTGATCTTCTCGCGGTTGGATTGCTTTTTGTGCTTTGCGCGCCGCAGACCGGACGCCGCGATCTGCGTGTCCGTGAGGATGGCGAGCTTTGCATACGGAAACTCGATGCCGGCCGAGAGGCTGCCCGCCGTGACAAGGCACTGCCCCGGCTCGGGCAGGGCGTCGGGATGCTCGGCTGCGGCGGCACGGATGCCGTGCCCGGCGAGAAATTCGCACAAGATGCGCGCCCGGCGCAGATCGCCTGCCAGCACCACCACACGGTAGCCGAGGTGCTGATAGTGCGTGATGTCATCGGCCGCCGTCTGGCTGCTGCCGCCGTAGGACGGGAGCTGCTTTGCCGTCAGGCTCACCATGGCGCGGGGCTCGATGGGGCTGCGGCCGAGCTGCAGACCGTCGGCCAGCACGACTGCCCACTCCTGTATGCGGCGCATCATGTCGGCAAACGGCTCATAAAACGTCTCGGCGTGCGCGGCCATCGTGCCGCTGCGCACGAGCAGGGACACATCCTCGCGCAGCTGCGCGGTGTATTCCTTCGCGCGCTCGGCGCAGCGGGCGGGCTGGTCGATGAGCACGGCTGCCTCCGGCGTGAGATAGTCCAGCGCCGTTGCAAACGTGTCGTACACGAAGCCCATGTAGCGGTCCGCCGCCGGGAGCACGCAGTCATTGCAGAGCTTTTCCCCGTCGGCACGCAGCGCGGCGGCAAGCTTCTGCACCGTGTCGTTGTCCTTTTTCGCGGCGGTGCGCTGTGCGATCTTCTGCAGCTGCTCGCCCAGAGCGGCGCTTCCGCCCGGATACAGGGGCGGCAGCGTCTCGGCGGCGGGCAGGATGCGGCAGGCGTCGAGCGGCTGGGTGCGGCGCTGGCTCTCGGGATCGAAAAAGCCCATGGAGTCCACATCGTCGCCCCAGAACTCCACACGCACCGGCTGCGGATACGCGGGCGAGAAAAAGTCGAGAATGCCGCCGCGGCGCGAAAACTGACCCGGTCCCTCGACCTGCGCCGTGCGCAGATAGCCGCAGCGCAGCAGCGCATCCTCGGCGTCCTCGGGCGGGAGCGATGTGCCGTCGCGGATCTCAAAGGCCGCCTGCAGCAGTTTTTCCTTCGGCATGGCGCGCTGCAGCAGACCCGAGACCGTACACACCACGGCCGGCGCCGCGCCCGCTGCGAGCGCGTAGAGCGCGCTCAGGCGCTTTTGCTCGGTCTGGCGCGAGACGCTCTCGACCGTATAAAACGTATAGTCGCGCGCCGTCAGCAGCGGCACGTCCTGCCCGAGCAGGGCGGTGAGATCCTTTTGAAACAGCTCGGCCGCCGCCTCATCCGGGCACACGGCCAGCACCGGCGCATCGAGCTGCGCGTGCATCGATGCCGCGAGCAGCGCGCGGCCGCTCGCCGGCAGACCCGAAATGCGCGCAGGAAGCCGCCCGCTCTCCAGCAAGGACGGGAGGGCGGCCGCTTCCGTATCGCCGAACAGCTGTCCGGCCTGTGCGACTAAGAACAAAACAGCACCTGCTTTATGGAAAAATGAAAAAAATCAGTGTTTTTTTATCATACCACAACCTGCACAGGAAAACAATTCCCCGTCTGCGGCAGATTCTACACCTATTTATATAATAATTTCTGACATTATTGTTGAAATAATCGTGAATTTTTGTTATACTGGTAGTGTAGCCGACAGCGTGTGTGCGCAGCGCGGCTGCGCGACATTTTTTGAAGGAGCCGACCCTATGGCCACCATGAATTCGCTCACCGATATCTGGTCCGTCGTGATGGACAGCCTCTCGCAGGAGCTGACCCAGACGGCGATCAATACCTGGTTTTCCGATTGCACCCCGATCGAGATCAATAATAATACGCTCATCGTGCACACCACGTCGGATTTTAAGCGCAGCATCATTCAGGCGCGCTTTGAAAAGACGATCTGCGCCAAGCTCTACGATCTGTTCTCCTGCCCGTTCGAGCTGGTCGTGCTCGCCGGGGACGACGAGCTGCTCGAATACCGCGAGAAGCGCCCCTCCGCCGAGGAGATGCCGGAGATGGACGGGTACACGTTCGACCGCTTCATCGTCGGGCCGAGCAACAAGTTCGCGCACGCGGCGGCCATCGCCGTGTCGCAGAATCCCGGCAAGGTGTATAACCCGCTGATCATCTACGGCAACTCCGGCCTCGGCAAGACGCACCTGCTGCTCGCCATCGGGCAGACCATCCGCCACAACAACCCCGGCGCGAAGATCGCCTACGTCAAGGGTGAGGAGTTCGTCAACCAGATGGTCAAATCCATCGGCACGGGCACGGCGGAGAACTTCCGCCAGAAATACCGCAATGCCGACCTGCTGCTCATGGACGATATCCAGTTCATCGCCGGCAAGGACAGCACGCAGGAGGAGTTTTTCCACACCTTCAACTGCCTGTACGAGGCCGGAAAGCAGATCGTCGTGACCTCCGACCGGCCGCCGAAGGAGATGAAGCGCCTCAACGACCGCCTGTGCTCCCGGCTCGAGGGCGGCCTGCTCGCGGACGTGCAGCCGCCGGATCTCGAGACGCGCACGGCCATCATCCGCACGAAGGCCGCGCAGTTCGGCATGGTGCTCTCCGAGGAGGTCGTGCAGTACATCGCCGAGAACATCACCTCCAACGTCCGTCAGCTCGAGGGCGTCGTCAAGCGCCTGACCGCCTACCGCGACATTCTTGACGACACGATCACGGTCGACTCCGTCAAGCGCGCCATCAAGGACGTCATCCGCACCGGCACGTACATCCCCACGCCGGACGTCATTATTGAAGAATCCGCGCGCTCGTTCCAGCTCAGCGGCGCAGATCTGCGCGGGCAGAGCCGCAGCAAAAAGACCGCCATGGCCCGCCAGATCGCCATGTACCTCATGCGCAATCTCACGAATCTCCCCCTCAAGGAGATCGGCGAGGAGTTCGGCGGCCGCAACCATGCGACCGTGCTCAGCTCCATCCGCAAGGTCGAGGAGCTGCTCAAGTCCGACCCCGATATCTCCGCCACCGTGCGCGACATCACGAGCAACATCAACTCGAAAAACTGACGCCGTTTTCCACACATCGCTGTTATCCTAACGTGGAGAACGTGTGGAAAGCTGTGGACGTTAATTTTGCCTGATTCTGGGAGTTTATAAGTTACCAACCTTTCCACAATTTTTTCAACACCGGTTTTTCAGACGCCGCAACGGCTCAGACCGGTTTTCCACCAAACGAACAGCTCTACTACTACTACTAAAAATATGCTTTCTATCTTTCGAATAGACGAAACGTTTCTGATTAAGGAGGCCGCTCATGAAATTTTCCTGTGACAAGTACGTTCTGCAGCAGGCTGCAGCATCCGCAGCCCGCGCCGCCGCACCCAAGAGCCCGATCGCCGCGCTCGAAGGCCTGCTGCTCGAGGCAGGTGCGGATCTGCGCATCACCGGCTATGACCTGAAAAAGGCCATCTACACCAATATGGAAGCAGACATCCCCGAACCGGGCAGCGTGCTCGTCGGCGCACGCCTGTTTTGCGAGATGCTGCGCCGTATGCCCGACGGCATCGTCACCGTCGAGGCCGAAAACGGCACGGTCACCGTCAAGTGCGGCCGCTCGTCCTTCAACCTTGTCGGCATGAGTGCGGAGGATTATCCCGACCTGCCGAGCGTGGAGGCCGAAAACGGCGTGTCCCTGCCGCAGGATCTGCTCAAGAAGATGATCAACGAGTGCTCCTTCGCCGTGAGCACGAACGAGAGCCGCCCGGTCTACATGGGCACGCTCTTTGAGATCGCGCACAACGAGCTGACCATGGTCTCCGTCGACGGCTACCGTCTGGCGCTGCGCCGCGAGCCCGTTGAGGGCTATGGCGACGACTGCAGCTTCATCGTGCCGGGCACGGCGCTGAGCGATCTGGAGCGTCTGTGCGGCGACAGCGACGAGCGCGTCAAGATGTCCGTCGGCAGCAAGCACATCTCGTTCACCGTCGGCAGCACCGTCATCCTCTCGCGCCGGCTGGAGGGCGACTTCCTCAATTATAAGAAGGCGATCCCGGAGTCGTTCCGCATCACGGTCAAGACCGCGCGCACGGACCTGCTCGACGTGGTCGAGCGCGTGTCGCTCATCGTCGACAGCAAAAACAATGCCCCCCTGCGCCTGACCTTCCGCAAGGACGCCATCGACTTCGTGTGCACGACGCCGCTCGGCAAGGCGGCCGATTCCTGCCCGTGCGAGGGCGACGGCGGCGATCTCGAGATTGGCTTTAACGACCACTACCTGTCCGACGCGCTCAAGGCGGCGCCGGCGGACGAGCTCAACGTCTGCCTCAACACCGGCTCGAGCCCGTGCATCTTCGTTCCGGCGGACGGAAGCGACAACTTTGTATATATGGTGCTGCCGGTGCGTCTGCGCGCCGGACAGTGACCGGAGTGAGAACTATGGAAACGATCACGATCGAAACAGAATTCATCAAGCTCGACGCGCTGCTGAAGTTTGCCGCCCTCACGGGGACCGGCGGCGAGGCAAAGCAGGTCATCACCGACGGCATGGTCGCCGTCAACGGCGAGACGTGCACGATGCGCGGCAAAAAGATCCGCCCGGGCGACACCGTGACCTTCGCCGGGCACACGCTGAAGGTGCAGAGCGCGCAATGATCGTGCGCAGGATCGCGCTCAACGGCTGGCGCAACTATGCATTCGCCGCGGCGGAGTTTTCGCCCGGCACGAACGTCATCACCGGTGAAAACGCGCAGGGCAAGACGAATCTGCTTGAGGCGGTGTACCTGCTCACGGGCGGCAAGAGCTTTCGCACCCGCTTTGACAGGGAGCTTATCGGCTTCGGCTACACGAGCGCGGAGGTGCTTGCGGACGTGTATGCCTTCGGACGGGAGCAGACCGTGCGCGTCGTGCTCCGGCAGGGGCAGCGCAAGCAGATCTGGCAAAACGGCGTGAAAAAGACCGCCGCCGAGCTCGCGGGGAACTTTGCCGCCGTGCTCTTCTGCCCGGACGATCTGAACATCATCCGCGACGGGCCGGCTGCCCGGCGGCGCATGATGGACATGGCCATCAGTCAGCTGCGGCCGAAATACGGCGCGCTGCTGGCCGAATACAGCCGCCTGTATGACCAGAAATCCGCGATCTTGCGCGACTGGCACGAAAAGTCGTCGCTGCTCGACACGCTCGACGATTTTTCCGACCAGATGTGCAGGGTCTCGGCCAAGCTCATCCGCTACCGCGCGGCCTACGCCTCGCGCCTGAACATCGCGGCCGCGCCCATCCACGCCGACTTTTCCGGCGGGCGCGACAAGCTGGCGCTTGCCTACCGCACGGTCAGCACCGTGACCGACGCCCTCGGCACGGAAAAGGAGATCTACTACGCCCTGTGCGACCATCAGGAGCAGCACCGCCGCGCCGAGCTCGACAGCGGCCAGTGTCTGACCGGGGCGCACAAGGACGATCTCATCATCGACATCAACGGCCAGCCGGCGCGCGCGTTCGCCTCGCAGGGGCAGACGCGCACGGCGGCGCTGTCGCTCAAGCTCGCCGAGCGGGAGATCTTCCACGACGAGTTTGACGAATATCCCGTGCTCATGCTCGACGACGTGCTCTCCGAGCTCGACGCGCAGCGGCAGGCGTTCGTGCTCAACCGCATCGGCGGCGGGCAGACGCTCATCACCTGCTGCGAGGACGCGCGCATCGCCGAACGCACCGGCGGCCGCGTGCTCACGGTGCAAAACGGGGGGATCCGCTGATGTATCTGCACCTCGGCAATCAGGTCATCGCGCTGCAGAAAAGCGTCCTCGGCGTGTTCGACATGGACACCGCCACCTGGTCGCACCGCACGCGCGAGACGCTGGAAAAATGGGAACAGGCCGGTCAGGTGGAAAACGCCGCCGGGGACGAGCTGCCCAAGGCGTTCGTGCTCTGCTCGCTCGGCAGCGGGCAGACCTGCTATCTGTCACAGCTCAACACCGCAACACTATATAAACGCAGCAAGGCCAGCGGACTGGAAAATCTCTGACCGCGGCGCTGTACGGAAGGAAGCAAATCCATGCCAGATATCACAGACAAGATCACACAAAAATATGACGCCAGCCAGATCCAGGTGCTCGAGGGTCTGGAGGCCGTGCGCAAGCGTCCGGGCATGTACATCGGCTCGACGTCGTCGTCCGGTCTGCATCACCTCGTGTATGAGATCGTCGACAACTCCATCGACGAGGCGCTCGCGGGCTACTGCAGCCACATCGAGCTGACCATCGAGCCGGGCGACATCATCTGCGTGAGCGACAACGGCCGCGGCATCCCCGTGGACGTGCAGCCGCAGACGGGCAAGTCTGCGCTTGAGGTCGTGTTCACGGTGCTGCACGCGGGCGGCAAGTTCGGCGGCGGGGGCTATAAGGTCTCCGGCGGCCTGCACGGCGTCGGCGCATCGGTCGTCAACGCCCTGTCCGAGTGGCTGGAAGTGAACGTGCACAAAAACGGGAAGATCTATCAGATGAAGTTTTCCCGCGGCGAGACGACGCAGGCCATGACCGTCGTCGGCGAGACCGACCACACCGGCACGACCGTGCGCTTCAAGCCCGACCCCGTCATGTTCGAGGACACGGTCTATGACTATGAGACGCTGCACGTGCGTATGCGCGAGCAGGCGTTTCTGAACGCCGGCCTGCGCATCACGATCACCGACCTGCGCGGCGAGGAGCCCGTGAGCGAGTCGATGTGCTACGAGGGCGGCATCCGCGAGTTCGTGGACTTCATCAACCGCAACAAGACCGCGCTGCACCCCGAGGCCATCTATATGTCCGGCGAGCGCAGCGACTCCATGTGCGAGATCGCGCTGCAGTATAACGACGGCTACAACGAGGTCATCGTGTCCTTCGCCAACAACATCCACACGCCGGAGGGCGGCATGCACGAGACCGGCTTCAAGGCCGCGCTCACACGCGCGCTCAACTCCTACGGCAAGAAGAGCGGCATCCTCAAGGAGGGCGACAGCATCTCCGGCGAGGACAGCCGTGAGGGTCTGACGGCGGTCATCTCCGTCAAGCTCACCAACCCCCAGTTCGAGGGGCAGACGAAGGCCAAGCTCGGCAACTCCGAGATGCGCGCGCTCGTCGACTCGGTCGTCTTTGACCGCCTGTCGCAGTTTCTGGAGGAGAACCCCGCCGTCGGCCGCACGATCATCGAAAAGGCGCTCACGGCCTCGCGCGCCCGCGAGGCTGCCCGCCGCGCGCGCGAAAATATCCGCCGCAAAAACGGGCTCGAGGGCTTCAATATGCCCGACAAGCTGCGCGACTGTAACGACCGCGACCCCTCGCTGACCGAGCTCTACATCGTCGAGGGCGACAGTGCAGGCGGCTCTGCCACGCAGGGACGCGACTCGCGCTTTCAGGCGATCCTGCCGCTCTGGGGCAAGATGCTCAACGTCGAAAAGGCGCGCGCCGACAAGGTCTACGGCAACGACAAGCTCACCCCCGTCATCACGGCGCTCGGCGCGGGACTCGGCGAGGAGTTTGACATCCAAAAGCTCCGCTATCACAAGGTCATCATCATGGCCGATGCCGATGTTGACGGCAGCCATATCCGCACGCTGCTGCTGACGTTCTTCTTCCGCTTCATGCGTCCGCTCATCGACGGCGGCTATGTCTATTCCGCCATCCCGCCGCTGTATAAGCTCAACCGCGGCAAGACATCGCGCGTCGCCTTCTCCGACGAGGAGCGCGACCGCATCTCCGCCGAGATGCGCGGCGACAACCCGAACGCAAAGGTCGACATCAACCGCTTCAAGGGTCTCGGCGAGATGGACCCGCACGAGCTCTGGGAGACGACCATGAACCCCGAGACCCGCACGCTCAAGCAGATCACGCTCGAGGACGCCGTGCACGCCGACGAGGTGTTCACCGTGCTCATGGGCGAAAAGGTCGAGCCGCGCAAGGCGTTCATCGAGCAAAACGCCAAGTACGCGGTCAACATTGACATTTAAGGAGGTGTGCAGCCATGGCCAAGGACTATAAACGGGAGGACATTCTCTATCCCGACCAGAAGATCATTCAAAGCGAGCTCGTCCATGAGATGCAGACCTCTTACATCGAGTATGCCATGTCCGTCATCGTCGGACGTGCGCTGCCGGATGTGCGCGACGGTCTCAAGCCCGTGCACCGGCGTATCCTCTACGCCATGTACGAGGACAACCTGACCTCGGACAAGCCCTTCAAAAAATCCGCCACCTGCGTCGGCGACGTGCTCGGCCGGTATCATCCGCACGGCGACGCGTCCGTGTATGACGCGATGGTGCGTCTGGCGCAGGATTTCTCCATGCGCTATATGCTCGTCGACGGTCACGGCAACTTCGGCTCCGTCGACGGCGACCCCCCGGCCGCCTACCGATACACCGAGGCGCGCCTGTCGAAGATCGCCAACGAAATGCTGCGCGACATCGACAAGGACACCGTGGACTGGGACCCGAACTTTGACGAGACCCGCCGCGAGCCGCGCGTGCTGCCGTGCCGCTTCCCGAACCTGCTCGTCAACGGCAGCTCGGGCATCGCCGTCGGCATGGCGACGAATATCCCGCCGCACAACCTCACCGAGGTCATCAACGCCTGCGTGTGCGTGCTCGAAAATCCGGACGCCACGCTCAGCGATCTCATGCAGCACGTCACGGGCCCGGACTTCCCGACCAGGGGCATCATCGTCGGCCGCAGCGGCATCCGCGCGGCCTACGCCACCGGCCGCGGCCGCGTCGTCGTGCGCGCCCGCACCGAGACCGAGACGTGGGGACACGACCGCATCCGCATCATCGTGACGGAGCTGCCGTATCAGGTCAACAAGCGCCAGCTCATCCAGAACATCTCCGAGCAGGTGCGCGACAAGAAGCTCGACGGCATCTCCGGCCTGCGCGACGAATCCGACCGCAACGGTATGCGCATCGTCATTGAGCTCAAGAAGGACGCCAACACGCAGGTCGTGCTCAACCGCCTCTTCGCCCAGACGCAGATGCAGACCACGTTTGCCGTGAATATGCTCGCGCTGGTCGACAACCAGTCGCAGCCGAAGATCCTGTCCCTGCGGCACATCCTCGACGAGTATCTCACCTTCCAGGAGGAGATCATCGTCCGGCGCACGAAGTTCGACCTCAAGAAAGCGCTCGAGCGCGCACATCTGCTCGAGGGTCTGCTCATCGCCGAGGAGAACATCGACGAGGTCATCCGCATCATCCGCGAGAGCTACGACAACGCCAAGGAAAACCTCATGCAGCGCTTCAGCCTCTCCGACGTGCAGGCGCAGGCCATCCTCGATATGCGCCTCAAGGCCCTGCAGGGTCTCGAGCGCGAGAAGCTGCAAAACGAATATGACGAGCTCGAGCAGCGCATCGCCTACTTCCGCGAGCTGCTCGCCGACCCCGAAAAGGTCAAGGGCGTGCTGCGCGACGAGCTCATCGCCATCCGCGACAAGTACGGCGACGCGCGCAAGACCGAGATCCAGGACATCGAGGACGACATCGACATCGAGGACCTCATCGAGGAGGAGCAGTGTGTGTTCACGCTCTCGCACGGCGGCAACATCAAGCGTGTGCCCGTCGACGAGTACACCGCGCAAAAGCGCGGCGGCAAGGGCGTGCGCGCGGCGACGCTGCGTGACGAGGACTATGTCGAGACCGTCTTTACCGCCTCGACCCATGACTACATTCTCTTCTTCACCGACCGCGGCCGCTGCTATCGCAAGAAGGGCTATCTCATCCCCGAGGCCGGACGCACCGCGCGCGGCGTGAACATCGTCAACTTCATTCAGGTGGAAAAGGACGAGAAGGTCAGCGCCATGCTGCACGTGCGCGAGATGGACGAGACGTCCTACCTCGTCTTTGCCACGCGCAGCGGCACGGTCAAGCGCATGGCGCTCTCGGCGCTGCGCAACATCCGCACGAGCGGCATCCGCGCGCTCACGCTTGACGAGGGCGATGAGCTCATCAACGTCATGCGCACCGATGGGGAGCAGAACATCCTCATGGCAACCCACAACGGTCAGGCCATCTGCTTTGCCGAGACGGACGTGCGCCCGATGGGCCGCGAGGCCGTCGGTGTGCGCGGCATCCGCCTCAAGGACGGCGACTGGGTCGTCGGCGCGGAGATCGCGCAGCCGGATGCGAGCGTGCTGTCCATTACCGAAAAAGGTTATGGCAAGCGTACCCCGGCCGCGGAGTACATCCGCGGCGGCGAGGAACCGCAGCACCGCGGCGGCTCGGGCATGAAAAACTACAACATCACCGACAAGACCGGTCCGGTCGCGGCGGTCAAGGTCGTGCAGGACAGTGACGACGTGCTCGTCGTCTCGGACGACGGCGTCATCATCCGCATGGAGGCCGCCGGCATCTCCGAGCTCGGCCGTGCGACGCAGGGCGTGCGCATCATGCGCCTGTCGGAGGGTGCGCGGGTCATCTCCGTGGCGCTCACCGACCGCGCCGAGAGCGAGGACGCGCCTGCCGGGGAGAGCGAGGCATGAAGCAGGTCATCATCTACACCGACGGCGCCTGCTCCGGCAACCCCGGTCCCGGCGGCTGGGGCGCGATCCTGAAATACGGCGCGCATGAGCGCGAGCTCTCCGGGGGCGAACCGTCCACGACGAACAACCGCATGGAGCTGCTCGGCGCGATCACCGCGCTGCAGAGCCTGCGCGAGCCGTGTCAGGTGACGCTGTATACGGACAGTCAGTATCTGGCCAACGCCATCAACCTCGGCTGGCTGCGCGGCTGGAAGCAGAAGGGCTGGCGGCGCAAGGAGGGCGAGCTGAAAAACGCCGACCTCTGGCAGACGCTCGACGCCCTGCTGCAGACGCACAAGGTGCAGTTTGTCTGGGTCAAGGGGCACGCCGATAATGTGTACAACAACCGCTGCGACGCGCTGGCCGTCGCGGAAAGGGAGAAGTTTGCATGACAGAGCCGAAGATCGTCCATCTGCCGCCGCGGGAGAAAAACCCGGCGCGCGAGCCAAGCGAAACATGGGACGCCGGAGAGCGCCTGTTCGGGCTGGAGGAGCTGCTGCTGCATATGCCGCCGATCCGAAAGCTGCACCTTGAACGGGGCAGGCTCAAGGATCTCGTGCGCCTGTATCCGGACATGAAGCGCGAGTTTGCCGCGCCCGAGCTGCTGCCGCAGGCCGTGATCGCCACGGCGATGGTGCGCCGGCGCATGGAGCTGCTGCTCTTCCGGTCGGACGATCAGCGCGAGGCGGGCTATGCACTCGTGACGGTGTGCTCCCCGTATGGCTATGTGCTGGTGCACATGCTGACGATCTACCCGTTTTTGCGCAGGCAGCTGCTCGGGCGCGTGGCGGCGGAGCTGATCGCGCGCTGTTATGCCGGCAAAAAGGGCGTGCTCTATTGCCAGAGCCGCACGTGCGCGGCGCTGCCGGAGCGTGAGCGGATGCTCCGGGAAAATGGCTACTGCGACACGGGTTTCCGCTTCCGCTGGAACGGGCAGCCGGCGGCACTGTATCTGCGCCCTTGCCAGAGCACGGAGGACATCACGCCGGTGGCGCAGCTGCTGCTGCGGGATCTGTACGGCGATCTGCTGACGCCGGTCAACGCGCGGCGCATGATCCAGCCCGAGGTGTAACAGGAGGTCATTTATGGGACAGAATGTGGATCTGCGCGTGCTGCGCGCAGAGGAATTTGCGTCGTTCCGGCAGCGCAACATCGCGCGCTATGCGCAGGAGCTGCTCTTCGCCCGCGCGACGGACACGGAGGAGCACGCGCTCACCGAGGCGCAGGGCGCGCTCGATGAGATGCTGCCGCAGGGTGCGGACACGCCGCGCAACTATCTGCTGGCGGCCGAGTCCGGCGGCGAGACCGTGGGCGAGCTCTGGTGCGACACGACCGAGCCCGAGACGGTGTTCATCAACGACTTTTTCGTCTATCCCGCCTGCCGCGGGCACGGCTGGGGCAAGGCCATGCTGCACGCCGTGGAGGAGCTGGCGGCGGCGCAGTCGTTTGAGCAGGTCGTCACGCACGTGTATCACACCAACCGCATCGCGCTCGAGATGTTCGAGGCCGCCGGCTTCACGCAGGTCGGTCCGCCGAAGGGCGGCAACATCTTTTTGCGCAAGCGCTATCTGCGCTCGCCGTTTCTGGTGTGAGCGCAGCTGCAGAAAAACCGCCTCTGTTCAACGAACAGAGGCGGTTTTCAGTCGGACAAAAACCTCGTAGAGTTTGCGCCCGCAGGCGCAAAGAAAGTCCAATCATTTT
>ERZ773260.1762-NODE-1762-length-26795-cov-11.657666_pt1 | contig 26795 bp, 20 predicted proteins | sample MGYA00511387_ERZ773260 | MGnify/ENA primary metagenome ERZ773260 (study PRJEB29015, sample SAMEA2737745) | human gut metagenome | biome: human gut; feature: human-associated habitat; material: faeces | place: China | collected 2012 ... | reverse complement strand
CATCGCGCGCCCGTTATTGGAATTTGTGCAAAATTTCGGATTTGCTCATTTACTGGATATATGGAAAAATGCGAAAAGCCGCCCGCGTGAGCGGGCGGCTGTCGCTTTGCAGACTTTGGCGGGGCGAACAAGAATCAGTGATTGGCCATCTTGTAGATCGCCAGCATGTCGGATTCATCCAGACGCTTGGCGGAACCGAGCAGGCCGCCGACGGCAATCTTGCACTTGCGCGCCAGCTCGCAAAGCTGCGCCTCGGTGGGATGAACGCCCAGCTCGCTGAGGCTGGTGGGCATGTGGATGGAGCGGAAGAAATCTTCCATGTTCTCGATGCCGCGAAGGGCGGTTTCCTCATCGGACAGACCGGCCTCCACGCCCATGACGTTGCGCGCGAAGCGGACGAAGCGCGGCAGGCAGTTCTTGTAGACATAGCGCGCCCAGCTCCCCCAGACCGCGGCGAGCCCTGCGCCGTGCGCCACATCGAACATGCCGCCCAGCTCGTGCTCCAGACGGTGGGAGGCGAAGTCGCTTTCGCTGTGGCCGCAGCCGGTCAGGCCGTTATGGGAGAGGCTGCCTGCCCACATGACCTCGGCGCGCGCGTCGTAATTCTTGGGGTCGTCGCGGAGGATGACGGCCTGCGCCATGACGGTGCGCAGAAGCCCCTCGGCGATGCTGTCCGTGATTTCCAGAGAATCGCCCTGCGTGAAATAGCGCTCCATGGTGTGCATGAGGATATCGGTGCAGCCGCAGGCGGTCTGGTAATCCGGCAGGGTCATGGTCAGCTCCGGGTTCATAATGGCGAACTTCGGGCGGCAGATTTCGTCGTTATAGCCGCGCTTGACGCCGCCTTCCTCCTTGGTGATGACGGAGGAATTGCTCATTTCGCTGCCGGAGGCGGCGATGGTCAGCACCACGCCGATGGGCGTGCAGCCCTCCGCCTTGCGCGTGTGATCGTACAGATCCCACACGTCGCCATCCATGCACAGGCCGTAGCCGATGGCCTTGGCGGAGTCGATGACGCTGCCGCCGCCGACGGCGAGGATGAAATCAACGCCCTCTTTTTTGCACAGGTCGATGCCCTGATAGACGAGGGACAGATGCGGATTGGGGACGACGCCGCCGAGCTGGACGTGCGCGACGCCCGCCGCATCGAGGGACGCTTCGATTTGATCGAGCAGGCCGCTGCGGCGCGCGCTCTGGCCGCCGAAATGAACCAGAACCTTTTTGCAGCCCTGCGCGCGGACGAGGTCGCCGACCTGCCGCTGGGTATCGCGGCCGAAATAGACGTGGGTGGGCGTGTAAAATTCAAAATTGCTCATGGGTAGAACCTCCAATTATAAAATCGAATGTAGAATCAGGGGGGGCGTCAGTTCCGCTCTGGAAAAGACGAGGGGGCGCGAAAAGGGCAGGCGGCTCTGCCGGACGACGATTTTGGATTCCGCCGCGGCGACCGCGAGCTGAAGGGGAGCCCCGCGCTTTTGGGCGACGAACAGCGAGGTCGGCCCATCGGCGGGCAGAAGACCGGCGGCCTCGGCGCGAACGAGCAGATCGAGCACCTGCTGGCGAGTGAGTTTCATAGACAACCTCCTAAACACCACACCCTGAAAACATTTCGATGGTTTCACGCTTTTTTCCTGCCGAACGGGATTGATTTTTTTGGACGATTCAAGTATGATGGGGGACGTTGGGAATATTTGGGGCAGCGCCCCAAGAAAGGACGTTCTTTTATGGATATCAAGCAGGAAGCATTGAAAAAGCACTACGAGTGGCAGGGGAAAATCGAAATCACGCCGCGCGCCCATGTCACCAACAGCGAGGAGCTCTCCCTCGCGTATACGCCGGGCGTGGCCGAGCCGTGCCTCGCGATTCGCGACGATTATGAAAAGAGCTATCTGCTCACGCGGCGGGCGAACATGGTCGCCGTCATCACGGACGGCTCGGCGATCCTCGGTCTGGGCGATATCGGCCCGGAGGCGGGCATGCCGGTGATGGAGGGCAAGTGCGTGCTCTTCAAGGAATTCGCTGGCGTGGACGCCTTCCCCCTGTGCGTGCGCACGAAGGACGTGGACGAGCTGGTGCGGACGATCTACCTGATTTCCGGCAGCTTCGGCGGCATCAATCTGGAAGACATCGCTGCGCCGCGCTGCTTTGAGGTCGAGCGCAGGCTGAAGGAAATCTGCGATATTCCCGTCTTCCATGACGATCAGCACGGAACGGCCGTCGTCGTCGCGGCGGCGCTGCTCAACGCGCTGAAGGTTGTCGGCAAGACGATGGAGACGGCGAAGGTGGTCATCAACGGCGCGGGCAGCGCGGGCGTGGCCATCGGCAAGCACCTGATGAACCTCGGCGTGAAGGACCTGATTATGGTGGATCGGTTCGGCATTCTCTGCGAGGGCATGGAGGGGCTGAACCCGGCGCACGAGGAGATGAGCCGCCGGACGAACCCGCGCCGCATCACCGGCACGCTGGCCGACGCGATGCGCGGGGCGGATGTGTTCATCGGCGTGAGCGCGCCGGGCGTGGTGACGCGCGAGATGGTCGCGAGCATGAACGCGGGCGCGTGCGTGTTCCCGATGGCGAACCCCGTTCCGGAAATCCACCCGGACGAGGCGCTGGCGGCGGGCGCGGCGGTTGTCGGCAGCGGCCGAAGCGACTACAAAAACCAGATCAACAACGTGCTGGCGTTCCCCGGCATTTTCCGCGGTGCGCTCGATTGCCGCGCCAAGGACATCAACGAGGCGATGAAGGTTGCGGCGAGCTACGCGATTGCGGGGCTTGTGGCCGAGGACGAGCTGAGCGCGGATTACATCATCCCCAAGGCGTTTGACAAGCGCGTCGGCCCGGCGGTCGCCGAGGCGGTGGCGAAGGCGGCGCGGGAAACCGGCGTGGCGCGAATCTGAACGCGGACAGCGAAAAAGAGAGAACAAGCATAATTTGACCAACTTTGTTTTTTCGGCTGAAATCCTTGTATTTTCCGAAAAAACGGTGTACAATATGCTTTTGGAATCGGGCGGGTGTGCCAAGAACCGCAGGCTCTTGGCAGGGCTTGGGACAGCGTCCCAGGCGTTTCCCCGCAGCCTTAAATGTAAACCCATAAGGAGATGCTTACCATGACGAAGATTGATATTTTTTCCGGCTTTCTTGGCGCGGGCAAGACGACGCTGATCAAGAAACTGCTTAAAGAGGCGCTTTCCGGCGAGAAGGTCGTTCTGATTGAAAACGAATTCGGCGAGATCGGCATTGACGGCGGCTTTATGAAGGAGGCCGGCATCGAGGTGACGGAGATGAACTCCGGCTGCATCTGCTGCTCGCTGGTGGGCGACTTCGGCAAGGCGCTGCGCAAGGTGATCGACCAGTATCACCCGGATCGCATCCTGATCGAGCCGAGCGGCGTGGGCAAGCTCTCCGACGTGATCCGCGCGGTCGAGGGCGTGGAGAAGGACATCCCGGAGGCCGAGATGGGCAGCTTTGTGACCGTCGCGGACGCGGGCAAGTGCCGCATGTACGTCAAGAACTTCGGCGAGTTCTTCCTCAACCAGATTGAATACGCCGGCACGATTCTGCTCAGCCGCACGCAGGGCATGAGCCAGGAGAAGCTGGAGGCCGTCGTCGCGCTGCTGCGCGAGCACAACGCGAAGGCGCGCATCATCACGACCCCGTGGGACGACATCAGCGGCGAGACGATCCTCGCGGCGATGCAGGATGACCACAACCTCGCCGAGGATATGCTGGCGACGGTGATGGCCGAGCACCATGACGACGACGATGACGACGACGAGTGCTGCCACCATCATCACGATCACGACGAGCATGACGAGCACGAGCATCATCACGACCACGACGAGCACGGCGAGTGCTGCCACCATCATCACGATGACGACGAGCATGACGAGCACGAGCATCATCACGACCACGACGCGCATGACGAGCACGAGCATCATCACGATCACGACGCGCATGACGAGCACGAGCATCACCATCACTACGACGAGCACGGCGTGTGCAGCTGCGGCCATCATCACCATCACCACGGCCACGACGCGGACGAGGTGTTCGTCTCCTGGGGCAAGGAAACGGTGCGCAAGTTCGGCGAGGACGAGCTTTCCGCGATGCTCGCCAAGCTCGACGGCGGCGAGTACGGCATTGTGCTGCGCGCGAAGGGCATTGTGCCCTGCACCGACGGCGGCTGGATTCACTTTGACTACACGCCGGGCGAGCAGAACATCCGCAAGGGCCCGGCGGATTACACCGGCCGCCTGTGCGTGATCGGCAGCAAGCTCGTGGACGAGAAGCTGGCGAGCCTGTTCGGCGTCGCCTGATCGGAGGAACGAAATGGCCATTCCGGTTTACATGTTTGCCGGTTTCCTTGAAAGCGGCAAAACGTCCTTCATCGCCAGCGTTTTGCAGGATCCCGGATTCACGCGCGACGAGAGCACGCTGATTATCCAGTGCGAAGAAGGCGAGACGGAATACGAACCCGATATGCTCAAAAAGACGCACAGCGTCGTGGAGTGCATCGAGGACGAGGACGAATACAACGGCGACACGCTGCGCGCGTTTGTGCGCAAGCACCACCCCGACCGCGTGATCGTCGAGATGAACGGCATGTGGGATCTCGACGCGGCGATTGAGCGCACGCCGAAGGTGCTGGAAATCTACCAGATCATCACGACGGTGAACGCCGAGACGTTTGACCTGTACGCCAAGAACATGGGGCAGCGGATGCTCCAGCACATCACGGACGCGGACATGGTGGTTTTCAACCGCGCGACGGAGGAAACCCGCCAGCTCATCCGCGACCGCAACGTGCGCAGCATGAACCCGCAGGCGTCCCTCTACTTCGAAAACGACGACGGCACGAGCGAGGATTACGGCGCGGGGATGCCGCCGCCCTACGACATGGACGCGCCGATCGTCGAGATCGAGGATCATCAGTTCGGCATCTTCTATCTGGACGCTTCCGAGAACCCGGAGGAATACGACGGAAAGACCGTGCGGTTTAAGGGCTATATCTACCGCGGCCGCAACATCGGCAAGGACGAGTTTGTTCCCGGCCGGATGGGCATGGTCTGCTGCGCGGAGGACGTGCGCTTCGTCGGCTTTATCGCCAAGGCGAACGGGCTGCCGATGCCCGAGCCGAAGACGTGGCAGATGATTACCGCCGAGGTGAAGGCCGAGGAGCGGACGCAGTACAAGGGCGTCGGCCCGGTGCTCTACGTCACCAAGCTCGAGCCGTGCGAACCGCCGGAGGAAGAGGTCGTCACGTTTAATCAATAACAATTTCCTCTTTTCTTTTGAAGGGTTTTATGCTATAATCAATCCGTCTTCGGGGCGGGGTGAGATTCCCGACCGGCGGTATAGTCCGCGACGAGCCAAAGCGGCTTTCGATTCGGCGAAATTCCGAAACCGACAGTATAGTCTGGATGGAAGAAGACGGCAAGGATTTTTGCTATGCTTTCACGGCGCCCAAGGACATGTTCTTTGGGTGCCGTTTTTTGCATTGAAAATGGGCGTATATTCACGAATACGCAATGCGTCAATTTACGGGCGCGCCATGCGCGCCCCTACAGACGGCATGGCAATCCGAAAAAACGGGAGCCGGGGCAGCGCCCCAAACGCAACCTATGGAGGATAAATCGGTGACAAATGTTGAGGAAAACCGCATCATCGCCAGCAGCCTCTGCTACCGTTACCCGGAAGCGGAGAAGAACGCGGTCGATGAGGTGAGCATGCGCGTGAAGAAGGGCGAGTTTCTGGCGATTCTCGGCCACAACGGCAGCGGCAAATCGACGCTGGCCAAGCTCTTCAACGCGCTGTATGTGCCGGGAAGCGGCACGGTTTGGGTCTGCGGGATGGACACGAAGGACGATGACCTCGTCTTCGATATCCGTCAGCACGCGGGCATGGTCTTTCAGAACCCGGATAACCAGATCGTCGCGACGGTTGTGGAGGAGGACGTGGCTTTCGGCCTTGAAAACAACGGCGTGCCGCCCAAGGAAATCCGCGTGCGCATCGACGACGCGCTCCGGGCTGTCGGCATGAGCCAATACGCCAAAAAAGCGCCGCACATGCTCTCCGGCGGACAGAAGCAGCGCGTCGCCATCGCAGGCGTGCTGGCGATGAAGCCGGACGTGATTATTCTGGATGAATCGACGGCGATGCTCGATCCGAGCGGGCGGCGCGAGGTGATGAACACCGTGCACCGGCTGAACCGGGAGGAAGGCATCAGCGTGGTGATTATCACGCACTACATGAGCGAGGCGGCGACGGCCGATTACATGATCGTGATGGACGACGGGCGGATCGCCATGAACGGCACGCCGCGCGAGGTCTTCACGAAGGTGGACAAGGTGCGCACGCTGGGGCTTGACGTGCCGCCGATGACCGATCTGGCGCACAGCCTGCGGGCGGACGGCGTGGACGTGCGCGCGGATGTGCTGACTGTGGACGAGATGGTGGAGGAAGTATGTCGATTGTCATCGAACATCTGAACTATGTATACATGCAGGGCGGCCCGTATGAGACGAGGGCGCTCGACGACGTGAGTCTGACGATTCACGACGGCGAGTTCATCGGCCTGATCGGCCACACCGGCAGCGGAAAATCCACACTGGTGCAGCACCTCAACGGGCTGATACTGCCGACGAGCGGCAAAATCACCGTGGACGGCATGGATCTGGCGGAGAAGGGCACCGACAGGCGCGCCATCCGCCGCCGCGTCGGGCTGGTTTTCCAATACCCGGAGAACCAACTGTTTGAGGAGACGGTCGCCAAGGATATCGCCTTCGGCCCGAAGAATCTGGGGCTGGGCGAGGAAGAAATCGACCGCCGGGTGCGCACGGCGATGCGCCGCGTCGCGCTGGATTACGACAAGCTCGCCCAGCGCTCGGTCTTCGAGCTTTCCGGCGGGCAGATGCGCCGGGTGGCGATTGCGGGCGTTTTGGCGATGGAGCCGCAGACGCTGGTGCTCGACGAGCCCTGCGCCGGCCTTGATCCGCGGGGGCGCGAGGAGATTTTGGGGCTGATCAGCGATCTGCACCGCGAATCCGGCGCGACGATCGTGATGGTCAGCCACTCGATGGACGATGTGGCGGCGCTGGCCGAGCGCGTCATCGTTATGAACCACGGCAAGGTCGCGATGGACGGCACGCCGCGCGAGATTTTCTCCCGCGGGGAGGAGCTGCGCGCCATCGGGCTGGATGTGCCGCAGGCCGTCGAGCTGGCGCAGAAGCTGCGCGAAAAGGGCTTTGACGTGCCGGAGGGCATTTACAAGATTGAAGAAGTCCGCGCGGCGGTTGAGGCGATCGTGGGGAAGGGAGGCCGCCATGCTTAACGACATCACGCTGGGGCAGTATTTCCCCGGCAACTCGGTGATTCATCGGATGGATCCGCGGATGAAGCTGATTCTGACGATTCTCTACATCGTGGGCGTGTTCATCGTGGCGAATCTGCCGGGATACGCGATTGCGCTGGCGTTTCTCTACATCGTCGTGCGCATTTCGGGCATCAAATTTTCGTATCTGGCGAAGGGCGTCAAGCCGCTTCGATTCATCATCATCTTCACGTTCATCCTGAACCTGTTCTTTGTGCAGGGTGAAACGCCGATTTTCACGCTGGGCTTTTTCACGCTGACGAAGGAAGCGCTGAACAACGCGATTTATTTTGCGCTGCGCCTCGTCTTTTTGGTGATGGGCACGTCGGTGCTGACGCTGACGACCAGCCCGGTGCAGCTCACGGACGGCCTGGAGCGCATCATGCACCCGCTGGAGAAGATTCACTTCCCGGCGCACGAGCTGGCGATGATGATGACCATTGCGCTGCGGTTCATTCCGACGCTGCTGGAGGAGACGGACAAGATTCAAAAGGCGCAGATGGCGCGCGGCGCGGACTTTGAAAGCGGCAACCTGATCGAGCGTGCGAAGGCGATGATTCCGCTGCTTGTGCCGCTGTTCGTCAGCTCCTTCCGCCGGGCGAACGAGCTGGCCATGGCGATGGAGGCGCGCTGCTACCGCGGCGGCGACCACCGCACCCGCCTGCGCGAGCTGAAATACACCAAGCTCGACCTTTACGGCGCGCTGGCGATGGCGGCGTTCCTCATCATCATCGTGGCGGAGGGCAGGCTGCTTGGATGAGCTGAGGCTGACCAGCCGCCACATCCCCAGCCCGGCGGACCATCCCCCGGAGGGGCAGAAGCGCTTCCGGCTGACGATTGAATACGACGGAACGGCGTACAGCGGCTGGCAGCGGCAGATCAACGGCCCGAGCGTGCAGCAGACGCTGGAAGAAGCGCTCGCGCGGCTGACGGGCGAAACGATCGGCGTGGTCGGTTCGAGCCGGACGGACGCGGGCGTTCACGCCTGCGGCCTGTGCGCGCACTTTGACAGCGCGACGCGCATTCCGCCGGAAAAAATCTGTTTCGCGCTCAACACCATGCTGCCGCCGGATATCCGCATCCGCGAAAGCATGCTCGCGCCGGAGGGATTCCACGCGCGGTTTTCCGCCTGCGGGAAGGTGTACCGATACACATTCTGCAACGCGCGCCACGCCTGCGCCATCGGCAGGCAGTACAAGGCGCACGCGCCCATGCCGATGGACGCGGAGCGGATGCACGAGGAAGCACAGAGCCTCTGCGGCCGTCACGATTTCGCCGCGTTTGCCGCCAGCGGAAGCGTCGCCAAGAGCACCGTGCGCACGATTTACCGCGCGCAGGTGGAACGGCAGGGCGAGGACGTGGTTCTGACCGTGCTGGGCGACGGGTTCCTCTATAACATGGTGCGCATCATCGCGGGCACGCTGATGGAGGTCGGCACGGGAAAGCGCGAGCCGGGCTGTATCGAGCGCGCGATTGCGACCGGCGACCGCCTGCTGCTCGGACAGACCGCGCCCGCCTGCGGGCTGACGCTGATGCGCGTGCTCTACGACGGCGACGAGGAAAAAGCGCTGGGGTATTTTGCGTAAAAAGATCGACGAACCTCCCTGACCGGGGGAGGTTTTTGAAATCAAGGACATCACTCCTTCCGTCGCTTGCGGCGACACCTCCCTCGAAGAAGGAGGCGGGAAGCAAAACGCTCGACCTGAATCTTCACAAGGCGATGGGGGAGGTGCAGGAACCTCAGGTTCCTGCCGGAGTTTGAGGCAGAGCCTCAAATCGTTTATGCCAAAACTTGACGATTGCCCCGCGCTGCGTTATTATAATAAAGTTATTGCCTTGCAGACGACGCTTTGACCGCCGCGAAGATAGGCGAACGGTTGCAAGGGAAAAAAGCCGCATCCCCGCATAGGATAGCCCGGAATAGCGAGACTGTCTGGGGGGATGCGCGTGAATCAGGCGATGGAGCGCAGGGTGCTGCGCGAGGCGGAATATATCGCTGCGACGGGCGCTACGGTGAGAAAGACGGCCAGCGTGCTGGGCGTATCCAAATCGACGGTGCACAAGGATATGGAGTCGCGGCTTGCGCGCCTGTCCGCGCCGCTGCACAGGGAAGTGGCGGCCGTGATGGCCAAAAACAAGGCGGAACGCCACCTGCGCGGCGGCGAGGCGACGAAAAGACGATACGCGAAGACCGAAGCATGGAAGCATAAAGGAGAACAACGAATGTTTGGCGTGGATGAACTGGGCATGGATTTGGGCACATCGACCCTGCACATCGTCGTGCGGGGCAAGGGCATTGTGCTCAGCGAACCGGCTTATGTGGCCTATGACAGGCAGACCCGAAACGTGGTCGCCGTCGGCGAGGAAGCGCGCCGCATGTACGGCCGCACCCCGGCGGGGCTGATTGTGGAAAGGCCGCTGCGCGACGGGCGAATCCGCAGTTTCGATCTGGTGAGCAAAATGCTGCGCTACTTTATGCGCAAGGTGATCGGCAAGCGCGCGACGTTCCGCCCCAAGCTGCTGCTGGCGCTGCCCGGCGGCATGGCGCCCAGCGAACGGCAGACACTGGTGGATGTGCTGGTGGACGCGGGCGTTCGCAGCGTCGTGCCGGTGGATGAGAGCGTGGCCTCTGCGATTGGCGCGGGCATGCGCATCGACCAGCCGTATGGACGGATGAACATCGACATCGGCGGCGGGCGAACGAACGTATCTGTGTTTTCCTTCGGCCATCAGATTGTCTGGGATATTCTGAACGTCGGCGGCGACCGGTTCGACGACGCGATCATCGACTATCTGCGCAAGAAGCACAACCTGCTCATTGGCGCGCGGACGGCGGAGGAGCTGAAAATCGACATCGGCTCGGCGCGGATGCGCGGCGTAAAGCTGGAAATGGACGCCTGCGGGCGCAGTCTGGTTTCCGGTCTGCCGCGCGCGGTGACGGTCTCCTCCGAGGAGATGATCGAGGCGCTGGATGAGCCGCTGCGCGACCTGATGAGCGCGCTGCACCGGATGATCGAGCGCACGCCGCCCGAACTGGCCAGCGATATCTTTGACGAGGGCATCACCCTCAGCGGCGGCGGCGCGCAGCTCTTCGGGCTGGACGGGGTCATCAGCGACCAGCTCAAGATTCGCACGACGCTGGCCGACGAGCCGGATCTCTGTGTGGCACACGGGCTGAGCGAGCTGATCGACGATGAGGAACGCTACGAGAATATTGATCTGGTCTCCGGCAGTCGGAGCGATTTGCTGGGGGACGACTGAGCAAAATTGAAATCATTTCCGGCGGCGCGGGGGAGGAAAGAACCCTGCACCGCTTTTCTTTGGATAAATAAAAAGAAAGAACTTGAATTGTAAAGACATTTGCGTTACAATGATGGCGTAAGGAGGCGAGAAACAGATGGAAAAAGCGACGACTTTGAATGTTCGGGTGAACCCGATGGTGAAAGCGCGGGCGGAAGAAGTGCTTTCCAAACTGGGCGTGCCGATGTCAACGGCGATCAATATGTATTTGAATCAGATATCGCTTACGGGCGGGATTCCATTCGCCGTTACGCTGCCGCAGGCGCCGAACGCGATCAACATGGATAAGATGACGGAAGCGCAGCTTCACGAGAAACTGGCGCGCGGCTTTGCAGATGCAGAGAAGGGCAATCTTCACGACGCGGCAGAGGTGTTCGCGCAGTATAGAGAGAAGCGTGAATGATGAAACAGTACGCTGTAAAGGTGACCGACGAAGCGCTTAAAGATATGAGGGCACTTCGAGACTATATCGAAAATGAGTTGCTTTCACCCGGTAATGCGGAAAGGCAGTATCAGCGTATTGCGGAAAAGATACTGACATTGAGCGCATTTCCGGAAAAATATGCGCTTGTAGATTTTGAACCCGAACGCTCAAGGGGGCTGCATCGGGTAGTTGTCGATCATTATTCCGTTTTCTATGTGATTGAAGAAGATCGGGTTGTCGTTACAAATGTGCTTTACAGCGCATCCGGTATTGAAAACAGAATTCGAAATTGAAATCATTTCCGGCGGCGCGGGGGAGGAAAGAACCCGGCACCGCTTTTCTTTATGCCATAAATGTGATACAATGAAACCATAACTTGATTCTTTCGCGAAAAATGTTTTTTTCCGTTTATCGCGGAGCGATAAACATAGTGGGAAATCCAAGAACCTCAGGTTCTTGGTGGGGTTTGGGGCAAAGCCCCAAAAAGATGTAAGAGAGGTAACGATATGCGCTACGACGTGCTGCTGTGCGACGCGGATAATACGCTTTTTGATTTTAACAAGGCGGAGGAAAACGCCTTTACCATCGCCTGCGAGGAGATGGGCTTTTCGTCTACGCCGGAGCTGCTGGCGACCTATTCCGCCATCAATGAGGCACTTTGGAAGCTGCTTGAACAGGGCAAAATCGAGCAGAGCGTTCTGCGCGTGCGGCGGTTTGAACAGTTTCTGGCGGCGATCCACAAGGACGGCGACGCGCAGCGGATGTGCGACGCTTTCGTTGAGGCGCTGGGTCAGCAGAGCGTGCCGCTCAACGGCGCGGTGGAGGCGGTCAGGCGCTGGAGCGCGAAAATCCCGGTTGTGATTGTGACCAACGGAATCGCGCAGGTGCAGCGCGGGCGCATGGCCAAAAGCGAGCTGAGGCCGTATATCAGCGGGCTGGTCATCAGCGAGGAGGTCGGCGCGGCCAAGCCGAACCCGCTGATGCTGGAAAAGGGCATGGAACTGGCGCGGGCGACGGATAAGCGGCGCGCGCTGATGCTCGGCGATTCGCTGACCAGCGATATCGCGGCGGCGAAGAACGCGGGGATTGACGCCTGCTGGTTCAACCCGAAGGGCGCGGTAAATGACAAGGGCTTGCCGATTGCATACGAAATCGCATCGCTGGACGAGGTGGACGCGATTCTTGACGGAACGGAGGGGGAAGCGTGAAGCGAAACATCAAAAAAATGGCGCTGGCGGCGATGCTGGCGGGCATGCTGGGCGGCCTGACGGGCTGCTTCATCCAGCCCGACCCGACGCTCGACCCGCTGCAAATCAGCGACGGGACGGTTCCGTTCGGCACGGTGCAGGCGCTGCCGACGAATACGCCGACCCCTGTGCCGCAGAACACGCCGACCCCCACGCCGGACACGTGGCAATCCAGCGACCAGAGCACGTGGGAGGATTGGTCCGGCGGCAGCCTGCCGACGACGACGCCCAAAACGGCGGCGACCGTTGCGCCGGGTGCGCAGAGCTGGCAGACCTCCACGCAGGATTATAACGCGGGCTATCCCGTGCTCCGCGTCGGCTCGACGGGCAGCGACGTGAGCGATTTGCAGGCGCGGCTGACCGAGCTGGGCTATTATACCGGCACGATTGACGGCAAATACTCCACCGGCACGCAGAACGCCGTGACGGAATTCCAGAGCCGAAACGGCCTGACGGCGGACGGCATCGCGGGCCGCGCCACGCAGGACAAGCTCTATTCCGCGTCGGCGCAGCCCAAGACGGTCAGCGCGAGCGCTGTGGACAGCGGCTACATGCTGCTCAAGGAGGGCGCGTCCGGCCTCGAGGTGCGCAAGCTGCAGGGGCGGCTGGCCGAGCTGGGCTATTACGCGGGCGGCGTGGACGGCATTTACGGCTCGACGACGACCAGCGCGGTCAAGGCCTTCCAGCGGGCGAACGGCCTGAGCGGCGACGGGCAGGCGGGCAGCCAGACGCAGACGAAGCTGTATTCCGCCAGCGCGAAATACGCGGCCAGCCCGGTGACGACGGCGAACCCGGATCAAACGCGCACGTTGACGGTCGGCATGACGGGCAACGACGTTTACGCCTTGCAGGAGCGGCTGATCGAGCTGAATTATCTGAGCGGCGTGGCGGACGGCGTATTCGGCGCGGAGACGCAGAACGCGCTGACGGCGTTCCAGAGCCGAAACGGCCTGACGGCGGACGGCACGGCGGGCGCAAGCACGCTCAAGAAGCTGAACGGAAGCTGCAAACCGGCCGCCGCGACGGCTGAGCCGAGCGGCAACGGCACCATGCGCGAGGGCGACACGGGCGAGGACGTATACACCCTGCAGGCGCGGCTGTTTGAATTGGGCTATTACAACGGGCGCATCGACGGGCGCTATTCCAGCGAGACGACGGCGGCGGTCAAGGCCTTCCAGAAGGCGAACGGACTGGGCGCGGACGGCATAGCGGGCAAGGGCACGATGAACAAGCTGAACAGCGGCAATGCGGTTGCGGCGGAGACGACCGACGACAACATCGCCGACGAGCCGGAGGCGACCTATCAGCCGGAGACGGCGTACACCGTGCTGCGGCGCGGCGACAAGAGCGATCAGGTGGAAGTGATGCAGCGCTATCTGGCGACGCTGGGCTATCTGAACACCACGCCGGACGGGCAGTTCGGCTCGGGAACGGAGCGCGCGGTCAAGCTCTTCCAGGAGGCGAACGGGCTGAAGGCGGACGGCGTGGCGGGCAGCGGCACGCTCTCCATCCTGTACAGCGGAAGCGCGGTGAGTTACAACGCATATTTCGGCGCGTCGGGCGGCTTGACGACCGTCTCGCCGACGGCCGTGCCGGATATGACGACGGTGATCCAGTGGGAGAGCGAAGGCAACAACGTGCGCCAATATCAGCAGCGGCTGGTCGAGCTGGGCTATCTGAACAGCAAATATGTGACCGGCAAATTCAACCAGAAGACCGTGGAGGCGACGAAGGCCTTCCAGACGATGAACGACTTGAAGGTGGACGGCGCGGCGGGGCCGCAGTCCCTCAAGCTGATTTATTCGAACGACGCGCTGGACGCAAACGGCGTGCGCGTCGGCGACAAGCTGTCAAGCGCATCGGATACCGTGACGGTATCCGACGTGCTGACGGCGGGCATGAGCGGCGAACAGGTGCGGCAGGTGCAGAGCCGATTGGCGGCACTGGGGTACCTGTCCGCCTCTTTTATAAGCGGCGCTTATGACGAGGCGACGGCGCAGGCCGTTCGGCAGTTTCAGCAGGCGAACGGCCTGACGGCGGACGGCGCGGCGGGCAGCGCCACGCAGTCGCGGCTGTACGCCAGCAACGCGGTGACGGCGCAGGTGGCCAGAGCCTCGGCGGACAACAGCGAGCGGCAGAGCGCCGAATACCGCGTGAACGGCGCATACCAGGCGAGCCTGGCGGGCGGCGGCATTGCCGTGGGCGACAGAAACGCGCTCTACTGCGCGGATGCGTCGCAGGGCGGGATTTTGGTGAAGAAGCCGTATAACGGCGCGGCGGCCAGCGTGATGGCCTACGACGTGCCGCGATTTCTGCACCTGACCAACGGCAGGCTCTATTATGTCGCCAGCGAGGGCGGCGAGGACTGCGTGATCCGCCTGAACACGCAGAGCGGAAGCCGCGAGGTTTTGGCGCGCGTGGGCGTGGCGCTCAAGTTCGCGCTGTGCGACGGCGTGATGTATACGCTGGATGCAAACGCGGCGCTGAAAGAAAGAACGCTCTCCGGCGAGGAGAGCGAACTGATGACGGGCGTCAGCGATTTTACGCTGGACGCGACGGGCAAGGCGCTGCTCTGCGTGACGCAGGACGGCGTGGTTTCCTTCGGCATCCAGACCGGGCAGAGCGAGATGCTCTACACGGGCGCGGCGGATCAGGCGGCGATGTGCGGGCAGGCGCTGCTGGTGCGAGCGGGCGGGAGCATCGTTCGCGTGATGAACGGGCAGATGGCGACGATCCGCAGGGACGGCGCGACGTGCCTGCTCGTCTACGGGCAGAAGGTGATCGAGCTGACGGGCAGGGGCGTGATGACCTGCGACGTGAACGGCGAAAACGCGACGACCATCGCAAACGGTTCATATGAAGCCGCGTCGATTGCCAACGGCGTGCTGTATCTGGGCGGCGCGGACGGGTATACGCAGAGCGTGAGCTTATAAACGAAGCGCGTCATCCAGCGCGCGAAGGAACGCGGCACATTCGTCATCCTTCATCAACGCGGCGTAAGCGTCCTTTGCGGCGGAAACGAATTCCGCCCGCAGGCCGACAAGGCCGTAACTGCATAGCGGACAGACGGACTTTGCGCGGGTATCCAGCCGGACGCGCGGGGTTCCGTCTTTTTTGAAATGCAGGAAGAGCGGAAACAGGCGGCAGGCCAACGGGCGCTGCTCGCGGGCACAGAAACCATCGCAGACAAAGAGATGAACGGGACGATCCGCCAGCGTGAAATTCGCCGGGATGACATGGCCGAACGCGCACCCCTCAAACAGCGCTTCCTCACCGGGAAAAAGGAGCATGCCCGTCTGCTCGTCGCCCTTGCAGCACGCGCCGCCGCAGAGGCGGCCGCAGTCGGTCAAAAGCGGCGTGAGATCGGAAAGGCAGGCGCGCGCTGCCAAAATGGAGGTATACAGCGTCAGCCCTCCTCGCCGTGCTTTTGAAGCTGATCGTTGAGCAGATTGATGTTGCCGCAGCTCATGGTGATGACCAGATCGCCGGGCTGCCAATGCGCGCGCAGATAGGCCTCCGCGTCGTCGAAGGTCGGGGTATAATGCGCGGGAACGCCTTCCTTCTGCATGGCCTCCACGAGCATGGTCGCGTGGATATCGCCGGGGTCTTTCTCGCGCGCGGCGAAGATATCCGTCACCAGCACGTCGTCGGCCAGATCGCAGCAGTGGATGTAATCCTGAAACAGCGTTTTGACGCGGGAATAGGTGTGCGGCTGCATGACGGCGAACAGGCGCTTGTGTGGCTGCTTCACGGCGTTTTCCAGCGCGCTGCGCATTTCGGCGGGGTTATGGCCGTAATCGGTGTAGAGCTTCACACCGCAGACCGTGCCCGTGTATTCAAACCGACGGTGCGGGGCGGCGAAACGCGCGAGCGACGCGGCGACGGCCTTCGGCTGCGCGCCCGCCTCGACGCACGCGGCCATCGTCGCCAGCGCGTGCATGACGTTGAACGCCCCCGGCACGCGCAGATGCGTATGCGCGACGGGCTTGCCCGCGAGGGCGAAATCAAATTCCGCGCAGCCGGTCTCGTCATACCGGAGATTCAGCGGCTGCCACTGGTTATCCTGCCCCAAGCCATAGCTGACGGTGCGGCAGGTCTGCCGCCCGAGCAGCGCCGCCACGCGCGGGTCGTCGCCGTTGCCGATGCACACGCCGTTTTCCGGCAGAAGCGCGCAGAATCGGGCGAACGCATGGGCGATGTCGTCGATGTCCTTATAGAAATCGAGGTGATCCTCCTCGATGTTGGTGATGACGGCGATGGTCGGGTGGAACTGGAGGAAGCTCGCGTTGAACTCGCAGGCCTCCACGACGAAGGTATCGTGCCCGCCGACGCGGGTGCTGCCGCCGATGTAATCGAGCTGGCCGCCGATGTGAACGGTCGGGTCAAAGCCGGTATCCAGCATCGCTTCGGCGATCATCGAGGTGGTGGTGGTTTTGCCGTGCGTGCCGCAGACGTTGACGGCGTGGCGATAGCCCTCCATGAGCTGCCCCAGCAGCGTGGCGCGCTCCATCTGCGGAATCCCCAATTCCTCGGCGCGCACGCGCTCGGGGTTGCTCTTCGCGATGGCGGCGGAATAGATGACGATATCCGCGCCGTCCACGTTCTCCGCGCGCTGGCCGATGAAGACATGAATGCCCGACTGTTCGAGCGCGTCGGTCGTATAGGAACGGGCGGAATCGGAACCCGTCACGCGCACGCCGAGCTTGACCAGCATCCCGGCCAGGCCGCTCATCGAGCTGCCGCCGATGCCGATCAGGTGCGCGCGCCTGCCCGTATAATCCTTGATATGCGTCATAAGGCGCCTCCTTAGCATAAAAGAAATCTGTTTTCGCCTTCTATTATACGCCCGGAAAAGGCCGTCGATCAACCAAAATGCGAAAAAAAGCTGAACGTTTTGATAAACTGTGATAAAATTCGGAAAAAAGTGAAATTCAGGGCTTTATTTATTTGAAAAGCTGAATTATAATAGAGCAAACTCACTTTAACATTCGTATTTGGGAGGGATGGACATGGACCGCATCCGCCGCAACGAGCGACTTGCCGCCATGACAAGGATTCTGGTGGAATCCCCGAATAAAATCTTCACGCTCGGCACATTCTGCGAGATGTTCGGCGCGGCGAAGTCCACGCTCAGCGAGGATATCGACATCCTGCGCGGGGTGTTCGCGCAGTTCCATTTGGGGCAGCTGGATACCGTGACCGGCGCGGCCGGCGGCGTTCGCTATCGCCCGGTGCTCGCGCCGGAGGACGCTTACCGCACGGTGAAGGATCTGGCGCAGATGCTGGCCGCGCCGGGGCGCGTTCTGCCGGGCGGCTTCATCTACATGGCCGACATTCTGGCCATGCCGGAGGTCGTGGAGCGGATGGGCGTCATCATCGCCTCTCAGTTTTACCGCGCGGAGCCGGATTTCGTGCTGACGATGGAAACCAAGGGCATCCCGATTGCGATGATGACGGCGCGGGCGCTGGGCGTGCCGACGGTCATCGTCCGCAGGGACAGCAAGGTCTACGAAGGCCCGGCGGTGAACATCAACTATCTCTCCGGCTCGGGCGGCCGGGTGGAGACGATGAGCCTCTCCCGCCGCGCCGTGCGGGAAGGCCAGCGCGCGCTGATCGTGGATGACTTCATGCGCGCGGGCGGCACGGCGCGCGGCATGGTGGACATGATGCGCGAATTCTCGGTGACGGTGGTGGGCGTTTGCGTGCTCATCTCCACGAAGGAACCGGTGAAGAAGCGTCTGGACGGCGTGAAGAGCCTGCTGGTCATCGACGAAACGGACGAGAGCGCGGGCAGCGCGAACATCCACCCGGCGAACTGGCTGATTCAGGCGACGGGAAAGGCGTAAGCAAACGGGCGGCGTTTGACGATCCGCCCTAAAAAACGAACAATCAGCTTTTTTCAGCGGGAGCGCCCTTGTCGGCGTTCCCGCATAGGCTGTTTTGGGAAACGGAGGCATATATGTTCATTGTGGTCGGTCTGGGCAATCCGGGCAGGGAATACGCCAGAACAAGGCACAACGTCGGCTTCGACGTGATCGACGTGCTCAGCGAAAAGCACCATATTCAGCTCACCAAAAACGCGATGCACGGGCAGATCGGCGAGGGCTTCGTCGGCGGGGAAAAGCTGGTGCTCGTCAAGCCGCAGACGTTTATGAACCTCTCCGGCCAGTGTGTGACGGAGCTGGTTTCGTGGTATAAGCCGGAGATGGATCACCTGCTCCTGGTCTACGACGACATCGACCTGCCGCTGGGCAAGCTGCGCATGCGCGAAAAGGGCAGCGCGGGCACGCACAACGGCATGCGCTCGGTCATCGGCCTTTTGGGCAGGCAGGATTTCCCGCGGCTGCGCGTCGGCGTGGGCAAAAAGCCGGAGGGCTGGGAGCTGGCCGACTGGGTGCTCAGCCATTACCAGACCGAGGCGGATCGCAAGACGCAGTTCGATGCGTTTCTGCGCGCGGCGGACGTGGTGGATGACCTGATGAAGAACGGGCTGGAAAGCGCCATGCGGATGGCGAACGCGCCGGCGTAACGCATCCTCGCGGAGCGATGCGGGAGGCGCGGGAACCTCGGGTTCCTGCCGGAGTTTGAGGGGCAGAGCCCCGTCGTAAAGGAGTTACCATGCAGACGCATTTTCTCTTTGATGTGCTCGACGGCTACAAGCCGTTTGAGCAGATGGCGCAGGAAAGCCAAAACAGCGGCGCGGTGATCGCGGCCAGCGGCATGGCGGGCGCGCAGAAGGCGCACGCGGCCTGCGCGTTGGCGGTGCGGACGGGCAGGCCGCTGCTCTTCCTGTGCGACAGCGAGCGCAGCGCGACGCAGACGATGGAGGATGTTTCCGCGCTGCTGGGCGGCGGCGTGTGCCTGCTCCCCGCGCGGGAGATCACGTTCTATCAGGATGTGGCGGCCAGCCGCGAGGTGGCCTATCGCCGCATCGAGGCGATGCGCAGGGCGTTGAGCGGCGAGGCACGCGCGATTGTAGCCCCGGTGGACGCGATGCTCCATCGGATGATGCCGCGCGAGACGTTCAACCGAAACACGATCTCCCTGCGTGTGGGCGACGTGACGCCGATCGACCTGCTGATCGAGCGGCTGCTTGCGGCGGGCTACACACGGGAATACATGGTCGAGGGCAAGGGGCAGTTCTCCGTGCGCGGCGGGATCATCGACGTATACCCGGCCGACGCGCTCAGCGCAGTGCGCATCGAGTTTTTCGACGACGAGCTGGATTCCATCCGCGCGGTCGATGTGATGAGCCAACGCAGTCAGGGCAATATGCAGGAGGTCGTCATCCCGCCCGCGAGCGAAGCGCCCGTGCCGCAGGCGGGCACAGAGGCGCTGGCGCGGCTGCTGCTGGAGGCGCTGGCGCGACAGGAAGCCGTCGCCAAAAAGGGCGAGAGCGGAAAAAGCGACGACGCATCTCTGGCGGATCTGCCGCTGGAGGAGGGCGAAATCGCCGCGCCGGAGGCCTTCACCCGCGAAAACCGCACGATGGAGCGCTTCGGCGAAAAGCTGCGCGCGGCGGTCAGCCAGATGCAAAACGGCGTGAGCAACCGGATGCTCGAAAAATTCATCAACCTGCTCTACCTGCAGACGGAGACGATTCTGGATTACATGAACCGCCCGATTGTCGTGCTCGACGAGCCGGAAGCGCTCTTTGCCCGCATGGACAGCCGAACCGGCGAGTTTGGGCAGGCGATTACGGCGGCGCTCGAACGCGGCGAGGCGCTGCCCGAGCAGCACGGCCTGATGCTCACGCAGGACGAGGCGCTCGCAGCGATGCGGCAGACGACCCTGCTCGCGCTGACGACGATTCTGCGCCCGGTGGAAAAGCTGAAGCCGACGCTGCTCTGTCCGATGGGCGGCATGGGCGCGGGCAGCTACGGCGGGCGGACGCACGACATGTGCGCCGATTTCGCGCGCTGGCAGCAGGACGGCTGGCGGATTCTGGTGCTCTCCGGCGGCGCGGCGCGCGGCGAACGCATGCGCCAATCCTTTGAGGATGAGGGCGTGAAGGCGGCGTTTGACGAGCTGGGCACGGCCGCGCCGAAAAGCGGCGAATGTCGCATCTATCCGCTGACGCTCTCCGGCGGTTTCCAGTATCCGGAAATCAAGGTTGCGGTGATCGCCAGCGGCGACGTTTACGGCGCGAAGAGCGCCAAGGGCAAGCCGAAAAAGCAGCAGGGCAGCAAAATCGCCTCGTTCACCGATCTGAACGTCGGCGACTACGTGGTGCACGAGACGCACGGCATCGGCATCTATCAGGGCACGAAGCGCCTGACCAGCGAGGGCGCGAGCCGCGATTACCTGCTGGTGCAGTACCTTGGCAGCGACAAGCTGTATATCCCGGTGGATCACCTCGACCGGATTCAGAAATACATCGGCGGCGGCGAGGGCGCCGCGCCCAAGCTCTCGCGGCTGGGCGGCAAGGACTGGGACAAGCAGAAATCGAAGGTGCGTGAAAGCCTCAAGGAGCTGGCCTTCGACCTCGTGAAGCTCTACGCCGAGCGGCAGAAGAGCAGGGGCTACGCCTTTGGGCCGGACACGCCGTGGCAGCAGGAATTTGAGGAGAACTTCCCCTACGACGAAACGCCCGACCAGCTTCAGGCCACGGAGGAGATCAAGCGCGACATGGAGCGTGACCTGCCGATGGACCGCCTGCTCTGCGGCGACGTGGGCTACGGCAAAACGGAGGTTGCGCTGCGCGCGGCGTTCAAGGCCGTGATGGACGGCAAGCAGGTCGCCATCCTCGCGCCGACGACCATCCTCGCCCAGCAGCACTACAACACGCTGATGCGCCGGATGGAGGGCTTCCCCGTGCACGCGGACGTGCTCAGCCGCTTCCGCTCGGCCAAGGAGCAGAAGGAGAGCCTGCGCCGCCTCAAGGACGGCGAAATCGACATCATCGTCGGCACGCACAGGCTGCTGGCCAAGGATGTGCAATTCAAAAACCTCGGCCTGCTTATCGTCGATGAGGAGCAGCGCTTCGGCGTCGGGCACAAGGAAAGCATCAAGAACATGAAAAAGACGGTGGACGTGCTCACGATGTCGGCCACGCCGATCCCGCGCACGCTGCACATGTCCATGGTCGGCATCCGCGACATGAGCCTGCTGGAAACGCCGCCGCAGGCGCGCTACCCCGTGCAGACCTACGTGATGGAATATCAGGACAGCGTGATTCGCGACGCGATTCTGCGCGAAATCGGGCGCGGCGGGCAGGTCTTCTTCCTCTATAACCGCGTCGGCTCGATTGACCAGTGCTACAAGCAGCTTTCAAAGCTCGTGCCGGAGGCGCGCATCGCGATTGCGCACGGCCAGATGCGCGAGCACGCGCTGGAAGACGTGATGCTGGATTTCAGCCAGCAGAAGTTTGACGTGCTGCTGTGCACGACGATCATCGAATCCGGTCTGGATATCCCGATGGCGAATACGCTGATTATCTACGACGCGGATCACTTCGGGCTGGGTCAGCTCTATCAGATGCGCGGGCGCGTCGGCCGCTCGAACCGGCTGGCCTACGCCTATTTCACGGTTCGGCCGGGCAAGGTGCTCTCCGAAACGGCGCAGAAGCGCCTCGACGCGATTCGCGAATTTACGGAGTTCGGCTCGGGCTTCCGCATCGCGATGCGCGATTTGGAGCTGCGCGGCGCGGGCAACCTGCTCGGCCCGCAGCAGAGCGGCCACCTCGCCAACATCGGCTACGATCTGTATTGCAAGCTGCTGGAGGAAGCGGTTTTGGAGGCGCAGGGCGAAGCACCCAAGCCGAACCGCGACGTGGAGACGCGCATGGATGTGCACGTCAACGCCTATCTCCCGGCGGAATACGTCACGGGCGACAGGCAGCGGCTGGAGGTCTACAAGCGCATCGCCTCCATCACGACGGCCGCGCAGCGCGACGATGTTGAGGAGGAGCTGGTCGATCGCTTCGGCGACGAGCCGCTCTGCGTGGCGAACCTCGTCGCGGTGGCCTACCTCAAGGCGATGTGCGAAAAGCTGGGCATCGACCGGGTGAATCAGGCGGACGGGCGCATCGACATGCGGTTTGCGCTCAACGCGCAGGTGGACGGTCAGAAGCTCTTCACTGCGCTGAACGGGTTTGACAAGCGGCTGACGCTCAACGCCGCGCCGCCGGTGACGCTGACGCTTCGGGATCAGACGCTGAACCGCGAGGATCTGCTGATGCTCTGCGTCAAGGTGATGGAGCGGCTGCTCGCGCGCATGGAGCTGAGCGCGGCGTAAACACGATCCGCCCAAATTTGCAAAATGGGGTTGCAATTTGTGCGCAAATCGAGTACAATATTCCAGTAGAATGTGATGACGGATGGAGCTCATGCAATGCGAGGGTGTGAACCTTGTCAGGGCCGGAAGGCAGCAGCAATAAGCATTGTATCGTGTGTGCCGTGGGAATTTTCTGCCCCGAGCATTCTACGATTGCGCCATACAGCGTCGGTGAAAACCGGCGCTTTTTTCTTTTGGTTTCTGTTTTGGAAAGTAAAAAAAGGACGTCAATCCGACGAAACGGAGATTGATCGTCCTTCCGTAAAAGGGAAAGCCTTATACCAATTCGCAGTTAAAATGCTTAACAGAGCGCATCAGATTTTTTGTTCTGACGAAGCCAAGTGAAGTGAGGCGTACTGGAGGTACGTTGAACGGAACGAGGCAAAGTCAGAGCGAAAAAGATGGTGCGCGGATTAAGCCATTTTAACAAGAATTAGTATTACATGCTGATGAGGCCGAAGGCGTTGGCAACCGAGCTGATGAGGATGATCGCCGCGAACAGCGGGCAGAGATAGCGGATCATCAGCGTGAATACGCGCTTGCGGCGGAAACGCTCCTCGCCGTGGCAGACCTCCTGCTCGATGGCCGCGATCCCGGCGACGCGGGAAACCAGCAGGCAGATCGAAATCGCCGCAATCGGCATCATCACGGAATTGGTCAGGAAATCGAAGAAATCCAGAAACTGCATGCCCAGAAGCGTGACGTTGGCCAGCGGGCCGTAGCCCAGCGAGGAGAGGCTGCCCAGCGTAATCATCACCGCGCCCATCAGCACCGTCGATTTTTTGCGGCTCCAGCCCAGCTCATCCTGAAAGGTGGAGACGGCGCTTTCCGTCAGCGCGATGGAGCTGGTCATGGCCGCGAAGAGCACCAGCACGAAGAACAGGATGCCGACCGCCGTGCCCAGCCCCATGCTGTCAAACACCTTCGGGATGGTGATGAACATCAGCGAGGGGCCGGCCTGCAGAGTGGCCGATTCGCTGCCGGAGAACGCGAAGATGGCGGGAATAATCATCAGACCGGCCATCACGGCAATCGCGGTATCGAAAATCTCCACCGTTTCCGTCGAGCCTTCGATGGAAACGTCTTTTTTCATATACGAGCCGAAGGTAATCAAAATGCCCATCGCGATGGAAAGCGAATAGAACATCTGCCCCATGGCGGTCACGACCGTCATCCACGAGAAGTTTTCAAAATTCGGCACGAGGAAATATTTAACGCCCGCCAGCGCGCCCGGCCGCGTGACGGAATACCCCGCGATCAGCACGGAGAGCACGACGAGCACCGGCATCATCAGCCGGGAGACGCGCTCAATGCCGTTGCGCACGCCCGCGTAGATGACAAACAGCGTCGCCAGCGCGAAGACGATGAAGCACAGCTCGGCGGACAGGCCGTTGGAGATGAACGCGCCGAAATAGCCGTCGGCCGCCAGCGCGTGGCCGTTGCCGAGCAGGTATTCCACCAGATACTTGATGACCCAGCCGCCGATGACCGAGTAATACGGCACAATGAGAATCGGGATGACGGCGTTGAGCCAGCCGCCCGCCGACAGCCAGCGCGATTTGCCGAAGGACTGAAACGCGCCGACGGGGCTTTTGCCGGTCATGCGGCCGATGGAGGTTTCCGCGACGATCATGGTATAGCCGAAGGTCAGCGCCAGCAGGATGTAGATCAGCAGGAAGATGCCGCCGCCGTACTTGGCCGCCAGATAGGGGAAGCGCCAGATGTTGCCAAGGCCCACGGAGGCCCCGGCCGCAGAGAGCACGAACCCGATCTTGCCGGAGAACGTGCTGCGGGAATGATGATGCTTTTGCATGCGTGTCAAACCGTCCATTCTTTTTTCATGTAGAAATCAGTGTAACACAGCGGGCGGGGAAAAGCAATGCGGCGGCGCGGGAAAGGCGAAAAAGACGCGCGGTATCAAAGCGAAAGCGTCAATTCGCATTGGTTGACGGGCGGCTGGCTCAGAATATCGGCCAGATAGAGGGGGAGAAAGCCGCTCTGCGCCTGCCAGCGCTTTTCGAGCGCGGAATCCCGCGCGAGGGTATCCATGCGGCCGGCAAAATACGCGGCGTTGGCCTCGGCAAAGAAATCGGCCAGCTGCTCGGGCGCATCGTCCCCGGCGATGGCGGCGAGCGCCTGACGGAGACAGCAGGCGCGGAAAAAATCCGCGGAATAGGCGGCAAAATCCAGCAGATTGGGGTCGGAAAGCCCCTGCGCCGCCGCCCAGTCGGAAACGCGGACGGGCGCGGTGCGGTAGGTCAGCGCATCCGCCGTCAGCGTCAGCACGCCGTATTGATTCGGCGAAACGGCCAGCGACGAGGTGGCGATATCCCACAGGCCGGAATCGGTCTGCCCCATGTGCTGGAGGTGGATATGGCCGCTGAGGTTGCACAGCACGGGCGAAACGGCATACAGGCGGCGCAGCGCATCCGCGTTGCGGATGGTGAAGCCGGAGGAAAGCAGGCCGCTGTGGTCGATCAGGTTTTGGTGGCTGACGGCGACGACGCGGCAGCCGTCCGCCTGCGCCTGCATGAGCTGACGGCGCGCCCACGAAAGCGTGCCCTTCAAAACGGCATTCGGCGCGGCGGAGGTGTTCACGTCGAGCATCAGCAGGCGCAGATCGTCGGAGAGCGCCGCCACGTAGCTCAGCGAATCCGCGTCGCGGGAGAGCGCGCCGTCAAAGCCGAAGGCATGATAAAGGACGGCAAATTCCCCGGCGGTCACGCCGTCCACCCGCGTGTAGCCGTCGCCCTCAAAGCGCGCGGCGCTGCTGCTGTTCAAATCGTGGTTGCCGGGGAGGACAAACACGGGAATGCCCGCGTCGCGGACGCGCGCAAGCCGAAGGGAAAGCGCCTCGTGGCTTTCGCGCGCGCCGTTGAAGGTCAGATCGCCGGAGAGAATCAGCGCGTCCGGCTTCTCGGCGATCACCTGAGCGACAAACGCCTCGATCAGCGCGTCGCTGTACGCCATCACCTTGCCGTCGCTCTGCTCGATCAAATCGGTGAAGAGCGCGCCGTTATCCGTCAGCGTCGGGGCGATATAGTGTAAATCCGTCGCCGTAAAGAGCACCGCGCGGGGCTCGCACAGCGCAAGGACGGGGACGAGCAGAAGAGACAGGCACAGAAAGAGACATTTTTTCATGGGTGAGCGTCCTCCTGAAAAAAGATAATTCATTATAGCATAAATGCGGGAAAAAATGGGAGTAGGCACTTTGGGGTAACCATGGCGTTTGGATGGGCGGCACGCGGGGAGCGGGGCGAAACTTAAAAGAATGAGGCGGGGGTGGGCTGACGATGGGGCGATTCGGAATAACTAAAAAATTTTGGAAAGAACGGCCGAATGGGTGTGAATTTTCGCGTTTTTTTACGTCTAGGTAAGTGAAACAGGGAACCCGATGGGCGATGGACAAGTCAATGAGGAGGGACGAGGATGAAAAGATTTGCGGGGATGATGGGGGCGTTACTTTTGATGCCGACGCTGGCATTGGCAAACAGCGACATGGTGTCCATTTCCGAACTGCGCCAGCAGGTTGAAACTATGGGGCGGTGGACGCAGACTTATGACACACCGAATGGCGAAGTGAGCGTGGACATACCCGTTATTGTGCCTGAGGTGGAAAATGTGCCGATTTTACAGGTAAGCGCGGTAATGGGAAAAGACGTTGCGGAAGAAAAAGGACTGCTCAAATCCGTAGATCAGGAGAATGCGGGCGCGGGTATTTTCTATGATGACTTTGATATTCTTTCCAAATTGAACGCGAATGTGGATGACGCCGCGATGATTTTTTGCGCAAATCCGAAGGAAATTGATTTAGCATTTTTACAGGTTTCGCATAATGATCCTAATTCAATGCGCATGGGAAGCTGGGACTACAGCAGCGACTATTATTATCCGAATGAAATGAATCCAGAAACATTGTTTGCGGAAGAAAATGAGCAGCCAATGTCAACAGCAAATGATGCGCTGGCAGTGCTTCTTCAAAACTACTATGGGAAAGAAAATGCGGATTACGACGTGGATTATGTGGAAGTACGGGGCAAAGCAAGAAAAAGAGCTGGACGGACAAAGAATGATTTGGGTGCTTATAAAAAAGATTACCCGAAGGCGACGTATTATATCAGCTTCAGGCAGAAGCTCGAAGGAATCCCCATTTACTTGGAAATTGGACACAAAATGCTGA
>ERZ773260.1749-NODE-1749-length-26950-cov-11.359881_pt1 | contig 26950 bp, 25 predicted proteins | sample MGYA00511387_ERZ773260 | MGnify/ENA primary metagenome ERZ773260 (study PRJEB29015, sample SAMEA2737745) | human gut metagenome | biome: human gut; feature: human-associated habitat; material: faeces | place: China | collected 2012 ... | reverse complement strand
TGCACAAAACGCGGGCGCGCAATGCGCGCCCCTACGGGTACGCGGTTGCTTTTTTTCGCATCGTTGTAGGGGCGCGCATTGCGCGCCCGTTATAAGAATTTGTGCAAAATTACGGATTTGCTCATTTACTAAAAGCATGAAGAAATTGGAGGGAGCAGGCTGTGGAACAGGCGGGCGTCGCCCATTATCATCTTCCGGGGCTGTTTGAGTTTTACGAGCTGTATCGCGTCTTTCTGCCGCTGTTTCGCGAGCATCGGGAATATTTCTATGACTGGTGCGATATCGGCTCGATCTACGGCGCGCCCGCGGACTGCGTTTGGGGCGGAGGCCGTGTCGGCGGCGGAGCGTGCGATCCAAGGGATGTGCGGGCGCTGATGCGCGAATACGGCGTTTCGGCGCGGCTGACGTTCAGCAATTCGCTGCTGCGGACGGAACACCTCTCGGATGCGCGCTGCAACGCGCTCTGCGCCCTGTTTTCATCGGACGGGCAGACGCGAAACGGCGTGATCGTCCATTCGGATGTGCTGCTCGAGTACCTGCAAAAGACCTATCCGAAGCTCTATTTCGTTTCGTCCACCACGAAGGTACTGACGGAATTCGAAGACCTCAGGCGCGAATTGGCGCGGGATGCGTTTTCGTATGTTGTGCCGGATTTTCGGCTCAATAAGGCGTTTGACCGGTTGAGCGGGCTGAGCGCGGCGGAGAAGGACAAGGTGGAATTTCTCTGCAACGAGTGCTGCTGGTTCGGCTGCCGGGAGCGGAAGCACTGCTATGAGGCGGTCAGCCGCAAAAACCTCGGGATGGACGGGGCGGAGCACCGCTGCGCCGCGCCGGGGGCGGACGGCGGCTATCGCTTTTCCCGCGCGATGACCAATCCGGGGTTTATCGGCGTGGGCGACATTCAAAACGTCTATCTGCCGATGGGGTTTTCCAATTTCAAAATCGAAGGGCGCGGGCTGGGGAGCGCGCTGATTCTGGAATTTTTGCTGCATTACATGACCCGGCCGGAATATCAGCTGCACGTCCGGGAGGTGGTCTATCTGGATAACGCGCTGGATTTGTTTTAAGCGAAAGAAGGCGGCTCGAACCTTTTTTGACATACGGAAAGTGATAAAACGCATCGGGGGTTGACGGGCGGAATGGGCGCGTATATACTATTCATGGTATAAACAATATACTTTTGCGGCAGACGTATGTATGAAGGGAAGGATGATTCGATGATGAAGAAATTCATGGCCTTGTTCCTTGCGCTGATGTTTGCTTTGCTGTGCACCGCGGCGATGGCTGAGGGCAGCACGGAGAGCGTCGTTTCGATCCCGAACGGCGACCACGAGGTTCCCGCGACAGTCTGCATGCCTTCCGGCGAAGGGAAGTTCCCTGTCGTGGTGATGCTCCACGGAACGGGCTCCAATCGCGACGAAGCGGGAAACGGCTACAAGATGGCCGCGCCCGTGCTGGCGGAAAAATACGGCATTGCGACTGTCCGCATTGACTTTATGGGCAGCGGCGATTCCACCGCGGATTACACCGGCTACACCTTCGAAAGCGCCGTGAGCGACGCTGTGGCGGCCGCGAACTACGCCAAGACGCTCGAACAGATCGACGGCGAGCACATCGGCGTGATGGGCTGGAGCCAGGGCGGCACGGACGCGCTGCTTTGCGCGGCTCGCGCGGCGGATGTGTTCACCTCCGTGGTGACTTGGGCGGGCGCGCCGGATCTGAGCGACATGCTCACCGACGAGTTGTATGAGCAGGCGAAGGCGAACGGCTATTTCGTCATGGATTTTGACTGGCGCGAGCCGCTGAACGTGTCCCTGCAGTGGTGCGAGGATGTGAAGAACACGGACGTGCTGGGCGAGTTCGAGGCGGGCTATACCGGCCCGGTGCTGGCGATTGCCGGCAAGGAAGACACGACCGTTGATCCCGAATGGAGCAACAAGATCGTTGCCGCCAGCAAGAACCCGGCCTCCAAGACCTGCTTCATCGAGGGGATGGATCACACCTTCAATGTGTTTGCCGAGGAGGATTTCCACTCCCTGTATCAGGCGGTGGACGAGACGGGCAAATTCTTCAGCGAGACGCTGCGCTGATTTTCCGTAACCCAAAACTTCAAAGCGCCGGGGAAACTGCCGCATCCCCAGCGCTTTTTTTAATGTTTACTTTCCGAGCACGACGGAGAGCTTCACGTCTTTTTCCGCTTCGCTCAGGTCGAAGATCCCGCCGTCGGCGACGGTGACGCGCACCTCGTAGAGCGTGCCGTCGGTCAGCTCGGTCACGGCCTGACCGGCTTCATCCGTCAGCGCCCACAGGTCGTCCGCTACCGGGGTCAACCTGCCGTCCGCGCCGTAGGCGTAGAGCTTCAAATCGGCAGCCGCGCCGGAGAGATTGTTCATGCGGAAGGCAACCGTCGTGTTGGGGTGCGCGTTGCGAACCGCGGCCGTGTTCAGCCAGCTCGCGACGCTGCCTTCGCCGCCGTCCGCTGCGAATTGATCCTGCGCCAGCACATTGCGCGCCGCGCGATCCAAATCGACCTTGCGATACGGCATCTCGGGCAGGTATACGAAGCGATCCTGCAGGCGCAGCAGCTCCAGATAGCCCGTCGGGCAGTAGAGCGCGTTGCCGCTGTTGCCCGCGTACATGCCGATGGCCATGTTGTTATAGCCGTATTTATTGGATACATCCATCGTGAACACCGTTTCGCCGGTTTCAAAATCGAGGATGATATACTGCCACATGCCGGTGCTCAGATCCTGCACATAGCCGTAAATGTAGCCGGTTGCGGTGGAGAGCTTGAGGATGGACGTGTCGCTCAGGTCGTTTCTGCACCAGACGCTCTTCATCTCATAGCCGTCGGCGGTCTTCACGGTATCCACGCGCTCGACGCCCGGCGCGATCATCACGTTGCCGCGCATGAGCCAGTTCATGTCGTAGATGTTGGCGTAGCTCTGGATGGAGGAGTCGCTGTTCGGGTCGGCCAGCCCCGCGCTGCCCGCGCCGAACCAGTTGCACACGATGGTGCTGACGACGCCCTCGCCGTCGTCATAGACGATGGCGGAGTTTTCAACGGCAACCTGATAGCCCTCCGGCAGATCGTCGAGCACCGGGCAGCTCGCCACGACCTCGCCGGTCTTCATATCCAGCGCAAGCAGGTTGACGGGATCCTGATTGTCAGTAAACATCACGAGGTTCGGCGTGAGCGTGGGCGAGCAGCCGCCGCCCCACGCGAGACCGCCGCCGGTCGTCTTGTCGCCTTCACCGCTGACCTTCGCGCCGACGCTTTCATACGGCGTGCGCCATGCGACGGTCACGCCGTTTTCCGCGCGCAGCAGGTAGCAGTTCTGGTTGGTCAGGATGACCGCGCCATCCTTGGAGGCGGCAATGCCGTTTTCCGCGCCTTCGCCGGGTGTCAGCTCATGGACGAAGACCGCGTCGGCGAGCTCGGCCTGTTCGCCGCGCAGGATGGCCTCGATGGCCGCATGGGCGATGTAGCCGACCACGCCCTGCTGCGCGCGCTCGGGGTAGATGCGGAAGCCGCCGGTGGCGAACCAGAGGTTTCCTTCGTAGTCAAAGACCACGGACAGGAGATTCTGTTCCAGCGTCTTGCCCAGCGCGGTCTCCGCCGCCGCCTTGACGTCAATATCCAGCACCTTTTCAAACTCCGGCAGCACGTTTCCGGCTTCATCCGTCGCGCGCAGCATCAGTACGTGGTTGTTGCTGGTGGGGCAGACGATGCGGTTTTCCGCATCCAAAAAGGTGTAGGAGCTTTGAATCAGATAGCCGCCGCCGTCGTGCTGCTTCGGGGAGAAGTAGCCGAGGGTTTTCGCTTCCTCCGCGTTCAAATCGCGGATGGCGATGCCGCCGAGCAGCGGAACGACCGCGTGGCCGTAGCTGTCAAAGTAAATGGCGGGCGAGGCGTTCGCGTTGGTCGTCTCGTAGGAGACGTTGATCTCCGGGTAAATGGCCAGCGGCAGAATTTCATCCGTCGAATCGGTGTTGTAGCCGTCGTGGTGAATGTTGGCGTCGCTCTTGGCCATGTAGGGGTTTTCCTCGACCTGTTTGGGTTGCAGCGCCTTGACGGGCAGCGCTTCTGCGCTGCCGCAGGCGGCCGTAGCCGCGAGCAATGCCGCCGCCAGCGATGCGCTGAGCGCGGAACGCAGCATGGTGTTTGTTTTCATCAAATAGACCCTCCTCATCAATGGTTATTGGAATCGAATAAAAATGGAGCGATGGACGTCCGTCCTTCCAGCCAGACGAGAAGCCCCCGTCGGAAGCCCTCCTCCGTTACCGGCTCCAGCAGAAAGTAATCGACGCGCAGCCGGAAGGCGTGGAGCGAAAAATCCAGATCGCTGCACCAGATGATCCTGCACGCGGGGCATAGCGCGCGCAGGTGTTCGACGGCGTTCAGCCCGGCGACGCCCGGCAATGCGATCACCGCATGACTGAATGCCGCGGTCAGCATAGCGTTAAAAAAACTTTCCTGATTTCGGTAGGGCTCAATCCGGGGAAAGCGCCCCTTTTCCTTGCAGAACCGGGCAATCTGTTCTTCCATCTGCGCCCCTCGCGTTTCCTGCTCCGTCAGCACGGCAATGCGATGCATCCCTTCCCTCCTTTCGCTTTGCGCTTGATTCAGTCGGTGCCTGTCTTGCAATCAGTATAGCCAGAGGGGAAAGGCTTTGGCAAGCCGGTTGGCACGAAAGCCGCGCAAACGGCACGAAATCCGGCGCATGAGCCGCGCCGGAGCCGGATTTTTGTGCTATAATCATATTGGATGATTGTGATGATTGATTGGAAAGGGGCTCGTCTGTGATGAGAATTGCGATTGTGGATGACCTTGCCGGGGATCGGGCGCTTCTGCGGGAACGGCTGGAGCGGCAGCTGCAAAGACGCAGTGTGCAGGCCGATTTGCTGGAATTTGAAAGCGGCGAGGCGTTTCTCGCGGCGGAAAGGGAACAGCGTTTCACCGCGGCGTTTCTGGACGTCTATATGACGGGCATGAGCGGCGTGGACGCGGCAAAGGAATTGCGGACATTCGACACGGACTGCCTGCTGATCTTCACTACGACCTCGACCGACCATGCGCTGGAAGGCTTTCAGGTGCGCGCCATGCATTATCTGGTCAAGCCGTTTGCCGAGGAAGAGCTGGAGCGGCTGACGGATGAAATGCTTGAACGAATCCCGCATCCCGATAAATACATGGATGTGAAGGTCGGCGGCAGCGACATCCGCCTGTGCTATCAGAACATCCTATACGCCGAGCATTTCGCGCACGTGATCCAAATCCATACCACGGCGGGGAAAACGCTGGCCACGCGCCAGCCGTTCAAAACCTTCGTCGAGCCGCTGAAGGACGACCGCCGCTTTTTCGTCTGCGGCCGCGGCGTGGTCGTCAATCTGGAGCACGCGGAGGATTTTGAAGACGCTTCCTTTCGGATGGCGGACGGCAGCCGCGTCTATGTCAGTCAGGAGCTTTTGAAAAGCGCCCGTCAGGTATTCATGGAATTCCTGCTGCAAGGGAGGCGCGCGTTGTGAGGGAGGTTCTTCGCCCGATTCTGGAGCTCACGGTGGTGATCCCCGGCCTGCTGCTCGCGTATTTCCCGGTGAAATCCTATTTGAAGCAGTCGGCCGGCAGGCTCGCGGCGTGGCTGACGCCGATGATGCTGGGGCTGTGCGTGGCCGGAGGCGCGCTCTGCCGGTATCTGCATGCCTCCACGGCGCTCGCGATGGCGGGGCTGACGCTGATGGCGATGCTCCTGTACATCCGAACGACGCAGATTTCCCTTTGGAAATCCGGGACGATTGCGCTGTCCGTCTGCGCGGTATTCGCCTGCCTAAACAGCCTGTCCCGAGCGCTCAACGCGGCCATGCTGATGCGCGCCCAAACGCCGCAGGCGGCACCGTGGTTCTGCCTGCGGGCGGGCGTCGTTTACAACGCAGTCTGCTGGTTGGTGATCGCCGCCGCGTATTATCCGGCGACCCACGCGGTGAGAACCATGGTGGAGGACGACAATTTTGCGCAGACGTGGTATGTGTTTTGGATTCTGCCGCTCATGTTTATCGCGCTCAACCTCTTTATGGTTCCGATCTATCCGACGACGCTCTATACCGGCCGGGTGCTTCAGGGCTACATCGTTCTGAGCGTCGCGCTGCTCATCCTCATGTTCATGTTCAATACGATCTTCCTGCTGATGGCAACGAGCCTGAACCGAAACGCCAGACTGCGGCAGGAGAACCAGCTTCTATCCATGCAGCAGCAGCGCTACGAAAAACTCAAGGTCGCCATCGAGGAAGTGCGGCAGGCGCGCCACGACATCCGGCACCACCTGAACCAGATTTCCATGCTGGCGGAGGCCGACGACATGGGGGCGATCAAGACGTATCTGGCGCAGACCGTCTCCCGAATTCCCGATTTGGATATGCATTTCTGCGAAAACCGCGCGGTGGATAGCGTGCTTGGTTATTACTGCGCGCTTGCGAAGCGGGAAGGGATTCCGTTTTCCGCGCAGATTGATTTGCCGAAAACGCTCCCGGTGGATGAAATCGACATGGGCTTGGTGCTGTCCAATCTGCTGGAAAATGCGCTGGAGGCCAGCTTCCGCACCACGCCAGCCCGGCGGCAGATCAAGGTGAAGGCCTATGTGCACGCGGAAAAGCTGCTGTTGATGCTGGTTGAAAACGCATGCGACACGGAGGTGAAGGAAACAAACGGGGTATTCCGCTCCTCCAAACGCAAGGGAAACGGCATCGGGATTCAGTCCGTTCGGCACATTGCGGAAAAAAACGGCGGCGCAAGCACCTTCACCTATCGGGATAACATCTTCTCCGCCAAAATCATGCTCCGCGGACGGGCGGCCTGAACGATTCGCTGGATGGGATTGCCAGATGGGCTCATGCGCATAAATCGCGTTGCCTGCCGCATAATAGGGTTGCCAAAGAGAGCGAAAGTTGAAGAAGGAGGCAGCATAATTGTGCGAGCAACGGGCATTGTGCGGAGAATCGACGAATTGGGGCGCGTGGTGATTCCCAAGGAGATTCGAAGAACGCTGAGAATCCGCGAGGGCGACCCGCAACAGACGGCATTGGAAGGCGATGCGCAGGAGGACGCGCAGATGCTTTTGACGCTGCTGGCGGGCGTGATCGAGCAGAGAAAGAAATATGCGTGAAAGCGGAAAATCGAATGACCGAGCGCGGCTTGCAGAAGCTGCGCTTTTTCAATAGGATAAAGAAAACAAAGCGGATTCCCCCATGAAATGTGGATGCTCGCGGAATATTCACTCATAAAATGCTGAATTTGGAGAAATATTCGCTCATTTTTTCGCAGATTACGTTGTGCAAATCGGAAAGACGGCGTATAATTGAAGAAAGAAAGCAGAGGGGAGCGGTTGCGATGACGTATTTGAAGCGGAAAATAGATGAAACGCTCAGGCAGTGGAAGGCTGATCCGAAACGAAAACCATTGATCGTTAAAGGACCCAGACAGATTGGAAAAACGGAATCGGTTCATCACTTTGCCGAAGCCAATTATACGAGCGTCATATACATCAATTTTGTTGAAGAACCCAAATACAAGCTGATTACCGAAGATGGCTACAAAACAGACGACATCATTAAGAACATATCGCGAATGGATCCGGCTAAACGCTTTATTCCGGGCGAAACACTGATTTTTTTCGATGAGTTGCAGGAATTCCCGGACATCGCAACGGCGCTCAAGTTTTTTCACATAGACGGAAGATTTGACGTGATTTGCAGCGGCTCGATGCTTGGAATCAACTATCGAAAGATTGAAAGCAACAGCGTAGGGTATAAAAGCGATTATGAAATGAAGTCCTTGGATTTTGAGGAGTTCCTTTGGGCGAAAGGTTATGAAGCCGATTTCGTTGAAGATATTTATCAGCACATGGTTCAGATGAAGCCGTTTAACGAGGTCTTGCTGAAAACGTGCCATAATCTGTTCTTGGATTATTGTATCTTGGGCGGGATGCCTGCCGTCGTCAAGGAATATATTGAAAAGGGAACGTTTGAAGGAACGCAGGAGATTCAGAAGCAACTCATTTTAGATTATAAAGAAGATATTCGCAAATATGCGGACGGCGTAGATCAGACACGGATTTTGAATATTTTCAATCAGATTCCGGTGCAGCTTGCGAAAGAAAACAAGAAATTCCAAATTTCTAAAGTGGCGTCCGGAGCGCGGTTCAAGGATTATCGGGGCTGTATAGAATGGCTGAATGATGCGGGAATTATCAATATTTGTTATTGCCTTCATTTCCCTGAACTGCCGCTTAGGGGAAACTATGACGATACAAAAATGAAGGTGTATTTTGCCGACAGTGGGCTGCTGGTGGCGCTCTTGGATGAAGAAGCACAGGAAGATTTGAGAGCGAATAAAAATCTTGGCGTATACAAAGGCGCACTATATGAAAATGTCGTTGGAGAAGCGCTCGTAAAGAGCGGATATGAATTGTATTATTATAAACGTGAGGATTCAACGCTGGAGGAAGATTTCTTTGTCAGGACGGCTTCCGAACTGATCCCCGTTGAAGTGAAGGCGAAAAGCGGAAAAGCGAAGTCCATGCAGGCGTTGATTGAGAATGACAGGTATCCTGAAATCCATCATGGAATCAAGCTGACGGGTGGCAACATTGGATTCAGTGATAACGTTTATACCTTTCCGTATTTTTGTACGTTCCTGATGAAACGGTATTTGAAAAGCGATCCATTCAACGGTTCAGAGGAGCGATGAAACTGAGAAATATGCCTAAAAGCGGAAAAGCGAATGATCGAGCGCGGCTTGCAGAAGCTGCGCTTTTTGCATAGAAAGTATCGTCTTGAAAACAAAAACGCATTGTGATATACTGAAATGGATAAAATATGGTCTATTAAGCGTGGCTTCTAGAGATTTGTATCAAATATGATCCGTCGGAGGATGACATGAAGTTCGTTTGGGAAACGCCGGAAGAAATCGACAAAGCGTTGGCGCAGCGTTTGAGCCGCATCCGCAAGCGCCGCAATCTTTCACAGCAGGCGCTGAGCGAAAAGAGCAACGTAAGCTATGGCAGCATCAAGCGTTTTGAAACGACGGGGCAGATTTCGCTGAACTCGCTGACAAAGTTGTGTGTTGCACTGGACTGCGCGGATGAAATCAAAAATCTGTTCACGAATGTGGAATACGGCAGCATTGAGGAGGTTATCCGTGAAAGAACGTAAGCTCGAGGTCTACCTCGGCGAGCGATTTGTCGGAACGATGGCGCAGACCGCGGATCGGCGGGTAGCGTTCGCTTATTCGGAAGAATGGCTGGACAACGGCTTTGCAATCAGTCCATTTTCGCTGCCGGTGGAGCAAAAGGTCTTTGTTCCGACGAGCCAAGCGTTTTCCGGATTGTGGGGCGTGTTTGCCGATAGTCTGCCGGATGCATGGGGCCAGCTGCTGGTCGATCGGATGTTAAAGGCGCGGGGAATTCTTTCTGCGGATATGACGCAGTTGGAGCGTTTGGCGATCGTCGGCGATTCGGGAATGGGCGCGTTGTCGTACCGCCCGGCTTGGAATATCCAGCAGGATGCTGCGATTGATGATCTGGACGAGCTTTCCGCTCAATGTCATGCGATATTGAATCACGAGGATGCAGGCGATCTGGATGAACTGTTCCAAATGGGCGGCAGTTCCGGCGGCGCAAGACCGAAGATCATGACGGATGAGTGGATCATCAAGTTTCCGGCTTCCGATGAGATGAAGGATAGCGGCACGATGGAAAAAGCCTATATGGATTGCGCTGCGGACTGTGGAATCATCGTGCCGGAAACCAAGCTGATGCCGTCCGATGTTTGTGCGGGTTACTTTGCTGTAAAGCGGTTTGACCGAAGAAAGACGGATGGGCATATCGAGCGGCGGCACATGCTGACTGCGGCGGCGATTCTCGAAGTGGACTGGCGCACCGCCGCGATGGACTATCATACGCTGATGAAACTGACGAAGATTCTTTCTCTGGATAATCGGGAAGATTTGGAGCAGATGTACAGACGGATGTGTTTCAATGTCTTTGCGCATAATCGCGACGACCATGCGAAGAATTTCAGCTGGATCTATGACGAACAGATGGATTGCTGGCATCCGTCGCCGGCGTATGATTTGACGTGGAGCACGACCTACTTCGGAGAGCAGAGCACGACGGTGGATGGAAACGGCAGGAATCCGGGGATGAAAGAGCTGCTGGCAGTTGGAAAAGCGGCGGGGATGAACGCGAAGAACTGCAAAGTGATTGCCGAGGAGATTCGAGAAAAGACGCGGACGCTTGAAGCGACATACCGGGGCTGGAAATCGTAGAATCTGCGTTTCAGTGAAAATAGATGACAGAAATGTGAATTGCTTTGAAACGATAACAGTATAGACGAGAGAGCGCGGCTTGAAAAGGCTGCGCTTTTTGCATATTGAGAAGGAAAACGAAAAAATGATGCTATGGTTGAGAGCGATTTTTCGAAAAGAAAACGAGCTACGAATTGCGATTTATTGATTTATATCCGACAAAAACGAAAAAAGGTGTAAATATGAGAAAATTTTTACGTCTATATAAGTGAGAAAGTTTAGATGAAAAGGTTGTGATTCCAGTGGATTAAGAAGGCATAAAAAAGTTTACGGAAATAGAGTCAGGCGAGGCTTGTACAGTTGGAATAAAGGAGCGGAACAACTTCCCCATTATTTAAGGAGAGAGAACATGTTTAAGAAAATTCCTGCCTTAATGTTACTTTGCGCCATACCGTGGATAATAGGCATGACTAAACCGGTACGCGCGGAATACATCGGCATAAATGAACTCCAAACAGAAGCAAATATCGAGTGGAAAAAAGAATACGTTGACCGATATGGAAGGACAGTTAGCGTAGATGTAACGCCAATCATTCCTCAAGTAGATAAAGTGCCGATTCAGATTATGGAAAATCAGATTCTACCTGTAGAAAATGTCTTGAACATTTATCCTCAATCAATGGTACAGGAAGAAAAAAGAGAGGAAGATAATGTTATCATAATGAATTATCTGAATCAGGACAAAAATGAACGAGGCGCTGTATATATTTGTCAGAACGATGGAAATCTGGTTTTATTCGAATACGATGATCTGAATACAAAAATTAAAAAAACAACAACAAAATTGGAAAGCTTCAGTGGAATTCAATATTGTTCAAACGAAGTCGAGCGGTTGTATCCATATTTTGACGGATATGATTTTACAGTTCAAGATAGTATAGATTGTGCCAATCAAGAACTCGGAAAATTTTTCCCAGATTATAACTTGGATTTAGATATAATGTGGGTGACGATTGTACCCAATACACGTCCATGCTATGTCTGCACATTGAGGCAAAAGATTGATGGAATTCCTATTTTAATGGGTGCCGGAGATATAGCAAGAGGGACAAATGAAAAAGAAATGGGATTCAAATTCCCGAAAAGCTGGAAAACAAAAGGAGAAGAATATTGGGGAGGTTTTATACGTTCGCTATGGGATTTTATTGCGTATGTTGATGGTGGATATCAAATACAATTTCGACCGCTGAAAAAAGTTGTTTCGCTAGTCGATGATGTGCCATTGTGTACGTTCGATGAGGTTATATCAAGCGTTGAAAAACAAATTGAACACGGAAATATCCGCAATGTTTATGAGATGAGATTTGGATATTGCTGTTATCTTGATGAAAACGAACAAATCGTATTATATCCTGTATGGCAAATCGAGTGCGACTATTTCTTTAATCCGAAAGAAGAACAAAAGCATTATGCAGAAATGGAAGATGGGCAAGTAACGCTGGGACTGGATTATCATACGATGATTGTAAATGCTCAGACAGGCGAGTTCATGAATCCGGCTGATTTGAAAGATAATCTGTTAAAATGTCCCGATATCATTACTTGGAACGACATTACGAGATGAGAAAACACAGAATGAGGAGCTGTTGCAGAGATGTTCTGCCAGTTCCTTTTTTCATTAGCTGCATAAATCGTCAGCCTGATCAGACAAAAAGGCAGCATAGGCAAAACGAATCAGGTTGGTGGTCTTTCTGCATATAATTATATCTGGGTATATGCAAAAACATGTGCCTCTTTTTCGGTTACTGCACATATCTCCGCAAAAACATGTGCAGAAAGCATCGAAGATATCAATAGTTTTTACCATTATTTAAGAAAAACTTTCTAATTTCAATGACTTTTTCGATATGCCCATGCTGACAGCATGGACTACCGAGTTATGATAAACCTGAAAGGACAATTCTGATCGCGAGATAAGAAAATTCAATCTCAGCAGCTTGGGGACGCTCCGACAACGAGCGTCCTTTTTGTATTCATCGGAAAGGAGAAAACATGGATACGCAAATTATCAGTCTGGCAAACCAGAAGGGCGGCGTAGGCAAAACGACGACCTGCGCCAATTTGGGTATTGGTTTGGCGAGAGAAGGAAAGCGCGTGTTGCTGGTAGACTGCGATCCGCAAGCCAGCCTGACGCTCAGTTTGGGATGGAGGAAGCCGGAAACCCTGCCGGTGACGCTGGCTACGCTCATGGGCAGAGTTCTTCAGGAACAGCCCGTTCATGCCGAAGAAGCGATTCTGCATCATGCGGAAGGGGTGGACTTGATTCCCGGCAGCATTGCCTTATCAGGCGTGGAAGCGTCGCTGGATACACGGCAGAATGTGCTGAAACGGGTGCTGGACGATTGCAGAAAAGACTACTCCCATGTGCTGCTGGATTGTATGCCGTCGCTGGGCATGATGACGATCAACGCACTGGCGGCAGCAGACAGCGTGCTGATTCCGACCATACCGCATTATTTGTCGGTAGATGGACTAGGCAAGCTGATGGAAAGCATCGGCAGGATGCGCCGGGGATTGAACAGGGGGCTGCGGGTTGAAGGAATTCTCATTACAATGGCAAGCCGCACGACGTATGCCCGTGAAATCAGCGAATTGCTTCGGACACAGTACGGAACAAAAATTAAGGTGTTTGATACCGTAATTCCGCACTCCATCAGGGCGGCGGAATGCAGCGCCGAAGGAAAAAGCATCTTCGCGTATGATCCGAAGGGCAAGGTCGCGCAGGCGTACAATGCGCTGACGAAAGAGGTGATTCAGCATGAAAAGCAGCGCCAGAAACATCGAGCTGAAATCGGTCGATGACCTTTTTGCGACGGAGGAAATTCGAGAAGATACTCAACGGGAAAAGGTACAGAATATCCCATTAGAAGAGTTGCATCCGTTCAAGAATCACCCGTTCAAGGTTAAGGACGATGCGGCGATGCAGGACACAGTGGACAGTGTGCGTGAGTATGGCGTACTTGTCCCCGCGATTGCGCGTCCTGACCCTGACGGCGGCTACGAGCTGATTGCGGGACACAGGCGGCATCATGCTTCCGAGCTGGCAGGCAAAGAAACCATGCCGGTCATCGTTCGTGATCTCGACGACGATGCTGCCACGATCATCATGGTGGACAGCAATTTACAGCGTGAGGAGCTGCTGCCGAGTGAACGGGCTTTTGCCTATAAAATGAAACTAGAAGCGCTCAAACATCAAGGCGCACGAACAGATTTAACTTCGTCCCAAGTTGGGACGAGGTTGCGAGCTGATGAGTTGATTGCTCAACAATCAGGTGAAAGTCGAAACCAGATACAGCGTTTTATTCGTTTGACTGAGTTGATTCCTACGCTGCTGGACATGGTGGATGAACGCAAAATTGCGCTTAATCCCGCCGTCGAGCTGTCCTATTTAAAGAAAGAAGAACAAACCCTTCTGCTTGAGGCGACGGACAGCGAACAGGCAACGCCGTCGCTTTCTCAGGCACAACGATTAAAGAAATTCAGCCAGCAGAAGATGCTTTCCCTTGACGTGATGCGGGCAGTTATGAGCGAAGAAAAGAAAACCGACCTTGATCGGGTGACGCTGAAAAACGAAACGCTGCGCAAGTATTTTCCGAAATCCTACACGCCTAAGCAAATGGAGGATACCATCATCAAGCTGCTGGAAGGCTGGTATAAAAAGCGGCAGCTTTCGCAGGAACGGTAATGAATCATAAGTGCTTGCGAAATCATAAGCGACGTGATAAAATAAAATTGAAATAGAGCATGGACGGATGAAATGATGGCTCAAAGGAGAGAAAAAAACATGTCCATTCAGGATACGGCAACCAAACAGTATGTTTCGGAAGCGAAAGTGTTTGCAGATGCCTTTAACTATCTGATTTATGATGGCGAACAGGTGATTAAGCCGGAACAGCTGACCGATATGGATACAACGCAGTATGTGATTCCATATCATGAGGATGAGAAAGGCAAGCCGGAAGCGGCGCAGAAATACCGCGATACGCTTAAAACGCTGGCGGTTAAAACGGATGATCGGTACACCTATCTCGTGCTGGGAATAGAGAATCAGAGCCATGTGCATTATGCCATGCCGGTTCGCAACATGCTGTACGATGCCATGCAGCTCGAAAAGCAGGTGCGTGATCTGGCAAGCCAGCATCGTAAGGAAGGAAAAAATGGTACATCGGAAGAATATCTTTCTGGTATGAAGAAAGAAGATCGGCTGTCCCCTGTGATTACGCTGGTCATTAACTTTGGCGGAAAGAAATGGGATGCGCCGCTCAGCCTGCGCGAGATGTATGGCGAGCAGCCAGAAAAAGTCCTTCCGTTTATTCAGGACTATCGGGTTTTCATGATTGACCCGATGGAGATGAGCGACAATGACCTTCAGAAGCTGAACAGCAGTCTGCGTGAAGTGCTGGCGTATATTAAATACCAGCGGGATAAGGCACGGATGGAAAAATTGCTGAATGAGGATTCAAAGTTCAGCTGTCTGGAAACAAACGCGGCTCTGGTTATCAATGCTATGACGAACGCGGGAATTGCGATTGACCCGAACAAGGAGGTTGTAAATATGTGTGAAGCGATTCGACAAATGGTTGATGAAGGAATCATGCTGGGCGAGAAGCGCGGCGAAGAACGTGGCGAGAAGCGCGGCGAAATGCAGAAGACACTCGCTATTGCTCGTCGTATGCTTGAAAAAAACTACCCCATGGAGCAGGTTGTTGATCTAACGATGCTGACAAAGCAAGAAGTTGAAGAATTGAGCAGAACGATCAAGTCGTGAAATGTAATGATAATTAAGTGAATATGAAAAACTGCTCGCCGAAAAAAGCGGGCAGTTTTACGTTTCTACGAAGGTAAATAAACCTTAGATCATCCAAATTGGAATAATATAGTTTTCTTTATCGATGGCACCAAGAGCGGGCTTCATGCAAAGGATAGCCCCTTTTCCGCGAGGAGTGGAAGCCTTATCGAGCAGAGAAAACACTTTTGTCAGTTCGCTGCCGGGATTGGCAGTTTTTTTGATTTCAAGAGGATTTAGGATACCGTCATGCTCCAGTACGATATCAATTTCCTTGGCATCTTTATCCCGGTAATAGTACATGAAAGGCTCTTTTCCACTATTCAAATAGGTTTTTGCAATTTCAGAAACAACGTAATTTTCCAGAATTGCGCCGTTCATAGCACCAGCTTCGAGCGTTTCGGCATTACTCCATTTTGTTAGATAGCAAACCAACCCGGTGTCGTAAAAATAGAGTTTAGGCGTTTTTACAAGACGCTTGAGCAGATTGTTCGAGTAAGGATGAAGATAAAAGATCAAGCCGAGCGTTTCCAAAATGCCGAGCCAGTTTTTGGCTTGCTGTTGGTTGATGTCGGCATCTTGCGCGATATCGGCGACATTTAACATCTGACTGCAACGAGCCGCAACAGAGGTGATAAAGCGAAGAAATTTCAAAGAATCGATGGAATCAGAAAGATCTTTAACACCGCGTTCAATGTATGTGCTGATGTAACTGCTGTAAAAAATCTGGCTGTTACTGACAGAACCACTGAGCAACGCAGGCATGGAACCTTTGAAGATACGCTCAAATAGGGCATGCGCATCGGCGGCTTGCCGGTGCTTTGCACGCTCAGTCAGACTTTCAAGATCAACAGTGAAGGGAGTGACGGATTCGCCGCAGCTTTCCGCTTGCGTTAAGCTGGTCATAGACAAGACTGCAACACGTCCTGCAAGGGATTCCTGAATGCCATGCATGAGTTTGAAAGCCTGTGAACCAGTCAGCCAGAAAGAACCCGGCGTGTGGTGCTGATCGACATAGATTTTAATGTATGTGAATAATTCGGGTGCATATTGAACTTCATCAATCAAGACTGGCGGTTTGTGGAGCTGTAAAAAAAGTTCGGGATCGCTTTTTGCTAAGGCTCTTTCACTCAAGTCGTCAAGGGTTACATAGCTGCGCTCGGAACCTTCCATCAGCTTCATCAGCATGGTGGTTTTACCGACTTGGCGGGGTCCTGTGAGAAGCATGACAGGATATTCCAGTGTCACTTCTTGAACGATTTTCTCTAAGTTCCGCTTGATATAAGGCATGCAAAGCACCTCCGTCGGCTAATATCAAATATAAATATATTTTAGCCGAGATAAAGACAGAAATCAAGAGAAAATCATGGGGAAAATTTTGAAATCATGGAAAATACAAAATGTGAAGGGAGGTGAAACGCAATGACCGTAGTCTTTCGAGTTGTCAAAACCAAAAACTACACGATGATGTCCAATCAGCATTTGAAGGATAAACGCCTGACGCTCAAAGCAAAAGGGCTGATGTCGGTGATGCTGTCCCTGCCGGAGAACTGGGATTATACGCTCCGAGGTCTGGCGGCAATCAGCAAAGAGGGCGTGGACGCGATCAGCGAAGCCGTCAAGGAGTTGGAGCGTTCGGGCTATGTGATCCGAAATCGAAAACGGGACGAGCGCGGACGGCTGAGCGGGACGGAGTACCTGATCTACGAGGACTGCCACATGAACAGCCAACCCGCGCCGGACGCACCTAAGCCGGAAAAACCAAAACGGGAAAATCCAAGACTGGAGAATCCGGTTCAGGAAAAGCCTGTGCAGGAGAATCCAAAGCAGGAAAAACCTGAACAGGAAAATCCCGCACAATTAAATACGAATAGATCAAACACGAATTCAGAAAAAACGTATCCACCAAATACCCAGGGAGAAAATCCTTATCCATCAATCCATCTCAAGGAAAGGCAGGAAGATGTTGCGGCGATTCGGGACAGCGTGCGGTCGCAGATCGGGTATAGCTGTCTTGTCACACCGTATAACCGGGATCGGATGGATGAGATCGTCGAGCTGATGGTGGAAATCCTCTGCACCGGCAGGGAAACAATCACGATATCCGGGGCGGAGTACCCCGCCGAACTGGTTAAGGAGCGGATGCGCAAGATCAACAGTATGCACATCGAGTACATCTTTGGCTGCCTTGAGCAGAACGCGAGCCGCGTCCGCAACATCAAGAAATATCTGCTGACCACGCTGTTCAACGCGCCCGCGACGATGGGCAATTACTACGATGCTCAGGTGCGATACAACCGGCGAAAGCGGGAGGAAGATTATGAAAACTGGCTCGATGAGCTTTAGAAGAGAGTGGTGTCCATGAAAAACTATTTTCAATTCGCCTGTGAACTCGAACCCATTGACCGATTTCCCGGCTGCATGAGCAAAGACGACCTGCTTGAGAACCTGCTGCGGCAGGATACGCAAGCAGGTTTTCTTTTGCCCGAAAAGCGGACGGAAACCGCGCTTCGGGTGATGCAGCTGGAGCAGGAAGCCGAGCAGCGGACGTGCGAGATCAGCGGAGGCTGGTTTCCCAGACGGGTGCTGTTCTTCGCCGTGCCGCCGGTGGACGGAAAAGCCTGCCAGCTCTGCGCGTTGACGCAGATTGAATCCGGCAGGTGTTACCTGTTTACGCCGGACTGTACCCCGATTCTGGTCTACGCCATACAGGGCAGGAAGCTGTACTGCCTGTGAGAAGGGAGGAACATCATGAAGCAAAAACATGCGGATTCGCCCTCGGCTTTTCTTGCGGCGGCAATGGCTGTGACGGGCGCGGCAATGCTGCTCTGCCCGCTCATCGGGCAGAACACGGAAATGAATCGGAGCGCGGCAGAATATGACGACCTGCGCGTTCGGCTCAAAAGCGAGGAACCGGCGCAGGCAACGGACGCGCCTGCACAGGGTAAAAGTGTCCTGCGCGTACTGCTTGGTTTCCCAGGCGCAACGCAAGAACCGCTTGAACTGCCCAAAACGGATGAATCCCCGCCTGAAATCGACATCGGGACAGGAGCAGACTTTGCGGCGTGTCTGGCACAAAACGACGATTTCATCGCGTGGATCAGGATTCCCGGCACGAACGTGGATTATCCCGTCGTCTGGACGGACGACGCCGAGTATTACCTGCATCACACGTTCACAGGGAAGCAGGGCGCGGCGGGAACGCTGTTTTCGCTGATGAAAACGGATTACAGCATTCCCAGCCGCAATATCGCCATTTATGGGCATCATCTCAAATCCACCGGCGAGAAGATGTTCACGTCGCTCATGCGGTACAAGGACGCGGATTTCTATGCCGGACACGAAACCGTGCTGCTCGATACGCTGTATGAAAGCGGAGCATACCGCATTTTCGCCGTGTTGAATTTTCACAGCGGCGAGTGGGACGCTTCACAGGCGGATTTTGAAAGCGACGCGGCATTTCTGGAATTTATCCGGTACGCCCGGCGGAACGCACTGTACGACACGGGCGTGACGGTCGGCGCGGAGGATTCCATTCTCACGCTGATAACATGTGACCGAAGCTATGGCGGCAAAGCGGGACGGCTTGCAGTCGTGGCTGTACTTGAAAAAAGCAGGAGGAACTTATGAAACACAAAATCAAACGTCTTTTGTCTTTGCTGCTGTCGCTGACGATGCTGACGGCGGCTCTGCCTACGTCGATATGGGCGGAAGAAACGGGGTTTGCCCAAGCAACAGGCGCGGAAGCAGAGCTTCCGAACGAGCCGGAAGAAACAGCCGAGCCGGAACTGCCGGTTGAATCACCGGAAGCAACATCAGAGCCGGAGCTTCCAAGCGAGCCGACGGAACTGCCGACGGAAACCGAAACGCCGGAGGGCATGGCAGAGCCGACTCCGCAGGTTACCGAAGAACCCTTGCCAACGCCCGAACCTGAAGCGGCGTATCAGGCGGGCATGTTCGTTCTCGTCACGGAAAATACGCGCGTGTTTTCGGATGTGGATGAAACGGCGGACGAGGTAGACGGCGAGTTGTACGACGGCAGTTTTGTCCGCACCGCAAACGTCCGGGTGGAAGAAGTCCGGCAGGACGGCATGGGGCGAACATGGCTGCTGGTGCGCTATCTGTACGGCGAGGAAGAACCCGATGGAGAGATGGCGTGGACGGACACGGCGACGGTGTGGGTGCTGGCGGAGGAAACCCAGCCGTCCGACGCGGCGGAGTATAACGTGACGGCTTACGCCTTCCCGTTTACGCCGGTGGAGCTGTACGCGGCAGATACCCCGCCAAGATTACAGACGCTCAGCGGCAACACGGGCGAGTTTTACGCGGGGCAGACGGTATACGCCTATTCCGTGCATGACGACGTGCAGATTGCGTCACTCAAAAACTATGGCGCAATTTACGCCACTCAGCATTACATCAACGAACATGTGGTCTACTGTCTTGAGCATACGATGAACAGCCCCGGCATCAAAGACAACCCGGAAGGACCGTATAAGGTCGTCGATCTGGCGCAGTACGGGCAGACAGCAGGCTACTCCGGCATCATATACAGCGAAAAGACAATGCACGCCATCGGCTGGGTGCTGCGGCACACGTTCCCCTACATGGGACTTGACCGTTATGAGGATGAATGCCTTGAATGGTCGAGAGCGGCGGGGCAGTTCGCCATCCGCGAGGTCATCAAACAGCTGGAAGGTTCACAGTATGTCCGCGATTATTGGCGTATGGATGATTTTTACCGCGCAACAGGTCAAGCTCCCAAGGAATATCTCGAATATGCACGTTGGCTGGCGGCAAACGCCCTGACCTATGCGCAAATGACCGGCGAAATCACGGTGTCGAATGTGTCCGTATCCGTCGCCAACGGCGTATGCACCAGCACGGCGACGCTGACCACGGACGCGCCGCGCATTCGCATCCGCCGCTCGGTCGGAACGATTACCGGCTATACGGGCGGCGAGGACGGCACATACGTCTATCTGAACAGCGGCGACACCATTACCGTTTCCCAAGCAGGAAGCGGTTTTTCTTTTACCGCGGAATCCGTTTCGACGGAGGAGCTGGAAGCCAATTTTCTGGTCGCCGTGCCGGATGCGAATGTGCAGAAGGTCGTCATTCCGCAGCGGGGAGCGCCGTATCCGCTCAAGTCCATGGAAATCCGCTTTGATATGCCGAACGGCGCACTGGTCGTAACTAAGACGGATGCGGCAAGCGGCGCGGTGCTGGCGGGCGCGACGTTCGAGCTGACGAACGCTTCCGGCACAGTTGTGGCGACGCAGACCACAGACGCGGACGGTACGGCGCACTTTGATAACCTTTCGGCAGGAAATTATACCGTGCGCGAAATCAACGCGCCGACGGGATATCTCGTCGCTGTGCCAGATAGTCAGAGCGTGACCGTCACTGCAGGCGAAACGACGGGCGCGGTGTTCGCGGATGAACGGATTCGGGGCAGAATCCGTATCGCCAAGACGGACAGCCTGACGAAAGAACCATTGGCAGGCGCGGAGTTCACCATCACGCGCACGGACGGAACGGGAGCGCCTATTGTGCTGACCACCGACGCAAACGGCTATGCCGAAACGGACTGGCTAGATTATGGGCGGTATCGCGTGACGGAGAGCAAAGTTCCCGCGCACTATGAAACCAGCGGCTTTTCAACCGAAATCGACTGCACAGAAAACGGAAAGACCTATCTCATCGAGGTCGAAAACGAGCCGACGAAGGGCTTTATCCAGATCGTCAAGACCGATGCGCTGGACGGCAGACCGATTGAGGATGTGCAGTTCGATATCGTGGACGCGGGCAGCAACGTCGTCGGCACAATGACCACGGATGCGAACGGCGCGGCAACGTCGCCCGCATTGTTCAAGGGACAATATACCGTGCGCGAGCATGAAAACCCGACGGGCTATGTGGCGGAACTGGCGCAGCAGGACACGGCGGTGAATCCGGACGAAACGACATATCTGGGTGCGAGCAATCAGCCGATTCAGGGCAGGATCAGGATCGTCAAGCGGGATCAGCTCACAAAAGGGCTGCTGGCGGGCGCGGAGTTTACCGTCACGCGTCTCAGCGGTCTGCCATCTCATCAAGGAGCGGGCGACGGCGAGGTGGTCGCGGTCATTACGACGGATGCAGACGGCGTTGCCGAAACCGGCTGGCTGACGTGGGGAACCTACCGCGTGACGGAAAGCAAAGTGCCGGAGCATTTCGTGGACGCGGGCTTTTCAGCGGATATCGTCATCGACGAGGAAAACTTCAAAACCTGCGAGCTGGAAGTCGAGAATGAGCCGACCAAAGGCTTTATCCGTTTGACCAAAACCGACCGGGCAAACGGCAACCCGATTGCGGGCGTGAAGTTTGATATCTATGAAAACGACGAATACGGAAATGCACTTGTCGGCAGCATGACGACCGGCGCGGACGGCGTGGCAATCTCCGAGCCGCTGCGCAAGGGACGCTACATCGTGCGCGAGCATGGCGCGACAAAGGGATACGTTTTTGAAGAAATCGCGCTGGACGCGACGGTCAAACCCGACGAAACGACCGACCTTGCGGCGACGAATCAGCCCGTTCGGGTCAAAATCAGGATTTATAAGCGCGATAGGGAGGACGACGAAGATTTCAAGAATCCCGTCGATCTGATGTTTGAAGCACTGGAAGAACGCGAACCGGAACACTTTGCTGTGCGGCAGTATAAGAAATATAAGCTGGCGGCGGGAGTTGTATGCTCTAAGTACCCTCTTAATCACGAGATTTTCTCATGATTAGTGAAGGCACTTAGAGCATTTTTCGTAAAGGAGGACAACGATATGCTGAAAACGAAAATCACACCCCTCTATGAGCGGCTTTCTCGTGACGACGAGCTGCAAGGCGAAAGCAACTCCATATCCAACCAAAAGCAGATGTTGGAGGACTACGCGCGCCAGAATGGTTTTCCCAACCCTACGCACTTCACCGACGATGGAATTTCCGGCACCTGCTTTGACCGTCCCGGTTTTAACGCTATGATGAAGGAGGTTGAAGCCGATCATGTAGAAGCGATTATCATCAAGGATATGAGCCGATTGGGACGCGACTATCTCAAGGTTGGGCAGATTATGGAGATTCTGCGCGTGAAAGGCGTTCGTCTAATCGCTATTAACGATGGTGTGGACAGCATCAGAGGTGATGATGATTTCACCCCTTTCCGCAACATTATGAATGAGTATTATGCGCGGGACACCAGCAAGAAAATCAAATCCGTATTCAAGGCTAAAGGCATGAGCGGTAAGCATTTGACTGGCACTGTTCTTTACGGTTACATTTGGGATGAAAGCCGGACGCATTGGCTGGTTGATGAGGAAGCCGCAGAAGTCGTGCGACGAATCTTTGCGCTCACGATGGTGGGTTACGGTCCTTATCAGATTTCACAGATTTTGCAGCAGCAGAAAGTGGAAATCCCCTCCGTTCACCTTGCCCGTCATGGCGAGGGCGTGAACAGAGGGAAAAGCGTTAAGGATATTTACGGCTGGGGTTCTTCCACAATCGTCAATATCTTGAAGAAGCGCGAATACTTAGGGCATACCATCAATTTCAAAACCCGCAAGCATTTCAAGGACAAGAAAAGCCACTATGTTCCAGAGAGCGAGTGGACGATCTTTGAAAACACCCACGAAGCCATTATCGACCAAGAGACTTTTGACAATGTGCAGCGCATCCGGGCGAATGTAAAACGCTACCCGGACGGCTGGGGCGAGGCGCACCCGCTGACCGGGCTGATGTACTGCGCCGACTGCGGCGGCAAGATGTATGTCCACCGTACCTGTAACGGCAAGCGTATTCCGCAGTATACTTGTAGCCAGTACGGAAAATATCCTATTGGGACACTTTGTGCCACGCAGCATCGAATCCGCGCCGAGGCGGTGCTTACTCTGATTGCTGATACCCTCCGGGCGATTGCAGACTATTCCAAGAACAACCGTGCCGAGTTTGTCCAGACAGTACAGGATGCGCAGACTGCACAGGAGGCAAGCGATATATCCAAGAAGAAAAAAAGGCTGACTGTGGCGCAGAAACGCACCGGAGAGCTGGAAAAGCTGATCTGCAAAATCTATGAAGATCATGTGCTGGGTAAACTGTCAGATGCCCGCTATGCCGCCCTTGACGCTCAATACGCTAAGGAGCAAAACGAACTGGAATGTGAGATTGTACAGTTGGAAAAGGCGGTCAGCGGCTATGAGCAGAACCGTAAATCTGCCGAGAGATTTATCGCGCTGATCGACAAATATGAAAACTTTGATACGCTGACAACGACCATGCTCAATGAGTTTGTAGAGAAAATTCTTGTCCACGAACGCGCCCGGAAAGGCAGTCAGGACACTACGCAGGAGGTCGAGATTTACTTTAACTTTGTCGGAAAATATATGCCGCCCCACTTCGGAGAAGTGACGTTGACGCCGGAAGAACAGGAAGAATTGCGGAAACGTGAAGAACGCAAGGACAAGCTTCATCAAAACTATCTGCGCCGAAAAGCGAGCGGTGCGCAAAAGGCGTGGGAAAAACGGTACAACGCCAAGCGTAAAGCCCAAATAGAAGCTGCAAAAGCGGCGATCCGCGAGGAAGATATATCCAACGGCGTGTTTATCCCGGTTGGGCAGCTGCCGCAACAGGTGCCGCAGAAAGCACCGGTGCAGGCCCATGCAGCCGTATAAGGAGAGGAGTAAACGTATGAAAGGGTTGACTTATTCCCGTTGCGGGGATTACTATATTCCAGATTTGAAGTTATCTGAACAGGTTGGAACGCCTGTCGGAAAATATGGGCGTATGCGAAAACAGTATTTGGAAAAGCACCGTCCTATTTGCTATAACAACCTGATTTTAACAGGACGATTATATCCGCACCTGTTGGAGATTGACAAGGCTGCAAACGAGCGCATGGACACGCTCATGCCACAGTTGATGGAAGCCGCAGGCGTGGATGAAGCGTTAAAAGCCGCAGATCAAATGCGATGGGTAGGCTTGATGAACACATTGAAAGCACAGGCTGAGGAAACGATATTGTCTGAATTGATTTTCGGTGAGGGGGGCGAATAAGATGCTGAGCTTTGATCGGATTTTGCAGGTCTTTGACGATATTCTCCGGCAAGACCCGCTATATGAAGTCGTATCTACCAGCCACGGCTATACGTTGCTGGGATGGGAGCCGAACCGTGAGGAATGGTACAGTGTCCTTCTGCTGGATACGCCGGAGGTCATGCTGGACGCGTTGATAGATGCCTATTCCAGCTATGTGGAAGAACAAATCACAAATGGCGAACGTGATTTGAACGAACAGGAGATTCAAGAGCTGGATGCACGGCGTCAAGAGTTGCGAGAGAAGTGCTTGCAGGACAAATAGGCATAGGAAAACGGGGGGTGTCAAACGCCCTCCGTTTCGTTCAATTTGATTGCACCGTCAATAGCTCCCTCGATGATCGGTAAATACTGTTCCGGGCAGAGCTTTAACTTCTGTCCGACCCGCTGGCGCAGCTCGCTTTCCTCTCGCATGACCTCTGGATTGAAATATCTCTCCATCGGCAGTCCGCAGATTTTTACAAGCTGAATAATGACCGGCAGGCTTGGGATCGTGCCCTCGTTTTCGATGTTGGCAAGATACCTGGTATCAATGTTCACCTTTTCGGCTAAATCTTTTCGTGCAAGGTTCTTCGCCTTCCGTGCTTCTTTTACATCCGCACCGAAGGTTTCAAAGCCAGGGCAGTCTTTAACTTTTGCCATTCAACATCACCCACATACATTTTATATTTCATAGTTTGTGCATGGAATGATGTGATATCCGTACCGCATACATTTTATAATTCATATTTGCATCCTTGTATTCTTCGAGCAGACGAAATATAATATTTTCAGGAGGTGCAAAATGGACTATATGACATTAAAAGAGGCAAGCCAGAAGTGGAATGTTACGCCTCGCCAGATAAATTATTTGTGTGCTGCTGGGCGGATCCCCGGTGCGGTGAAGATGGCTGGTGTTTGGCTAATCCCAAAGAACGCAGAAAAGCCGATTGACGGGAGGACAAAACAAGGGAAGGGGTTGCACCATGAATAAAATCCTGATTATAGATGATGACAGAGAACTGTGCGCTTTGATTAAACGTAGCGTACAAGCAGAAAACATAGAAGCTGATTTTTGTAATACCGGAAAAGAGGGCTTACAAAAATTAAGAGAGCAGGAGTATCAGCTTGTGGTGCTGGATGTGATGATGCCTGGTATGGATGGCTTTGAAACGCTGGAAGAAATCCGCAAAGAGAACAGTCTGCCGATTTTGATGTTCACATCTAAAAATGACAGCATTTCTAAAGTACGGGGCTTACGAGCCGGAGCGGACGATTATCTGACAAAACCGTTTGATATGGATGAACTGATTGCCCGTATTGCGTCTCTTATTCGCCGCTACACTCGCTTTAATCAACAAGCTGGAGCCATACAAAAGCTAAATTTTGACGGATTGCAGATTGACCTTGAAAATCGTTCTGTTACTACATCAAACGGCACTTTTGAACTGCCCCCAAAGGAATTTGATTTGCTCCTGTACTGTGCAAAACATCAAGGGAAAATTTTGACCAAACAGCAGATTTATGAGGAAGTATGGGGCGAAGAATATTTCTATGATGACAGTAACATTATGGCGATTATCAGTCGGCTTCGTAAAAAATTAGAAGTCAATCCTTCAAGCCCAAAGTATATACAAACGGTCAAAGGGATTGGCTACCGGTTTAATAAGGAGGTGTAGTCAGCATGGAAATTATCGTATTCTTGTCCATTGTGATTGCTGTTGTGGCTGTATTGACTTCCATCGTTCTCGTTCGGCGTGTAAAAAAACAAATAGCAGAAATGACCGATGTGCTGGTTGATGTGAAAAACGGAAATGGCAACCGGCGTATTCTATCTGCAACAAATGAACTGACAGCACCTCTTGCCTATGAAATCAATGAGATCGTTGTGGCCTATGAAAGCAGACTTTCAACTGTACGGCAGACAGAAGAAACCAACCGCCAGCTTATGACGAGCCTTTCCCATGATGTGCGAACGCCCCTTACCACTCTGATTGGGTATCTTGACGCTGCACACAAAGGACTGGTCACAGGAAAAGACCGGGATGATTATATTGAAACCGCCCGCCGGAAAGCCCACGATCTGAAAGAATATATTGATGTACTCTTTGACTGGTTCAAGTTAAATTCTAACGAGTTTGCTTTGGAGATCCAGAGCGTTGAGGCCGCAGAGCTGACAAGAAATATCCTCATTGACTGGATACCGATTTTTGAGGATAAACAGGTTGAGTATGACATTGATATTCCCGAACAGCCTGTCCGGGTAAGATTGGATATGGACAGCTATATGAGGATTGTCAATAATCTCATTCAAAATGTAATCGCTCACAGCCATGCAGACAAAATCAAAATTGCCCTGTCAAAGAAGGAAAATAACATGGAGCTGCTGCTGGCGGATAATGGAGTAGGAATTGAGAAAGAAGATTTGAAACACATTTTTGAACGGCTTTATAAGTGTGATAAAGGTCGGTCTGAAAAAGGAAGCGGTCTTGGTCTTTCTATTGTCCATCAGCTTGTAGAAAAGATGGGTGGAAACATAACAGTTGAAAGTTTGCCGGGAAAAGGAACGGAATTTATGTTGCTTTTTCCTTTGGAGATTTAAGCGGGTTCCCGTCTTTATGGCGGGAACCTTTGTCATTTTGCCGGATTTCAAATTGCAAGGTTAATGCAAGGTTGCGGCAAGGTTAATGCAAGGTTGGCATGAT
>ERZ773260.1745-NODE-1745-length-27017-cov-3.282805_pt1 | contig 27017 bp, 16 predicted proteins | sample MGYA00511387_ERZ773260 | MGnify/ENA primary metagenome ERZ773260 (study PRJEB29015, sample SAMEA2737745) | human gut metagenome | biome: human gut; feature: human-associated habitat; material: faeces | place: China | collected 2012 ... | reverse complement strand
GGCGTTCATCGTTGATATAGCTAAAGCCTTTCCCGAAATATGCGAAGGTTCGTTCCGATAACCGTAACTGATATAAATACGGAAGCGATTCTCGTTGAAGAATAAGGTACCAGCACCGGCAAAAACGAACGTCCCGTTTAAGGTGATGTTAAATCCCGCAGGGATAAACGATCGTTGGGATATCGTATCATTCTTGTTTAAGCGAAAGCTAGCCAAAACCGCACCACCTACGCCAAAGGAGGCTTCCGGCGTGTAAGACGGTCCGCCAAGGATAGACCACCAGATCCTTTTGTTGGCCCGTATGGAGTCTTTATGTAATTGTTTATGATAACGTTGTATTTGCTTTTCGGTCATAGGCTTACCGTCCAGCATCAGCACTTCTTTCGGAATCGTGTCATTGGAAATACCTTGCGCCTTTACGGAAAAGGCGAATAGAAGGCAGGCCATATAAATTAAAAGATATCTAAACATTATTTTAATCAATATTTAGAGGGCAAAAGTACGAAATCCTCCTAATATGTATTCTTAAAGAATCCCTAATAAAAAAGAATAAACAGCTAAAAAGAAATGCTATTACAGTCTGGGGGTTGTAGAGACGTAGCGTGCGTGCTGCGTCTCTACAGCTAAGATTGGTACAAGACCTTGCCCTCTTCGGATATTAACAGCAAGGTTAGTTCGCCGTCGGGAAGGATGGGAGCGCAATACGATTTACATTTTTGTAAAAGTAATGGGAAGAAACGATTTTGTTCTTTTTCCGCAAGAAGCTCCCATAATTCACGGGCCAACGTAATCCGATTGATTGCATCTACGGTCGCCTCCTCGCATTTCGCTTCTTTCGCTACATCTTGAAGGAAGCCTTTGTTCATGACGACTTTTTTGCTGTGTGTATCTAGGAAACCTTCCGCAAGTTTCACCGCCTTGCCGATCATGATACCTAAGATAACCTGCTTGAAACCTAAATCGGCAGCGATCTTTAGCGTCTCTCCGATAAAGTTCCCGTAATGGACGAATGATTGTGGAGGCAAAGAAGCGTATAAGCTCCGAAGGTAGCGTTCACTCTTCGCCCCGGAATTAATAACCAACGTCTCGCAACCTATCGCTTTGGCGACACTGGCTTCTTTCCGTATCGAGGCGATAAAAGCGTCCGATGAGAAAGGACGCACGATTCCGGATGTCCCGATAATGGAGATTCCCCCGATAATTCCAAGTTTCGGATTGAAGGTACGTTTCGCCAACTCCTCGCCACCGGGAACCGAGACCGTGACAATAGCGACGGAATCGGGTGAGGGCAGGAGTGGAATCAGCTCTTGCCGGATCATCTTACGGGGCGTGGCGTTTATAGCCGGGCCGCCGACTTTCAAGCCGAGTCCCGGAAGGGTCACGGTTCCGACTCCTTCACCTGCTTGGAAGATGACTCTTCCCGTATCGTCGCTTTCTGTTTCTTGACAATGTTCTTCTTGTGCCATTACCGTGGCACAACCGGATGCATCGGGAGATAATTGAACAGTAACCCGGATCCGGCTATGATTCGTCACGTCCGGATCATCCCCAGACTCCTTGATCACGGTACAGGTGGCGGAACACCCGGCCCATTCGGTATAGGCTACCGGCAACGTTATCTGTTCTCCCGAGGGTAATGTTATCTGGCTTTCTGTTTGTTCCTTCCGTGATAATAAGGCCAATAAAGCAGCTTTTGCGGCGGCGGTAGCACAAGCTCCGGTCGTATATCCGCTTTTCAAGGGAAAGAATTCGGGTAATAGGCGTTCGATTTGTTTGCGCAATCCGTCTTCACCATACACTCGGTAGAAAGTTTCCGGTAATGCGGGACGCTTCACGACAAATACTGGTATTCCGAATTGGCGGGCAGCGTTCACTTTATCCGTAAAATAGCCGGAGAAACCACTTTCCTTTGTCAAGATCGCATCCGGATGGAGTTGCTCCAACAACTTTAACTCATCCTCACCTTCTCGATAGAAAACCAGACGTTCTTGGGGGAAGCCCTGCTTCTCGGCCAACGACAAAGATTCCTCCCGCTCCAATATACGGAACCAAGTGGTATGCGATCGCCAATAAGGGCGGAGCGGGGCAAGGGTGTTCACGCCACTGAGGGCAAGTAGCCGTTGGATACCTTTGTTTTCCATTTGGTGAATTGCGTCTGCATAACTATCGCACCAAATCAAGTCCTCATCACGAGGTGGATACCGACGTTCGTAACGGATCACCGGAATCTGTAAACATTTCGATACTTTTTCGATCGTTTGGTGTAACACTTGAGCGAAAGGGTGTGCCGCATCAATCAATAGCTTAATCGCGTGGTCACGACAAAAACACTCCATTTCCTCCGCATTCATGGCTCCGGTCAAACGGATTCCATGCGCGCATTCAATGGATTGCAAAGTTCCTTTCGTAGAATAGTAATAGGTAGCGGCTGCCTCGTCCGCTACCCGCACAGCCACACGGCCTTCTGTCGTTCCTCCAAGGATCAGTATCATTACTTACGGAAAAGATGTTTGAATTCATCCGCATATAAGCGGGATAGACCCTTGCGATTATCGATGGCATCCCCGACGACAAGTAATGTTGTCAGTGTAAGATGATTCTCTTTTACGATTTTCGCAAGATCTTTCAGTTGCCCACGGTAGATCCGCTCGTCTTTCCATGTCAATTTATAGCAAGCGGCTACCGGAGTGGTTGGAGCGTAATGTCGCGATAATTCCTCTTGGACCTTCTCTACGACACCGGCGCTTAAGAAGATACACATCGTACTTTGGCTTTGAGCCAGTTTGTGCAGTTGCTCTTTCTCAGGCATGGGCGTACGTCCTTCGCCACGAGTGAGGATGATCGTTTGTACTTTCTCCGGAATCGTGAACTGGGAATAAAGAGCGGCGGCGGCGGCTTGGAAAGAGGAAATACCCGGAGTGATATGATAATCCATCCCGTATTGATCAAAGTAATTCATTTGCTCTTGAATAGCTCCATAAATGCAAGGATCGCCCGTGTGCAAACGAACGACAAACAATCCTTTATCATAAAACTCTTTCATCAACGCAAACTGTTCTTCCAGATTCATATCCGCCGAGCTTCGCACCGTAGCGCCTGCCTTCGCGCATAAGGTAAGTTCTTTCGGGACGAGGCTTCCTGCATACAGGATCAAATCCGCTTTCTCCAACATTTGCCGTCCGCGGATAGAGATCAAGTCCGGATCGCCGGGACCGGCTCCTACGATCTCGATATGTCCCTCACGGCAGGCCGTCCGATCTAACGCTACGGCAAAGGTATATTCATTTCCTTTCCCTAAATCCGCTTTTTGCTTCTCGACCAAAAGCGGACCGCCATGAGCCGCATAAATGGCGGAAGCTTCCGATACACTTGGGGATTCGGTTACCTCCAGTACCTTCTCCGAGGGATTGGGTACCGGGATATCTTTCAGCTCCTCCGATGTATAGGTGTGGAAAGGGCATTCCATAACTCCATAAGCCAGTAATGTCAGCACCGGTTCGCATTTCTTCAAATCGATTGTATTTACATCCGCCAAAGCTTCCGGATATAGGCGTTTATTACACAATACATCTTTAATATGTTCGTAAACGACCGTAGGATCGCCTTGCATATCCTTGCGGCAACCCATTCCTAGGTGGAGGACTTTCGGTATATAGGTGATCGTAGGGATGGATGTATCGTATTGTTGGGGACTGACGATCATCAATAACTCATAGTCTTGCTGCGGTATCGCCTCGAAGGAATAAAAGATAGAGACATGAGACGGGACCGTACGCTCCAAATAATCCGTTCCTTTATCTCGTATATCAAGGAGTAGCGCTGTCGGTTTTCCATTGACAAAAGTGGAGATGGCGGCATTGCTATCTTTGGCGATCAAGGTCCAATCGTATTTCTTCCCTAATGTATCGAGCGCCCATAGGTTTGCGTTGTCGCTTTGTGTCGTAATAATCGCTTCGGCTCCTAATAGGTTCGCTAACTCTTTGGAAAGATCGTTCGCTCCACCGATATGTCCGGATAAGACAGGAATCACGTATTTGCCGGTACTATCTATACAAACCACGGCCGGATCGGTATGTTTATCTTCCGCGAAGGGAGCGATACTGCGTACGCAAATTCCCATCGCTCCAATAAATACCAAACTACTGGATTCGTGAAAAACCTCTTTTGAGAAAGAGCCGAATGGTAAGATCTTCGCCTCGGGATAAGAAGCAAGAATTCGCTCAGCAAGCCCCCGGCTGCTATCGGATATTGGAATAATTGATATTGTACTCATAATTTATAAATAACATTCACGGTAATCGTATTAAAATCATCAATCGTGATACGGGTTTGGGCGGATATCCGAAGACCGGTTTGGCGAACCGCTTCCTCTAAAAGCGCTTTGCTTTCGTCGGATACGGAGTTGAAGACGATGACACCGTTCTCTTTCATCTTTTTGGAAACTACCATAAGGATCTCCACTAATTTCCCGCCATGTCCGCCGATAAAGATTGCATCCGGAGCCTCCAACGCTGATAAATCCACCGATAAGAAATCTCCGATTATAGCCTCGATACCCGGAGTCCCAAAACGACGACAATTCTCAGTCATTAACTTTCGTCCCTCTTCCCGGATCTCAAAACTCGTGATATGCAAATGCGGGAACAGCAATTTAGCCTCTATCGAGACAGAACCCGTGCAAAAGCCGATATCCCAAAAACGTTCCCGGTTTCTCAGATCCAGCATGCTTAAAGATAACAAACGGATCGGCATTTTGGTTATCATCTTCTCCCGTCCGTTCAAATGCTCGAACGCGGAATCCGGCAGGCCGAACTTACGGGAATGCCCGTCACGCTCTTTCCGGAGAATCAAGCAATTCGGATGAACGAAATTATTCATTGCCGCGGCTTGTATACTGAATTGGCGGATGCTCTGCCGTTCGGTATTTCCTAACCGTTCTCCCACAAACATGGTATAATTATCGTAGCCGTATTCCAGCATCCGGCGGGCGATGGTCGTAGGCGTATGTTCCCGATCCGTGAGCACGCCTATCTTAGACGCACTTTCGATCAAGGCACGATCGAACTCGTGCCAAGGCCGTCCGGTAAGGGAGACGATCCGCATATCGTGGTAAGGCATCAATAGATTTTGTGCCAAGAGTTGCAAGGAATTAAATGACGGGTACAGGCGGATTTGCGTATCCGGCAATCGGTTTTGAATCGTAACGGCGAATCCGAAAAACAAAGGATCTCCGGAAGCGAATACAACGATGCTTTCCCGACCGTCATGCGAACGATATCGATCGAAGACCTCGTCCAACGGGACTTTTATATCGATCCAGTCCGCTTTCTCGGGCAAGAGCGAACGTACGATCTCATGATGCCGCACGCCTCCGGAGAACACCCGGTGGGACGAGATTATCTCCAATATCTCCGGCGGAAAGTATTGCCGCATATTATCATCCAGCCCTATGACATAAAATCGGTTCATACGTCTCTTCCCGGCTTTAGTTGTTTTGCGTCATTAAAACAAAGAATGGCATTCACTAGCGTAGCCGCTAAATTACTACCTCCTTTACGACCTTCCACGATTAGTTTCGGTATACTGATAAAAGGTTTCACCATATGTTTGGATTCCTGCACATGTACAAAACCTACCGGAGCCGCGATAATACCTGCCGGAGTCGCTTTACCTTTACGTATTAAATCGCATAATTCCATAAGGGCGGTCGGAGCGTTCCCGAAGACAAACAGGGCGGTCGGATGCTCTTCCACGGCCCAGCGAATACCGGCTTGGGTACGGGTAATTCCTTTGCTCGAAGCCATCTCAGCGACCCGCTCGTCTTGAAGGTAGCATTTCACCTCGACACCCAAACGTCGCAAAGCTCCCTTACGAATGCCTGAAGCAGCCATCGTGACATCGGTGATGATCGTAGGAACTTCCCCGCCGCTGATCTTATTATATAATGTAGAGACAGCATCCGGGTCGGTATAAAGGATATTTTCCATATCGAAATCGGCCGTCGTATGAATGGCATGGAGTAACGCCCATTTCTTATCCAACGGGATCTCTTGGTTTTTCAATTCCTTCTCGATCGTACGGAAACTACGGATCATGATGTCCTGTCCGATACCCGTATCCATTTTCTTTTGTTTGATCTCGCCATAATATCCCCGGGGAGTGATCATATGATTCCCGGAAAGATATGTTTGTGAGTTTCCGATCAAGACTACCGTGAACATATCGATCTGCTCGGGGTCCAGATCTGCGAGCGTAGTGACGAATACTTCTTGCTCCTCCCGTCCGGCCTGACGTACATAACCGACCGGAGTCTCCGGCTTGCGTTCTTGCAGGAACAATTCTTTTAAGCGATAGAGTTGCCAATAACGTCCCTCGCTTTTTGGATTATAGATCGCCGTAACAAAATCGGCCATGGCCGCCGCGTGAATCCGTTTCTCGATCAGTTCCCAAGGAGTCATCAAGTCTGAGAGGGAAATCACACAGAAATCATGTCCGATAGGAGCGCCAAGCAAGGACGCAGCTTTCTGGAAAGCGCTGATGCCCGGATACGACTCGATCTCGATCTCGCTTCCGGATTCTTTCTTCATCTCATAAATCAGAGGAGTCATACCATAAATGCCGGCGTCACCGGAACTAATCACACAAACCGTCTTTCCCTCGTTCGCATAAGCGAAAGCTTGCTCGGCACGAGCTTGCTCACGTTTCATACCTGTATCTATACATTCCGTTCCCTCACGAAGCAAGTGGGTGATAAAACAGAAATAATATTTATATCCTATGATGACATCCGAACTTTGGATAGCGGCCAAAACCGCAGGCGTTATATCGGCCTCGCTACCGGGGCCGATTCCGGCGACTATAATCTTGCCTTTATTCATTCAAATCTATTTTATAATACAATGTTCTCAATAAATATAATACAAATATACAGGCTTTACTTCTTTCTTCTCGCTTTTCGCCTGATATATTTTATCGCAAGCCATACACCGGATAAGGAAACGAACGTGCCTCCCAACATGGTTCCCCACATCACGATATTCCATAAGACCGGATGATCTACCAAGAATTTCAGATTCAAGCTATGCAATGCCGGATACATCCAATGGTTCCAACGAGACGGGGTATTTACATAACGGTATTGTCCATTACGGGGATTAATGTAATAACAACTATTGTCCACGTCTTGAATGGATACTTTCCAGACCGGGAGTTCTAAATTCCTTTTTCGTGAGATATAATATGTATCATACGTATCCAACAGCTTGATATCAGCCGTGGTCCCGATACCATGTATCTGAGACAATACGGAACGGATTTCTTCCGGTCGCAGGTTCAATAAAGATATCCTGTCGCTCTTATTCGCGTTCACGACAATATCCTTCGTGTCTGTTTGTACGATGTAAAAGGGTATATCACCAAAACTACTCCATTCCAATTGACGGATCTGGCCGGGATAGGCTTGTACGACCGCCCTGTAATCCAACGGATAATCGAGTGGGGAAGGAGCCATCTTCCGCAGTTCTTGAACCGGGTTTGTATCGAGCTTGGCTTTCAACCCCCAATCCTGTACACGAGCCAAAGACATCATACCACTAAAGCAGAAGGTGAGGACGAATAAACCGAATAACACCCCAAGAATATGATGCCATTTATACCAGAACTTCTTATAAGGGGAAATCAAATGACGTCTCCTCGCTAACCGGAAATCCCGTATTCCTAAATAGATCCCAGCGATACACATAACGCATCCAATGCCGGATAACCAGACAACTACCTTTATCCATAATTCAGCGTCTTGCCGCAAGGAAGTGAAATAAACCCAATGAGGGATCGCCCCGAGCCAAGCCCAGAAACGACTGTTTTTATCCGTATATTGCAAAACCTCCCCGGATTTAGAGGATATGTATAATTCATGTCGTTCCGGATCGGCGAAATGGAATTTATAGATCGGAAATTCCTCTTTTAAACGACCGAATGGAATCCATTGGTCCAAGGTGTACAAGGAATCTACCTTCGCTATGGAAGAGGTATTCCATTGTGATGCCACACGTTGGATACGATTCCAGTCGATTACGGGTAATCTTTCCGTCGAGTCGGCAGGAATATCATAGCTCCCTTTCTCCGTCCGGATATGAAAAACAGTTTGTCCCAAATAGCTGTTTAAGGTAACATGGCTTATCCGCTCGTTCTGCGGTAAACGTTTCTCTATCTGGTCTAACGAAGGAAGATTCTCCAGAGAGAGAATATCCATCTTCGCCCGTTTATCGGCCCGGTCCGCTCGCGGGAACGTATGGTAGATCATTACCAATCCCGATAGGAACCAAACGAGAAACAGGATACTGAACGCCGTGCCCAGTATCCTGTGTATAAATAGCGTGATCTTTGTCAATAGATTCATGAGCGTATGTTCTATATATTATAATGTATAGGAGATAGCCACTTGGAAATTACGAGGCATGCTTGGCACCATCTGTTGTCCGAGCGCTTGGTTATAATAATTGTTGTCAAACAAGTTATTCAAGTTGAATGTAAGGTGAATATTGTTGTTCAACAAATAAGACATACCGAAATCGGTTACCCAATACGGATCGAACCAAGAGTTGTTAGATGTATTACGGTATACTTTACCGGTATAACTGCTACTCAAGTGAAATTCCAGATTCTTCAAGACACCCCGAGGGATGGTATAACTGCCGTATGCGTAGAAAGTCTGGTTCGGTACGTTGCTCTGCCAGTTTCCTTCTTCGCTATTCAATTGTTGCTTTGTCTCATCCGGGTTATTGCCATAGATAGCCTCGATCAATTCCGGATCCTTTATTTCTTTCATCTCCCGGATCTTGGAGTCGTTCAATCCATAACCGATCGTCAGCGCTAAGGTGCTTACCGGAGAAAGAGTGACATCAAAATCAAAACCCTTGGAATCTTGTACACCCACCTGTCCGATTACGCTCATCGTGGTAGTCTCGCCGTTTTCCTCCACTTGATAGTTGTTGGTCAACGTAGCCGTACTGTTCATCTTCCGGATATAGAACAAGCTGGCATTGGCGCTTAATATATTGTTCAATTGATATTTAAGCCCCACCTCGGCTTGGTATCCTTTCTCCGGCTTAAATACTTCCTCATTGCGAGCAGGCTCGAAACGATTTCCATCACCTCCTACATAAATGACGTTATCTTGATAGAACGTACGGATCGGCTTGAAGAAAGAGGCGAAAGACGCATAAATGGATGTATTCGGATGGGGCAGATAGACCGCTCCGAAACGATAAGTCAACGCCTTATTCTTTATCATATTGAAGCTTGAATGCTCCTCATACTCACGTCGTCCGGTAGGAGTTGTAGCGCTGGCGGACATATAACGGAAAAAGTCGTAACGTAGAGCGGCTAATACCTTCCATTGCTCGTTGAACTCAACCATATCTTGAAGATAAAGGCTGTTGGAATAATGATGCGTAACCGTCGCTTTCGAGAATTTACTGGTCATATATCCCATGCTATGCGGATCATAAACGGATACATGCGAATAAAGGCCGGGACCCTGAACATCATCCCCTAAATTATAGCCCGAATAGCTGGTACGATTCAAGGCGACGAAAGAGTAACCTCCCATATACGTATGCTTTATCTCACCCGTCCTGAATTTACCGCTTAGCTCGAGCGTATTGGCTACCGTCTTGGCTATATGGGAGAAGCGAAGCGGGAAAGAAAGATATACACTGTCCAAACAGATATATTTTTTCTGGCCGTTTTTCATATAATAATGATCATAGATCGGATCATCACTTTCGAGATAGTCGAGGGCTTCCGTCCCAAAATAGTTGATATCGTCGTTATTGTAAGAAAGGCGATCTGTTAGTTTTGCGCCGTTCCAAAAAGTATGTGTATACTGCGTCGATATGTTCCAAGCATGATTCTTCATAAAGTCGGACTCGTTATTGTAACGAGCCTCACGGTCAAGTCCCGGTAGCATATCATTTTTATGGAGATATAACTGTCCTGTTTGCACATTATATACATCATTTGCCATTAAATCGGGAAGACCGATCTCCGTCCCATAGAAGTCGCGGTTAAAACCTCCACGAACATCTAATATGTCACGTTCCGTCATTTTAGCTTGCAATGCCAGATAACCGGAAAAGCGACGGTTGCCATTATCACGCCAGCCCTCTTGATCGGAAAAGTTGACATTGGCGTAATAATTGACCGGACCGACCAATTTACCGCCCATGCCAAGTGTCGCCTCTTTATTCTCGTAACTACCGTAGGCCAATCGGGCATTAACGCTCTGTTTCTCTGACGGGGATTTACGAACGATATTCAAGGTTCCACCTACGGCTGAATGTCCGTAAAGTACAGAAGCCGGTCCCTTTAATAATTCAATAGACTCGATACAGGATAGATCGGGTACGGGATAAGAGTTGTTTATTGCCGAACGTTCATCGCGGATACCGTCTATCATCATGATAGAATGATCGAAACCACGGATCGACAATTGTTGAAATGCGCCATAAGATGTCTGGAATCGTACGCCCGGCATAAAGCGTACCGCATCTTGGATATTACGGATACCTCGCAACTCCAAACTACTCGCCGTAATGCTATTAATTGAAATAGGAAGATATTTCATAGGTACGTCCAACTTCGTGATTTGTGGACGTGGCTTGCGTGCGGCGGTCGCTACAACTTCTTGAATATTGAATGTCGTATCGGCGAAATTCGTGTACTCATTCTTGTGTTGTGCCTGCATCGTACTGATACATAAGGCTGTCAACGGTAAGATTGTCAAAACTCTTTTCATATATTTAGCATTATAACTGTTTATTGTATGCATGTGAAATCCCTTTCGAAAGAAATTCCATTTTCCTTCGAATGAAAATTTAGTTTCTTTCGGAAGGAATTACTTTTTCTTCCGAAAGGAATAAAAAACATTGTGTAGTGAACTTTTTTAGTCCTTCTCTACCGCATAAGCTTTCTTCTTATCAACGATATCGATCATCTTATGTTTAGCCATGAAACGGGCATGTTCGATGAAGATCTTCTGGATATCCGGATTCTGTCCCAGACCTTCCATAAATACGCTTACCTCGTAGCCTTTCTTTTCCAATTCCTCTTTCCAATCACCGGCGATATCGTTTTTCGCATGGTCTCCGGCAACAAACATAAATGGCATCAACAAGACTTTCTTCGTTCCATTGGCCTTTACTTGGGCTACCATCGTATCAAAAGTAGGATAGCCCTCGATGGTTCCTACGGAATAATCCTTGAATCCCTTCTCCTTCAACATATAATCCAACATAGCATATTGGGCCGTCGCCGGTGTATAAGTGCCATGGCCTACCAATAAAGTAGCGCCTTCTTTCGCCCCATTTTTTATGATAGCGGCGATTACCGCCTCATAATCCTCCGGTGTATACAATAAAGGATTACCGATACGAATCTCCTTGAAAGAAGATTTCATGGTGGCAACATCCTTACGTAAGGATTCCATCTCGATACCTTCGATTATATTCGTGGATTGGATCAAGACATGTGTATAACCATCAGTCTTTAATTTTTCCAAGGCCTCGATCGGGTTCAGTTTCTCTACGCCACGAGCTTTTAAGCGGCGCATTACAATGCGAGAAGTCCATGCCTCACGCAACTCAACATCTTTGAAAGCTTCTTTCGCTTTTTGATTGATCGCGTCGATTGTCAAGGCACGGGTATCATCATGGGTTGTTCCAAAATGTACCATCAATAAAGCGGCCTTATCGCCCGGTTGTAAAGAGGCGAATAAATCGGATGCTACAAAATTCTCGCCATCGTGCGCACGACAAACTAGGCTGATGACCAGCAGGAAGAAAGATAGTAAGTGTTTCCTCATCATATGAATATATTAATAATTAGATTACATATCAATCCCACGGAGACAACGTATTATTCCGTCTCCAACATCTTTTAGATATAGGTGATATTTCTATCCTCTTAATTACTCCTAACCCCGGGAGGAATTAATCATTACTTCGCTTGGCAGGTTTCCTGACTGGCTCGGAAAGCAACCTTCCCATCTTTCTTAAGACAGTGGCATAGCAGAACGCTTTCCTTTTCAAGAGCTTCACAGTAGCGGGCACTGTTCCGGATTCTAACCGGATTCCCTTTTATAGAATTGTCGGTAGACAAACTCTATCACCTAAGCGGTCGCAAATTTATATAAATAATCCCGAAAAGTAACAACATCTTTCAAAGAATCCCTGTTTCAATAGCATCTTTTTTGTTTAACATCAAATAAATAGATATGGAATGGATAACTAATTTACTTCAACATTATCCGGAGCTAGCTATTTTCATAACCTTAGCTCTCGGTTTCTGGATTGGCAAGTTTAAGATAAAGAAGTTCACGCTGGGAACGGTTACCAGCGTATTATTGGTCGGTGTATTGATCGGGCAATTAAAAATCGATATAAGCGGACCGTTAAAGTCCGTCTTTTTCTTGATGTTCCTCTTCGCTGTAGGATATAGTGTTGGGCCACAGTTCTTCCGGGGATTGAAAAAGGAAGGTCTTCCTCAAATGCTTTTCGCCGCCGTCATGTGTGTGTTTTGCTTGATCGCTCCTTTTTTACTGGCGAAACTTATGGGATATAACGCAGGCGAGGCCGCAGGATTATTGGCGGGCTCCCAGACGATGTCGGCAGTATTAGGAGTTGCCGAAGATACGATCGGACAGATGAATATTAGCGATACGGATAAAAGCGCTATGGTCAACGTGATGCCCGTGGCCTATGCGGTAACTTATATTTTCGGTACGGCAGGATCCGCATGGTTGGTGAGTGATATCGGGCCACGTCTTTTAGGAGGACTCGACTACGTGAAAAAAGCCTGTAAAGAGCTAGAGGCTAAAATGGGAAATAACGACGAGAGCGAGCAACCGGGCTTTATGCCTGCCGCCCGTCCGGTAACTTTCCGGGCCTATAAGATTAGTAATGAATGGTTCAAGGAGGGTAAAAGCGTAAAGCAGTTGGAGGAATATCTGGACCAATTAGGACGGCATTTGTTCGTGGAGCGTGTCCGTATTAATAATGTACTAACCGATGTTAAACCGGATTTGGTTTTACATACCGGAAATGAGGTTGTCCTAAGCGGTCGCCGGGAATTCGTGATCGGAGAGGAGAACTGGATTGGCGACGAGGTCAATGACATTGAATTGCTCGATTTTCCGGCAGAGACGTTACCCGTACTAGTGATCCATAAGGAATACGTGGGGAAAAAGATCTGCTATTTACGCAATCAATCGTTCATGCACGGTGTTAGCGTCAAGTCCATAAGGCGTGCGGGTATCAATATCCCGGTCTTGGCCGCTACGGTGATAGATTCCGGTGATATGTTGGAATTGGTGGGTATGAAATCAGAGGTAAATAAAGCGGCTACGACTTTAGGATATCCCGATCGCCCAACCAATCAGACCGATTTGATTTTCGTGGGTATCGGTATTTTCTTAGGGGGAATTTTAGGTTCGCTCGCGATTCATTTCGGAGGTGTCCCGATCAGCCTGAGTACGAGTGGCGGCGCTTTGATAGCCGGACTCGTCTTTGGATGGCTTCGTTCCAAGCATCCGACCTTCGGGCGTATTCCGGAGCCTTCCGTCTGGATATTAAATAATTTGGGACTGAATATGTTTATCGCCGTAGTCGGTATCACGGCGGGTCCCAGTTTCGTGACCGGATTGAAGGAAGTCGGTATAAGTTTATTTATTATCGGTGCTTTAGCGACATCTATCCCGCTTATCATCGGTATTCTGATGGGACGTTACGTTTTTAAGTTCCACCCGGCTATTACTTTAGGTTGTACGGCGGGTTCACGTACGACAACCGCCGCGTTAGGAGCGGTGGAAGATGCCGTAGGAAGTGAGACTCCAGCCTTAGGCTATACCGTTACCTATGCGGTGGGTAATACTTTATTAATCATCTGGGGTGTCGTTATTGTGCTAATCATGTAATATATATAATGTATGGACAAGAAGAAAATACATGTCACGAGAGAATATGAGAAAAAGATGTCGGAGATTAGCCCTTTCGAGCTAAAGAACATCTTGATAGAGTTAGCGGATGAGAGCGCTCGTAAAAGTACGCACATCATGCTGAACGCAGGAAGGGGAAATCCAAACTGGATCAGTACGGTTCCACGGGAGGCATTCTTCCTATTAGGGCAGTTCGCCTTGGAGGAATGCCAGCGGGAAACCGAATTGGCAGATGAGATGGCCGGAGCCGCAGGGGTTCCCAACCGCAAAAGGATCGCGTCTCGCTTCGTACAGTTTCTAAAGAAACATGCGCAATCTCCCGGCGCTACTTTATTGAAGGGTACCTATGAATATCTGGTCACGGAAAAAGGTGTAGATGAGAATGAGCTTGTATACGAATGGGCGGAAGGTGTCATTGGTGATCAATATCCGGTTCCCGATCGTATCTTGAAATATACGGAAATGCTCGTGCGGGATTATTTAGACCAAGAATTATGTGATAACCAGCCCCCTGAGGGAATATTCGACCTTTTCGCTACCGATGGCGGAACTGCCGCCATGTGTTATATCTTCGATTCCTTGCAGCAGAATTTCTTGTTGAATAAGGGAGACAAGATCGTCCTTTTCGCTCCGGTATTCACTCCTTATATAGAGATACCGGAACAGGCTCGTTATCTTTTTAATGTCATAGAGATAAAAGCCTTGAAGATGACAAAAGACGGCTATCACACGTGGCAATATCAAGAAAAGGATTTAGATGTCCTAAAAGATCCTAGCGTGAAAGCCGCTTTCATAACAAACCCGAGCAACCCGCCTTCATACGGATTGACAAAAGCATTGATGAATAGGATCGTTGAGATCGTACGGAACGACAATCCCAACCTTATGATTATTACGGATGATGTGTATGCGACATTTATTCCGCATTTTCGCTCGATGATGGCCGAATTACCAAAGAATACGTTATGTGTCTATTCTTTCTCCAAATATTTCGGGGCAACCGGATGGAGATTGGCGGTAATCGCTTTACATCAAGATAATATTTACGACCGGATGATCCGTGAATTGCCAAGAGATAAACAGGAGCTTCTAAAAAAACGATATAGCAGTCTATCCTTACATCCCGAGGATATCCGCTTTATTGATCGTATGGTAGCCGATAGCCGTCAAGTAGCCTTGAATCATACGGCCGGTCTTTCCTTGCCACAACAAACACAAATGTCTCTGTTTGCGTCTTTCGCTCTATTAGATGCGGAAAATACCTATAAGAAAAGGATGCAGGATATGATCCACGAGCGTTTACACACATTGTGGGAAAGCACCGGATTCACCTTATTAGACGACCCTTTGCGTGCGGGATATTATAGTGAGATCGATATGCTTGTCTGGGCTAAGAAATTCTATGGGGATGATTTCGTGGAATATCTAAAAAAGAATTACGAACCTCTGGATGTCGTTTTCCGTCTGGCACAGGAAACTTCCTTGGTTTTACTGAACGGAGGAGGTTTTGATGCTCCCGAGTGGTCTATCCGCGCATCTTTAGCCAACCTTAAACGGGAAGATTATGTCCGGATCGGAAAGGGTATCGCATCTATTTTGCATAGTTATGCCCAAAGATGGAAAGAAAGTCTCGATAAGTAGAAAAAACAGCTCCAAGGCTTGAACAAAACGGGCTAATGGTACGTTTTATTAATAAACGTGCGATTAGCCCGTTTTTCTAAGTTATCCGGGAGATTATAAATAACCTCTATAACCTCATAGAAATTATCGAACAAATTGTATTTCATTATATTATATATTTGTTGATAATAAAAACAAAGACTCATTGGCAGATGTCTTATTTATTACATTTTAGCTGGTTATAGATAAATATATTTGCGAAAAGGCTTACAATAAAAAACGAATATGAATATGGTGTACGACATTGACATGCTTAGAAATTTCTATGCGAATTTCCCCAGAAGAGTGGACACAGCCCGCGAACGTATCGGTGGTCGCCCGATGACCTTGGCCGAGAAAATCTTATATGCGCATCTATACGATGAAAGCTCGACTCGCCTTTTCAAAAGAGGTGAGGATTATGTGAATTTCCGTCCCGACCGTGTGGCTATGCAAGATGCCACCGCTCAGATGGCGCTTTTACAATTCATGAACGCCGGAAAAGAAAAATCCGCAGTACCGGCTACCGTGCATTGCGACCATTTGATCCAAGCGAATATGGGAGCCAAAACGGATATCGATACGGCTACCAAGAGCAATAGCGAGGTCTATGATTTCTTGAAATCGGTCTCCGATAAATATGGAATCGGTTTTTGGAAACCCGGAGCAGGCATTATCCATCAAGTGGTATTGGAAAATTATGCGTTTCCCGGCGGTATGATGGTAGGAACTGATTCACATACCCCGAATGCCGGAGGACTTGGAATGGTCGCTATCGGAGTAGGAGGAGCCGATGCCGTGGATGTCATGACCGGAATGGAATGGGAACTGAAGATGCCGAAACTAATTGGTGTTAAGTTAACTGGTAGTTTGAATGGTTGGGCCTCGCCGAAGGACGTGATTCTTAAGCTAGCGGGCATCTTAACCGTAAAAGGTGGAACGAACGCTATCATCGAATATTTCGGTCCGGGCACCGCCTCAATCTCAGCGACCGGAAAAGCTACGATCTGTAATATGGGTGCCGAGGTAGGAGCGACTACTTCCTTATTCCCATTCGATAATACAATGGCTCAATATCTTCGTGCCACGGGACGTGACGAGGTAGCGAGCTGGGCCGAAGCTATCGGTGAATATCTGGAAGCGGATATGGACGTTCGTGCCGAGCCAGATAAGTTTTACGATCGTGTAATCGTTATTAACCTTTCCGAATTGGAGCCGCATATCAACGGTCCGTTCACGCCGGATGCAGCTACGCCTATCTCGGAGTTTGCCGCAAAAGTAAAAGCGAATGGCTATCCCCGAAAGATGGAGGTCGGATTAATCGGTTCCTGTACCAACTCTTCTTATCAAGATCTAAGCCGTGCGGCATCTATTGCTCGCCAAGCTTATGAGGATAAAATACCGGTAGCGGCACCCTTGATCATCAACCCGGGTTCCGAGCAAATCCGTTATACGGCAGAAAGAGATGGTATTATCGGTGATTTTGAACGGATTGGCGCAACCATTATGGCGAATGCCTGTGGTCCTTGTATCGGACAATGGAAACGTCATACGGATGATAATACCCGTAAGAATTCGATCGTTACTTCATTCAATCGTAACTTCGCTAAACGTGCGGACGGTAATCCGAATACACATGCTTTTGTCGCTTCTCCGGAACTGACACTGGCCTTGACCATCGCAGGTGATCTATGTTTCAATCCTTTGACCGATACCTTGAAGACAGAGGATGGTAAGGTTGTGAAACTGAAAGAACCGAAAGGCTCGGATTTTCCGCCGAAAGGTTTCGAGGTAAAGGATAACGGCTATCTGGCACCTACGGGTAAGAACGTAGTGGTGAACATCGATCCGGAATCCAACCGCCTACAAGCATTAAAGCCTTTCGCTCCTTGGAATGGAGAGGATTTCACGGATATGCCCCTTCTTATCAAGGCTGAAGGTAAATGTACGACGGATCATATCTCGATGGCCGGTCCATGGTTACGTTTCCGTGGGCATTTGGAAAATATATCGGATAATATGTTGATGGGAGCCGTAAACGCTTTCAACGGGAAGACAAACTCTGTATTGAATCAACTGAACAATGAATATGAAGCAGTTTCTGCCGTAGCGAAACAATACAAGGCAAATAGTATTTCCTCGATCGTCGTAGCGGAAGAAAACTACGGTGAAGGCTCTTCCCGGGAACATGCAGCCATGGAGCCCCGCTTCCTAAATGTAAAAGTGATCCTAGCCAAGAGTTTCGCCCGTATCCACGAGACAAACTTGAAGAAACAAGGAATGTTAGCACTGACTTTTGCCAATAAGGAGGATTACAGCAAGATCCGCGAGAATGACCATATCTCGATCATCGGATTGAAAGATTTTCAGCCGGGCAAACCGTTGACGGCCGTTCTTCTTCATGCGGATGGTACGCAAGAATCATTCCCGGTTAACCATACGTATAATGATTTACAAATTAAATGGTTCAAGGCGGGTTCCGCTTTAAATACAGCTCACTAAGACAAACAAAAAAATCTTGATATCATGAGTAAGATAACAAAGAAAGGTAATCATATTTTCGTTCCGGATCACGTGACGATCCCTTATATTGAAGGAGATGGCGTGGGGCATGAGATCACTCCCGTTAGCCAAAAGATAGTAAACGCTGCCATCAAGCAAGCTTACAACGGAACCCGTTCCATTGAATGGAAAGAGGTCTTAGCCGGTGAAAAGGCGTTTAAGCAAACCGGAAGTTGGCTTCCCGATGAGACTATGGAAGCATTCCGTGAATACATTAAGGGACCGTTGACAACTCCGATTGGTGGAGGTATCCGTTCATTAAATGTGGCCCTCCGTCAGACGTTGGATTTATATGTTTGTCTCCGTCCGGTACGTTGGTTTAAAGGAGTCGTATCTCCGGTAAAGGAGCCGCAAAAAGTGAATATGTATATCTTCCGTGAGAATACGGAAGATATCTATGCCGGAATCGAATGGCAACAAGGGACTCCGGAGGCACAAAAGTTATTGAAGTTCCTCACCGAGGAAATGGGAGTGAAGAAAATACGTTTCCCGGAAACTTCCTCTTTCGGCATCAAGCCGGTTTCTGTGGAAGGTACGGAGCGTCTGGTGCGTGCCGCTATCGAATACGCGATATTGCATCAGTTACCGAGCGTGACTTTGGTGCACAAAGGTAACATCATGAAATTCACGGAAGGTGGTTTCAAACTATGGGGATACGCTTTAGCGGAACGGGAGTTTGCGGATTTCACTTTCACATGGCCTCAATATGAGAAGATCAAGAAAGAGCAAGGCGAGGAAGCGGCCAATACCGCCTTAGTGGAAGCTTCAAAGGCCGGTAAAATCATTATCAAGGATGTCATAGCCGATGCTTTCTTGCAAAACACTCTATTAATTCCGGAAGAATATTCCGTGATCGCTACCTTGAACCTGAACGGCGATTATATCTCCGATCAATTAGCGGCGATGGTAGGTGGCATTGGCATTGCTCCCGGCGCTAATATCAACTATAACAGTGGTCATGCGATCTTCGAGGCAACACATGGAACCGCTCCGAATATCGCGGGAAAGAATCTCGTAAACCCCTCTTCCTTATTATTATCATCCGTGATGATGCTGGAATATATGGGATGGAGTGATGCGGCTAACCTGATTACATCTGCTATGGAGCAAGCTTTCTCCGCTGGAGAGGCCACTCATGACTTGGCTCGTTTTATGCCGAACGGCAAATCTCTCGGCACCAAAGAATTTGGTGATCGTATCATCTCTATTATCGAAACAATTAAATTAGTATAGTCATGTTGAAGAAAGAATATTTAATTTACAAATTGTCCGAGGCTGCCAGAGAGGCTTGCAAGATTGACAACGAACTTTTCCCGATGTATAATGTGAAACGTGGCCTTCGTAACGAGGATGGTAGCGGCGTGTTAGTAGGATTGACCCAAGTCGGTAATGTAGTAGGATACGAACGCTTGCCAGAGGGCGGTCTTAAAGCGATCCCCGGTAAGTTATTCTATAGAGGTTACGACGTAGAGGATTTAGCGCATGATTTCATCAAGGAAAAACGGTTCGGTTTTGAGGAAGTGGCTTATTTATTACTTTCTGGTAAACTCCCCGATAAAGAGGAATTATCAGCCTTTAAAGAACTGTTGAACGATAATATGCCCTTGGAGCAAAAGACCAAGATGAATATTCTGGATCTGGAAGGACAGAACATCATGAATATATTGGCTCGTAGCGTATTGGAGATGTATACCTTCGACGCAAACCCGGACGACACCTCCCGAGATAACTTAATGCGCCAATCTATTGAATTGATCTCTAAGTTCCCGACGATTATCGCTTATGCCTACAATATTTATCGTCATAGCACACAGGGGCGTTCTTTACACATCCGTCATCCGCACGAGAACTTATCGATCGCAGAAAATTTCCTTCACATGCTGAAACGTGATTTCACGGATCTGGACGCACGTACGTTGGATTTGCTCTTGGTATTGCAAGCAGAACATGGTGGTGGTAATAACTCTACGTTCACGGTACGCGTCACTAGTTCTACGGGAACGGATACGTACTCATCTATCGCAGCTGGTATCGGCTCATTGAAAGGCCCGTTGCACGGAGGTGCCAATATTCAGGTAGTAGATATGTTCCATCATTTGAAAGAGAATATCGCGGATTGGAAGAACGTGGACGAGATCGATACTTATTTCATGCGGATGCTTAACAAAGAGGCTTATAACAAGACAGGCTTGATTTATGGTATCGGCCATGCGGTCTATACGATTTCCGATCCCCGTGCGGTTGTATTAAAGGAACTAGCTCGTGATCTGGCAAAAGAGAAAGGTCGCTCTGAGGAATTCGCCTTCCTTGAGTTATTAGAGGAAAGAGCGATCGAATGTTTCGCCAAGCATAAAGGAACTAAGAAAAGGGTTTCCTCGAACGTGGACTTCTATTCCGGATTCGTTTATGAGATGATCGGTTTGCCACAGGAAATCTATACGCCTTTATTCGCCATGGCCCGAATCGTGGGTTGGACCGCTCACCGTATCGAGGAGTTGAACTTTGACGGAAAACGCATCATCCGTCCGGCTTACAAGAACGTTTTGGACGATAGGGAATATATCTCAATCAACGAGCGATAACACTAAAAAAATCATAGTTATGTTTTCTTTCATTCATAGTTATAAGTTGAAGGATTCATAACTATGATTTTTTAGCATGCTCAGGCTTATAATAAGATCCTACATAAAACCCTTAAAATGTAAATTTCTCAAGTTTCATCGCACCTAATCCTTGCAATTTAGGAACCAACGTTACGAAATGCTCCGCTTTTTCGTGACCTGATAAGGATTCAGCGTCTTTCCACGTCTCACAAATCATCAATACATCACTACGGGTAGCGCTCTCGAAAATATCATAAGCAATACAGCCATTGTCTTTCAAAGACTTTTCAACCAATTCTTTCGCAGTCTCCAATGCGGCGGGACGATTCTCCTCACTTACTTGAATAAATACATTTAGTCTAATCATACTCATAATTGTTTTAAGAATGTTACATACTTGATCAAAAGTACAGCACAAATATAGAAATAAACCCGTATATTTGTCATTCGAAACGTATAATTAACAGCATGAAGGAATCTGTTCGTATTCTTCGTTTCGCCATTGTAGGTTCTTCTAACGCTTTGATCACCGCATTGGTAATCTGGATATTAATGGATATTCTGGATTGTAATTACTTGTGGTCGAACATGGCTGGATATGTGGCTGCCTTGGTGAATAACTTCTTTTGGAGTAAATACTGGGTATTTTCTTCCGGGAAAGGTAATTTCTGGAAGGAGATTCCTTTATTCCTAATCGCTTTTGGTTGCGCTTACGCTACTCAATTCATATTCTTGCTTTTAATGGTGGAGGTGATCGATCTAAATGAATATTTGGGTCAGTTCCTTGGACTTTTCGTTTACGGAGCCGTTAATTTTATGATGAATAAGAGGCTTACTTTTAAGAGCTAGAATCCGATAAATCGTATCAAAGGAAGTGGTATAGTACGCCATTAGTGGTGAAGGTCAACGCGACTACTCGCATAAGCCTTCACCACTAATGGCGTTGACCATCGGGACTAGTCGCGTGAGCCATCGAGACATAATCGTGCTGAATCGCTAACGGGTAAGGCTCGTAAACTGCTTCCCGAGTCTGTAAAGATAGAAAGCTAGATGCGTAAAAGCGAATACGAATGAGATAATCAATAAGACTTTGCTCTCGCCCCATCCCACGGTTTGCTGGTGCCAAAGCCCCGTAATCACGCAAAGCACGGATAGGGTAATACCGATCATATCCAATGTGGTCTGTCCCGAGCGATGTTTCTGCATATGTTCCAGTTTGCTATGTTTGATTCCATAGCAGACATATATATCCAGACCGATTAACATCCATAATACCAAACGAATCCATGTATCAGCCGGGAGAAAAAGCATCATCACCAGACAAGTTATGATACCGGCGATAGGCACGAACGGAACCAACGGGGTCTTGAAAGACCGGGGAGCGTCCGGCATTGTCTTACGGACAATCAATACCCCGGCGCAAACTAGCGTAAAAGCGAACAAAGTCCCGATACTACACATCTCGCCCGCTACGCTCGCCGGAACGAAAGCAGCCAATGTACCGACCAATAACATAAACAGGAAATTACTTCGTGCCGGCGTGCGGAATTTCTCATGGATATGGGAAAATAGGGGAGGGAGCAGCCCATCCCGGCTCATACTCAAGAATACACGGCTCTGTCCTAATAACGTTACCATGATAACCGAGCAATACCCCAGTAAAATAGCTATTACGATCGCCCGATTCATCCAAGGGTAATCCGGACGAATCACACCAGAAGCATCCATTTGTCCCATATGATCGATAGCTATTGCCACAGGAGCGATTCCATTCTGGCCAGCAAAAGCGGAGTAATGTACGACTCCGGTCATCACGTGGGCAAACAGCATATATAATATAGTACAAACCACCAATGACATCAAGATCCCGATCGGCATATCCCGTTTCGGGTTCTTGGTTTCCTGCGCTGCCGTACTTACAGCGTCGAAACCGAGGAAAGCAAAGAATACGATAGCCGCCCCTCGTAGGATACCGGAAAATCCGAACTCGCCTAGAGTCCCTGTATTAGTGGGGATATAAGGCGTATAATTCTCCATACGGATATATTTCCATCCCAAGACTACGAACACCAAGACTACGGAGACTTTCAAGAATACGATGATCCCATTAAAGATAGAACTGCCTTCCGTTCCTCGTATCAACAAGATACTCATTAACACCACGATCACGAAAGCCGGGATATTCACGATACCGCCATCCCAAGGGCAAGCTGTCAAGGCTTGCGGTAAATGTACTCCGAATCCTTCCAGAAAAACGACCAAATACCGACTCCAACTTATGCTAACGGTCGTAGCGGCCACGCAGTACTCGAGCACCAAATCCCAACCGATAATCCAAGCGACCAACTCACCCATCGTGGCATACGAGTAGGTATATGCGCTACCTGCCACCGGGATCATGGATGCGAACTCGGCGTAACATAACCCGGCGAAACAACAGCCCAAGGCGGCGATAGCGAAAGATAAAGTAATGGCAGGCCCCGTATACCCGGCGGCCACCGCACCCGTAATGGAGAACAATCCGGCACCGATAATAACACCGACACCTAAGGCGATCAAACTCCACGGGCCAAGGATACGCTTCAGCGATTTACTGCCCGAATCATTTGCCTCGGTCATCAAATCCGCTAAAGGCTTCTTAATAAATAAACCCATCTGTATAGATTAAAAAATTAGTAATTGGGCGCAAAGGTAGGAATTTTTATTATGTTTGCCGAAAAGTAAAAGCAAGGACAGAAACAAACAAGAAAATAAACTGACAACTAAATAATGAAACAATTGATAGCCTGTTGCGGATTAGATTGCGAAAGTTGCGATGCCCGCATAGCCACAGTTAAGAATGATGATGAGCTAAGAGAAAAAACCGCCCAAAAGTGGAGCGCCATGAACAATGCGCCCGAAATTACAGCCGCAACTATAAACTGTATGGGGTGTCGTGCGGACGGAGTGAAATTTGCGTATTGCAGTGATTATTGTGAAATACGCAAATGTGTATCCGGAAAAGGCTTTAATACATGTGGCGATTGTGATGAATTAGATAGTTGCCAGATAGTCGGCGCAGTCCTTCAGCATGCTCCCGGCGCAAGAGAAAATCTAATGTAGAAGCAAAAAAGATAAATCTCTAACATACCCGATCCTAATTCCGTATTGGCAGCCATTCCCAAAGCCATTCAGGGATCAGTCTCCAGAAAAAGACAAGGATAGCGTATCTCCAATCGATGATCGCCCTTCTCTTTTTCCGGTCTATAGCGTTAGCGATACGCAAGGCGGCGTATTGGGGAGACATCAGCATAGGATAATTCCTGCCGTCTTTCAATAAATCCGTACGGACAAATCCCGGACGGATATCCGTAAATGTAATAGGCTGTTTCTCCATACGGGAAAGTTGGGCTAAAGCGTCTATATAAATATTTTGGTATCGTTTGGTAGCCGAGTAGGAGGGAGCGACACCTAATCCTTTGGTTCCGGCAATAGAGCTGATTACAGATATATGCCCACCACCTTGACTGGAAAAATAACGATAAGCAGCTAGTACCATACGTGTAAAACCCGTCACATTCGTCTGTATCGTAGCTTGTTCAATGGAAGTATCTAAGTATTTATTCTGGTTGCCGATCCCTGAACTAAGCAGGAAGATGTCCATTCCTCCTAAATCACGGATTAATTCGTCTAAACGATCAGCGGCATCCTCGGCGGTCACGTCCAACTGCTTTATCCGGATATGCTCCGGATCTTGCTTACGAAACTCCTCCAACCGATCAACCCGACGGCCAGCCAATCCCAGTTGATATCCTCGTTTCCAATAAATCTTAGCAACCTCATAGCCGATACCGGAGGTAGCGCCAATAATGATAATTCGTTTGACCATAATACTTGATACAATAAATTAACAATAAAGATAAACAAAATTCTCATACTAAGCTCTATCTTTGTCACCCATCTTTTAAATTTAACACATAAATCCATGAACAACGCAACAACACAGTCACATATCGTGTGGCTCGATGTAATACGAACCGTAGCTATGCTGATGGTTATCGGAGTACATTGTATAGATCCTTTTTATATCTCACCTACACTCGGAAGTTTACCGGAATATAAACATTGGGCCGCTGTTTACGGCTCTCTTTTACGGCCCTCTGTTCCTCTTTTCGTTATGATGACGGGACTTTTACTATTGCCTATACGGGAACAATCTTTAGGTGTTTTCTATAAAAAGAGAATATATAGGGTATTATTTCCTTTTTTGATATGGTCGGTGCTTTACAACTTATTCCCATGGTTTACAGGAGTAGTCGGACTTCCGAAATCCATTATAGGCGATTTTTTCTGTTATGTACAAGGAAATGAATCCCAGTCTTTCAGCGATTCGCTGAAAGACATCGCCATGATTCCTTTCAATTTCTCCTTTAAAGAGAATCATATGTGGTACATTTACCTTTTGATCGGACTTTATTTGTATATGCCCTTTTTCTCAGCCTGGATCGATAAGGCCGATCGTAAAATGAAACAAACTTACTTGTGGATTTGGGTGATCAGCTTATTTCTCCCGTATATGGGCGAATATATTTCGCATTATCTCTATGGCACCGCCACCTGGAACGAATTCGGGACACTATATTATTTTGCAGGTTTCAACGGTTATCTCCTGCTCGGGCATTATGTCAAACAAGGAAATTCCTGGTCCGTCGGAAAAACACTGCTTCTATCCGCTCTCTTATTTGCAGCCGGCTATTCCGTCACTTTTACCGGTTTTAGTGCAGCAGCCCATAATCCGGCAGCTACCGAATCGGATATGGAATTATTCTTCACTTTTTGCAGCCCTAACGTGTTATGTATGACTCTGGCGGTTTTTCTGGCTTTGCAAAAAGTAGTCGTCTCTACGCCCGCCCTCATCCGTTCGCTCGCCAATATCACGAAATGTGGTTTCGGTATTTACATGGTACATTATTTTCTGGTCGGCCCGGCCTTTTTACTGATCGGTAATTTCAATCTGCAGATTCCGCTACAGGTGCCGGTAATGGCAATTTTTATTTTCCTGTGTGCGTGGGGATTCACGGCCTTGATGTATCGCATACTGGGTAGAAAGGCTCGTTGGATTATGGGATAAAATTTATGTGCTGATGTGCTCATTATGGAGTAACTCCCGGGAGCACATCAGCACATGGTTATTATATTAATCGAACATCCGTCCCGGACAATTAGCAATCACTTTCCTCATACGCAAAACCTGCTCATAGGTCAGGGAAGTCGATGCCGAACTTCCATCCATGATATTACAGGAATTATAATAAATCACCGGAGCCTGTTTATCATCCGAATAAGTATTCTTTTCCAAAGCAATAGGCCCTAATTCATAAGTATAAGTATCCGAACAAAAATCTACATCTCCGTTAACAAAGGGAATTCCCGAATAAGTACTGAACACCGTAGGCATTAATCCGAAATGTGTACCCAGATAATATTCATAGCCCCCTTTATTGATCGAGAATATCGAACTCACAGTAAGAGTAATGCCTACTTCCCTATACGAAGTAAAACTTACTTCATCAGCTGTAGCAACCGAATTCATTTTCAAACCGGGTACAGCGGTTCCGTTATCCAAAATATAAGCCGGAGCATAAGCATTGGTCCCATAAATTTCATCGTTTACCCAGATATTCAATATCCGGTTCGGGTCCCATAGTAAATTCTTGTTAATATAACCGGCAACTTCGCCATAAGCAGGAGTTCCCATTTCCACTCTGTTTATTCCCGGGGTAGCGAGTTTATTCCCTCGTACATCCACCGTAGCCAATTCAAAGCGAATTTTACTGTCGACGGCTACCGGATCGTCGGCATAAGTTCCCGCAAACACCTTGTTGGCCCGATCGATAAATCCCTGTAACAACCCGGTCGTTATGCCATCATACCTATTGATATTTTTATCTGTAACCAACAGATGGAAAACAACCGGAACAGTAATAGTCGGAAAATCCATTACCGGATCGGCGATCAAATGCACTTTACAAGGTTCACTTTCTATCCCATGAATAGTACATACAAATTCAACATCCGTTCCAGCCCCTTCGGTGGCCGAGAATTTCTGTCCCTCGATCAACTTGCCATCCCTGGTCTTAATCTGTATTTCAGATGCTTCGAAACGATCCATTTTCATTGCAGAAATCTTCGTAAACACAGAGTCTTTGACAATATGTTCC
>ERZ773260.1719-NODE-1719-length-27412-cov-9.679351_pt1 | contig 27412 bp, 13 predicted proteins | sample MGYA00511387_ERZ773260 | MGnify/ENA primary metagenome ERZ773260 (study PRJEB29015, sample SAMEA2737745) | human gut metagenome | biome: human gut; feature: human-associated habitat; material: faeces | place: China | collected 2012 ... | reverse complement strand
TTTTGCCGTTCTGCTCCTAAGAAAATTTAAGCATTCATTAGTTTAGATGACTTCAATATCTCCAATGGTATAACAGTCTTCTGGTTCCATGCTATATTTCTTTCGAGGAGTTTTTTTGTTTCCTTTTAAAGGCGTTTCTCGAAGAGGGTAAAGTTTCATCAAATCATCCTTCTTGAGCCTGGTTTGATTCTTCCCTGTATTAAAGAAAGCCACTTTCCCTTTTTCAATGAGTCGATACACGGTATTACGGCTTATACCAAACAGAGCATGGGCTTCCGTCACCGTGATGTATTCACGGGCATCTGGAATCTTCTTTACCATCTCGTCTAATCTTTGTTGCTGCATCTCTTCTGCCTTTCTACGTTTGTAGGCTATTTTCGAGCAGCGCGGAGAACAGTAAAAAGAATCTAACGTTTTTGCGTAGAACTCCTCTCCACAGACTTCGCATTTTCTGATTATTTTAAACTTGGCTGCTGGCATATGCTTATATTTTGATTACCAATTATTCTACTGTTGATTTGTTGCACCTTATCGCCTTTTTTGTTGCGGTACAAATATACTGAAAAAATCGTGTAATTCAAGATAGGAATCGCCAAGTGTTAAAAACGAAAAAGGTGCGAAACCCATTGAGTTTCACACCTTTTTCTATGGATGTTTATCGTTGTTTATCGATACTTACTTTACTACCACCTTCTTCACGTCGGTCGTTCCGTCGGCACGATGGATCTTCACGATATTCACACCCTTCATCGGACGTTCGAGTTTCATGCCGTCCAACGTGTAGTATTCATAAGACACGGCCTCGGCAGCCTTCACGCCGTCAATATTGTCGGCATACGCCTTGGCATAGTCGTAACCGGCAAGCGGAGCTACGAAAATAAGACGCACATCATCAGCATAAGTATTTGTATCCCAAGAACCTTGATCCGTACCATCCGCATTTAGACTCTTACCGGAAGTGTACGCCTCTTTCACACCGATGCTCAATACCATACCTTCTTTCACTTCCACACTCTTAATGACCGTTGGGAATCCTTCAGATTGGCTATACTTCGTACCGCCTTGTTCAAAAGCAGCACGCAATGTATCACCTTCAGCCGTAGAAGCCCAAATGTACATGTCAGGAATGCTATCACTTCCCAAGCCAGCTATCTTGCCCGGAGCTGTACGGGTACGCATGTGAATGTCATACACGCCAACCGGCAAATTACTAAGAACCTGACGCACCGTATAACGTCCACGATAAAGGTTAATCATAGAGTTCACCACCCAGTGAGAAGCATCCGTCAAATAAAGACCGGCACCGTCACGCAAATGGGCATAACCTTCTGTGGTTTCCCATCCCGGTGTATTCTCCGTCGTAATCGTATCGGCAGAAGAACTGCTGAACGTGTAGAACTGCGGATTCTTCACGAAGCCGGTAAGTTCCAAACCAGAAGTCAGAACCTTATACCCTGTAGTTGTGGTACCGTCTGCCACCGTTTCACTGTATAGCGTATCCTTCATCTCGTCGGAAAGGTTGCCATTCTCACCCAAGAACTTGTAGAGAGCCAACCTATTGTGCCAGTTCATATCTTCTGCCATAGCGTCATCATCATCCAAGGCATTCAGTGCATCCGTGATGATGCTTTCAGGCTCTACGCCCAACTTCTCAGCCGTAGCAGCAGACTTCGTCAGGCGGTAAGTCAAAACGTCCACGCAAGATTGGATGTTACCCACCTTGTCCGCAATGGAACCTAACTTTTCTACGGCACTTGCCAATGCCTCATCGTCCAAGTCCAAAGAAGACGTTTCGCCATATTCTTTCAGTAAAGCTTCGCCTTCAATATATTCATCCGTCATCACATACTTGGAAGCCGGGTCTATCTTGGCCATGTTGTCGCGCAACGCCTGCAATTTCGGATCATAGTTATCCACATTAGCCTGACGGGCCAACATCGTACCGCACAAACCGTACAACTTCGCGTTCATGGCCTCCACGGCAGACGGGCTGTTGAACGTGCCCTTGGCTTCTTCCAAAGCCTCGGCCAAGGCTGTCTTTGTCTGGCCATTGTAAATCTCATTGGCCACAGCATTGAGCACGACGGTCGCGCTGTCCACGGCCGCAGCCAACTGCGCCTTGTAATATGCCGCATCGGAAGGCTTGGTAATCAATTCCACGGCCCCCAAAAGGAATTCTTCGAAACCTCCTCCACTTTGGCAAGAGAACTTCAACATATAATAGCCCTCTTCGTTTACTGTAAATTCCGTAGTGGTAACAGACGTGCCCGTCACCGGCATATTTTGACCACCATTTACGCTCGGTTTGGCTTCAAGCCCGCTGAAATGGGCAACCACCTCACCGCCTGTATCCGGATTCTTCAAATCAATCTTTTCAAGCGAGAAATTGAATTTAGGCAACGTTCCGTCTCCAAATGCCTTCCACGCAGCCATGCGGAATGAAAGCTGATATTTGCGCGGTGTCAGGCGAAGCGCTACTCCCGGATCCATTTCCGGATCCAAAGTGCCGTCGGGCATCACATAGTCTTTTACCTGTTCGCCATAAGTGGCCGTACCCACCGTACCGCCGGTAGCACGCCAATAAAGAGCCATACCGTTGAAATCACCGGTATAAGGACCCTGCAAACGGCATCCACCACCGCCAATGTTACCACCCCAGTTATAATTCCAAACTTCACCGCTTTCTGTCACACCATACTGGTGGATGGTTCCATTGTCGTTCGACAACCAACCTTTCGGGAAAGTACCGTTGGCATACGTGGCAAAGTCTTTAGCAGCAGAATAAACGAGTTCCGTTGTTCCCGTGCTCTGATCCGGCCCTACGGAGAAGTTAATGGTCTGTGGCTGCAATGCCTCAAAACCGCTCAACGCATTGGTCACATTGGTCACCACCAACTGGTATTCGCCATTCTCCAACGTGCCGACCGATACTACCACAGTTTTCGGATCCTCCTCGGACACCACGGTTGATTCATACAAATCGGCTACTTGCACGCCGTTCTGCATCAATTGGACAGACGCGATGTCCAAAGCCACGTCACGGTCGTAAGTCACACGCACTTCATTGAATGAAGACGGATCCAACTCAAAGCTGTGGTCTTCCGGCACTGATGACAAGTATACCGGGCCGTCCATCAGATAGGACATTTCTTCGATGGTCTCATCATAGTAAATGGCTTCGCTCGTGAATGGGAGCACTTTCATCTCGCTCGTCACATCCATGCTCGGACGTTGGTCGGTGGTATAGATGAGCGGGCAATCCGCATCGGGCGTGAAGCTGACTTTGATATTGGCACTCTCATCCTCGGCGATTTCATTCGCCATGAAAATATACATGTAACCATCCTTCTTCAGTTCCACTGAAGCCACTTCCATCTCTTCCTCGCCGTTCGTCACCTTCACATACGAATTGGGCAACAGATGCACCCCGATCGGGTCAGTGTTGGCAGAAGCCAACTGGGCGGCATTCGTAGGATAACCGAAGTCCACCTTGATGGCATCATAATTATACGTACAGCCTGCCATCGTGGCTTCTTCAATCTTAATGTCATCCAAAAGATAACGGCCAGGATTGTACATATTGATGGTCAGGAAATACGTGTCAGGGAACGACGTATCATCACCCTTCCACCAAATCGTGTCGTTCTTCGAAGGGTCTTCGGGGTCATTCACGATGATGTCTTTGATGTTATCATCGAACTGGTCGAAGAACTTGTCCTGCACGGTCTTTCCGGAGTTGTAAGCCACGAACGACAAACGCCGCCAATCGCCCGTCATGATGCCATCCCTCCAATCGTAATAATACTGCGCACCGCTCTGCGACATCAAGGGAGCCTCAAGGTGTTCCCTTCCAATGGACAGGCTCGATTTGATGGCCGTATTTATCGGGTCGCCCCCGTCAGCCATCGTAAAGGTCTGGTCGGCCTTCACCCAAAACGACACACGGTAGGATTTGCCTTCCTCAATGGGCAAATAACGCAACTTCAAACCACGATGCCATTGCGAACCCTGTACCGTATTGGAGTTGTTCGCCTCCAAGGCATACTTGCCTGAATAAGTCTCTTCACACTTCTCATTCCACACATCCCCGGGTTGGAGATTGATGTGGTCACCGTAGAAGTCCGCAAATTGCGTGGAGTCCTTGTGATGGTAGAACTGGTCACCATCCTCGAAACCTAACGTTGCAATGACCTGTGCCTGCGCCGTCAAACCGAATCCGGCAAGGCCGAGCAACATCAAAAAGTTTTTCTTCCTCATAAACTTCAATTTAAGATTAATACTACTTTTTATATATCTCTACTTTTATCTTTTTAAGATTCCGGCGGCTAAATTAGCCTTTACCGGAATCTTTTCCAAAATATTTTGTATCATATACTTTAGGATTTGTAACATCCTCCAGTTTACACTGATTTACATAGTATTACAGATTCACTCCAATGGCAAATACCAATTATTCCTATCGGACAAGCGGCTATAAAGTTCCGCATTGAAACTGTCTTTTCCATCGCGCCCGGCTACTTTACGAGCTAAAAAGTCCGTGTCGCCGCGCCGAAGTGCGATACGTTGCAAGTCTCCGAAGCGCACTCCAAGGAAACTCTGCTCCAAAGCCATCTCATCACAAATCAAATCTTCCACAAAGAGAATGGAATCTTCACGAGTGGCCAATCCTTCGGGAATGACATAAAGCGTGTCGGCATAAGACTCGCCACAACCATAAGAATGGATTCCCTCCGTATTCACTGTCGTCGTAGAGGTGGACGACATGTCCTGCGTAATGAAATTGTACTGGCTCCATGTCAGCAGATTGCCCGCACGCCCACGCTCTCCGGCATTGATATACTTAGACACGGTACCGTTGCTCAACCCATACTTCAGAACGGCAAAAGCCGACTCGGGCAAGCCTGCACGGTTGTAAGCCTCGGCCATACGCAAGTAGACGGATGAAAGACGGTAGAGAGGAACGTACAGCAAAAAAGAAGACTCAGTAGAAGACAAACTGAAACGTACCAACGTCTGATAGTCTTCGGAATAATCGTCACGGCTCGACATGTGCGACACCATGACATTTGAACACAAACGCAAATCTCCCAACTCACGGCTGTCACTATAGACCGTGTTCTCTCCCGGAGAAATCGTATCCCGTAAATTCGTGGTCGGATCCGTATAGACCATCACGTAACGCTGCGCCTGCGACAGTTCCAACAACGCCTGCGAAGAAGTCATCTCGAAGTAATACCGGTTATTCTCGGTAGAATTAAGGATATCCCCCAACCGGCTCACAACCCCGTCGTATTCACTGGCTTCCATCTGAATGTCCACCAAATCAACAATAGATGAAAAAGAAGTGGTATGACTCTTGAATTCGTAATTTCCCCAACGGCATTCCAAATTGCCGCCCGGTGCCAAAGGGTTGTCGAAATTCGTCAGGTAATCATGGTAGTATTGTGCAGCCTCACGGTAACGCCCGGCCCAAAGGCAAAGGTCGCCCAACAAGGCACGCACAGGGATGAAAATGTTACTATGATTACCGGTCAAGGGATAATCTGTTTCCACATAAGGAGCCAAATCCGGAATGAAGTATTCGCAAATCTGCTTCACATCATAAAACGGATAACGTGAAGGGTCCGCCTCTGCCTCCGTCATCAACGGTTCCGTAAAGAAAGGCACCCTGCCATAATAAATGGCCAACTGCAAATAAGTCCATGCACGGAAAGCTTTCACTGCGGCATACTCCCGGATGAACACTTTCTCACCACGCAAGGAAAGTGCCGTATCGGCATGGGCTATATAATAATTACAGTTCTGAATGACGGCATAATAATCCTCCGGTGCATTGTATCGGTTGCCTGCCGTTGCCGTGAAGCTTGCCAGTTCCTTCAAGTCGGTCGTGGCCGTTTCCGTCGCGGAAGAAAGTTCTCCCATCATTTCTCCGAGAATAATCGTACGGTCGGCCACCACTTGCATCTTGTTCATAATGCCTAACAAAGAATACACAGTATCGTTGGGCGAATTCAGTTGGGGACCGAAATCCACCAAACTTGAATCCGTATCCACACAGGAAGTAATGGCAGCACCGGCTCCAAAAGCCAACGCCAATGCCATAGAAAATATCTTGTTCTTTTTCATGATTCGTTTCAATTGAATGTTACAAGTTAATCTTTACACCTAATGAGAAATTACGTCCTTGAGCCAACAGACCGCGGTCTATCCCCGCCGACAACACACTGTTACTTGAACTGAATTCAGGGTCAGCCCCCAAATACTTCGTGAAGGTTAACAGGTTGTTGGCAGCTCCCCACACCGTAATACCCTGCAAATAGGTCGTACGGATGGGAAAGTAATAACTCAAGGTGACATTCTTCAGACGAAGGTAGGAACCATCCTCAATCCAACGGTCGGAGAAACGACTGTTGCCCGGTGCGTCCAAATAATAGGTACGGGGGATATCCGTGTTTTGGCCTTCATGTGTCCAACGGGACAACATGGCGGTAGTCTGGTTGTGGAAACGCGATCCGCCTTCCAATAAACGGCGTTGGTAATTATACACGTCGTTACCCAAAGAATAGTTAAAGACAACGTCCAACGAAAGGTTCTTCCAACGCACGTTAGTGAAAATATTCCCGTAAAGGTCGGGATTGGGGTCACCGATGACCTGCATGTCTTTTACGTTAATCTCGTGGTTGCCATCCTTATCGACGAACTTCATATCACCTGCGTGGAAGTAGGTCTTCGCCCCAGTCGCGTTGACCTGATACAAAGCTGCGGCATCAGCCTCTTCCGTTGTGGCAAAGACTCCGTCCGTCTTGTACCCATAGAACACTCCGGCAGCCGTACCTACCCGTGAAAGCACATTGCCTCCGTAAAGTTCCGTAATAAACGAACCATTCGGCAAGGAAGTCAGCTCGTTCTTATAATGTCCTGCACTGGCTCCCAAACTCCACTTCCAGTCTTTCAAATCGATGACCCTGGCAGACAGGCTCACGTCGAAACCTTGGTTCTTCATCTCACCGCTGTTCTTCCAATTGGTCTTCAAACCGCTGACATACGACAACGCGCTCAAGCTAAGCAAATTGGATGTCTTTCCATAAAAATAATTGAAGTTCACGCCCAAACGGTTGTCCAAAAGGGACAAATCCAAACCGGCCGTCCAACGTGCCGTGGTCTCCCATTGCAGTTGCGTATTTCCGATGTTGGCCATAGACAAGCCTGTCGATGTATTCCACATCTTCTGTCCCACAAAATACGTACGCGATGCCTGGCTTTCAAGGTCGTCGTTACCCACAAGGTCGAAACCCACATTCAGCCGCAAATAATTCAAGGCACGAGTACGGGGCATCCATGACTCATTGGTCAACACCCACGCTGCCTGCACTGACGGGAAGAATCCCCAAGCATAATTGCCGACCTTCACCCCGTCGGCAGCATCCACTCCGAACTTGGAGCTACCTGCCATACTGAGCGCGGCCGAAACATAGTAGCGCTCACGCCAGTTGTAATCGGCCGAAAGGTAATAAGTCATGTCCACCACTTCTTCTTCCGTACCGTCCGTAGATTTGTAGAGCAAACCATCCGACATGTTAGGGGTCTTGTCGTTACCGCTATTGTACCCCACTTGGGAATTCAGCTGGTAACTCGTACGTTGGTAACGCAAGCCTCCGTGCAAACCGAGCCAGTGCGCCTTGAAACGGCGGGCATAATCGAAGTAAGAGTCGCTCATGATGACCGTTTCACGTGCGGCCAAGGCAGAAGCACGGTTCTGCAAGGCCTCGCCCACTCCTTTCACGTCAAAATCGGGCACCCCGTTCATCGGCAAATAGGCATTCTCGTCCGTATTCACCAATTGGAATGCGAAATGCTCTGAAATGCTCCAATAGCGGTTGATATTCCATTTCGGAGTCACGGCTAATGTGATAAGACGGTTACCGAAATAATTTTTGTTGTCACCGTCTCCGTTTTCCAAAATGAACAGAGGGTTGGCCAACGAATTCAAATAAGGTTTGGTCCTCAACACATCGAAAAGGTAATCATCCGCATCGGCCAAATAAGAAGAAATGTTCCCATTCGTGTCAAACGCATACGGACTGAGGAAAGGCGACTTGATCAGGCTCAGGAACCCCGGTGAAGAAATCACGCCGTCATCCAATGTGGCCGGTGCCCCGTCATCACGCATGTCGCGCGTCACATCGCTATAAGCTGCATCGAAACGTACTGTGAGGTTTTTCGCCAACACGATGTCAGAGTTCAGACGCAGATTGAAACGCGAAAAAGAATTGTTCTTCAGCGTGGCATCAGCCGCAGCATACCCTACCGACAGATTATAGTTGGCCACGTCATCCCCACCCTGCACGTTGATGCTATAGTTTTGGGTGAAGGCTTCCTCGTACACATGTTTCTGCCAGTCCGTATTGTTATGGTACACATCATAGTAGTAGTAATTCGGATTCGTCTGCAAAAACTTGAAACTGTTATTGGTCGTACCCGTCGTTCCAATCAGTTCGGACGCATAGATACGATACTGCTCCCCATCCATCATATCCATCGACTTGGGCAATAATTCATAGCTCCCACCGATAGAAACATCGATTTTCGTTGCCATGCTCTTGTTACGCTTGGTTTCGATGAGAATCACCCCATTCGCGCCTTTCGCACCATAAATGGCCGTCCCGTTCTTCAAGACCCTGATTTTCTCAATATCCTCCACCATAATATTCGCAAGGAGGTTGTTGAAGAAACCGTCATGGACGGAAGGAGCCGAAAGCCTCATATCAGTGATGACCCCGTCAATAACCACCAACGGCTGTGCGTTGGTATTGAGCGAGTTCAGGCCGTTCATGAACATGGCCACGCCCATGCCCGGCACACCACTACGCGTAATGGAATGTATATCGGCACCCAACTTGTTTTGAATCTGACCGTCAATACTGATTTCATTCGTGTTATAATCCACAGCTACCGTCCTTTCACTCGTAGCTGCCCCTGAAGCCGTATAGACCGGATTGAAGGCATCGCTGAAAATATAAGCATCCACCGAACCATTCCCTTTGCCGAGCGGTACTTGAAGGGAGTTGTAACCGTCTCCGCGCATCCACAAGGAAGTAACATATTCCGGAACCCGGATTACATAATCCCCCTTCTCGTCGGTCATAGCCGCATAACGTACGTCATTGAAAGCAGAGACGCTGATACCGGCTGTCGGCTGCTTAGTGGCATTATCATAGACACGTCCTTTAATTTCGCGCATCGGAACTTCCGGCAACATGGGTTTTACCATCTTTGCAGAATCCCGTACCGTAGCCTGGGCAGATTCCTGATCCACCTCTTGAGCCGCCACCGGAGCTGCCACGGCGGCCATCAGGCAAAATGTTGATAAAATATGTTTCATGGCACTATTCTTCTCTATTGGGTTTGAAATATAAACAATCAAGATACATCTCGCGGTTATACCGTCCGGACTCCATGCGGCTGATACTGCATTCCAATGTCAAATGCACTTTGGCATTAGGCTGGCCGTAACTACATACGGGAATGGTGAACGTACCAATCTTCACCGTATCCACCCGATATGGGTCGTTTTTCACCTCGTCCTCAAAGTCGAAGCTTTGCTCTATGCCGTCTACCGTCTCGTAACCAATGGAAGCCTTGAATTTACATGGGCGGAAATTACGGTCGGTGGCATTATATACAGTACGAGGCAACACGACCGCACAAATGTCATACGTCCCTGACAGCACAGAGGGAATCTGGAACTCCATAGTCCAATTGGATGAATTCGTACGGGGAGAAATCACCAGATACCCATCGGAAATACTGTCTGCGGCAGAAAAACGTGACGCATAGGTGCAATCCTTGTAGTCCGTCATCATGCTTTCATACTCGGCTTCGGTCTTCACCGGATAGAAATATATGTCTTCTGGCTTGAACGGCCATTCATGCAAGTTATAGATTGCCCCGTTGCTGCAAGCCATCGTGTCACGCACGAAATCGGAAGAAAAGATACCCCCGGAAGCCAACGGATTATAGTAGACATGCCTCCGCTCCTCGTCATACTTGCTATATGCAATGGAACATACGGAATCTTCCATGTGCGCGCAACCATATTTGCGGTTATACACCAAATCCCGGATAACGGCCTGATGGGCATACAAACGCTGCAAAGAATCCGCCTGATTCACGCTGCCGTAATTGAAATAAGACAGTGCCTCGTTGTAAACCTTATCCCACACCCGATTTTCGGGTACCAACATAATAAAACTACTGTCTTCCTCGTTTATGCGGTCAAACCTGCCAAACAATATGTTCGTAGTACGCATCACAGAATCGGAATAGACGATGTTGCCATCTACAATACCGCTTTGTATACTGGCATTTTCATCCAACTCCAATTTCTCATAACCTTTGAAGAAAGAACCAACACCGACATATCCCGACAAAGTGGTCAAAGCCTCATATATATTATATAAGTAGGGGACTCCACCTGAAAGCACGTGCAAGACTCCATTCTTCGCTGCTCCATTAACTCTTCCCGAAGCATATGACACACCTTGGAAAGATCCCGGAACTGCATCAAGGTATTTGTTATTGAGCATAAGGACCTGCTTCTCGTCCGTGCTGTTGGTTATGAAATGCGCAATATGATTCTGCACAAAGTGTTGCCCGCACATAGAATCGCCCGACACAGTCTGGCATTCCGCCAACAAAGAGTCCACATTGAACAACCCGTCCTTGGGTGCCCACACCGTAAACGTCTGGTCGCTGGCCAACAAATCTGCGTACGTCACTTTTGTCGGCTTATTATTGCTAAACACATGCGTGGCGCGAAGCACCTTGAGAAAATCACCCAAATCCCCCTGTTCCTCCATCACTTGAAGAAGGGACTTGTCGGACACAGGGCGGCTTTCATTACCATAATGCTCGTCCCACGTATCGGTACACGCCACAGCCGCCAAGGCCATTGCCGCTACCGCAAAGTTCTGTATTTTATTATTTGTTTTCATATACCTGTTTTTTATATTTACCCTATATCACCTCACATTAATGGGTGTCCTCGGCTTCCACCCCGGCATAGATGCTCTTCGGCACAATCTCGAAATAATTGATAGGCAACTCGGCCTGCGGGTTATCCACTACCAATTTAATCCGTATGTAGTAATCCTTTTCCGGACTCATATTCTCCGTAGTCAAAATCTTACGTAATTTCATCGGCTGTGCCCTCAGGATGTTGGCTCCGCCTTGCGCCCAAGAATCCATATCTTTCATGTAACCACGGTTGCGCATAGCCTTGTCGATGGCACGATTACCTTCCTCGTCGCCCGGAGTGTCTGCCACCCATCCAATCAAGGGATCGATAGGCCAAAGTGTAAAGTCGATGGGCAACCCCATGGGCAACAAGCCATCCGGATCCGTACCAAAATACACCTGTACCTTTCCACGCATATCACCCCAACCATAGGCAAAACGCACCTCATAAGTTCCCTCTTTGGGTACCGGAAGCAACTTGAACGTCACGTCGAATTGCCCCACCATGTCGATACAATCCGCATAAGTCACCATCCATACGTCACGCTTACGTAAAGTCATGGTCGGGGTCTTGCCATGGAAATCCCAACCTTCGACCATCTTAAATCCTGTGGCACGTTCCGTATTTCCACGCGCCCCGCAATTCATAAACTCGGGAGAAAGCGTGGCTGCCATAACACGGATTCGGTCATTGAAAACCACGTCGCGTGTCTCCAAATTATAATCCAAAACCTGATCGATATAATGGTAGATACCATTCAAAGCCTGTTGGTCCACCTCCCCTATCTCAGAAGGAGAAAACACCTTCGTACCCCGAACCGTATAACGTGGCCCTACTCCCTTACGGTTGATAAAAAGCCCGTCGGACGGTGTGCTCATCTTCATGATAGTACCTTTCAACATCGTGGCATACCAGTCTGTGCAATCAATCAAATCTGTCTTGGCGCATATATTTTTGATGTCACCCGACACGGTCCAATCGTTATAAGCCCCGTAATATGGCAACAAATGATAAGAAATGAAGCGGTTCAAGGGATTCTTACGGTTCGTCCAATCGTCGTCATACAATCCTGCATCTTTAGGAAACATTTGGTCATACACCTGCTTGGCATGTGCTTTCAAATCATCCAAATCGTGTATTCCGTTGGCTGCATAGACTTCGTCAGTCTCCACGAATGCCGTATAACGCTTCATCCGCGTACCGACATAACGCATAGCATATTGCGAACCTCCGGTATGGATGATTATATCCTGGTTCACAGAATCTTCACTACAGAAATAAGTAGGGTCGATATACTGCTTCAACGAATCACACAACCCCGTCAACACAAGTGCTTCATTGAAAATGGAGATGGTGGAATCTTCCGCCAACAAATCCGGCAACAGGAACGACTGGGGCACGATTACGCGGTCAAGCGTATGCACCACACCGTTTTCCACAGAATCGTCCCGTACAATCAAACGTGCACTCTTGTTGATGTAATAAATCACATTATTGTTGTTCAAGGCATCCGAATCACAAGAAAACGTCAGATAGCGTTCATTCATGTTTGCCGTCGGAATATTCCCGTCTATCAAGTCCGTAGTGAAATAGGCTTGGTTGATAATATGGTTCCATGACAAGGTATCACATTGTTCCTTTGTAAGTTGGTCCACACTTTGAATACCCAATTCATGAAGATATCGCTCCACGGCCTTATTATTCGGAGCCAAACAAGTATAGCTCCCGTAGGCTGCCATCATGCCATACATACCAGAACGTTGGAGAATGGCTATGAAGTCGCTGAATTCACCGGAACGGTTCTGAAGGTAATCGGTTACCATCTCTCCCGTAAACGTATAATAGTTCTCTGGCAAAGGTTCATCGGAACAAGAAACCGTGAAAGCCGGAATGGCGCAAAATGCCAACACGAACCGTATCAATATTTTATCTATCTTTTTCATAATTCTTATTCAGTTGTGTTTATATTATCATTCTTATAAGCCGGATTCTGTACCAAATAAGGATTGGCCTTCAGTTCATTTTCATGGTACGGGTAATAAAGGGCATCTTCTGCGGAAAGACGGATACGGAGCGCAGCCGTGTTCTCGCTGAACTTCTGCATAACCTTATCCAACATGCGGGTGTTGGAACCTTCACGGCGGCAAAGGCGCACCAAATCAAACCACCGCTTGCCTTCGAACATCAATTCACGCTGACGCTCCTCCAACACAAGATTCTCCATGCCCAAGCGCGACGTGCCATAATCCTCAAAAACCAACGTGTCCGTAGTCGCAACACGCTTATTATTGGCCCGCTTCCATACGGCAGACACACAGGAAAATGCTGACCGGTAACGCGCTTCCTGTTCCGGTGTCAACGTGGAACCATCTGCCACATTGCCTGCAAGCTGGACTTCTGCTTCCGCCTTCATCAGCATCACGTCCGTAAGCCTATACACAATCCAGTTTGCCACATTAGCCGTACGGATATATTCAGTCACCGTAGGTGCCGTTCCGGTCGTCGTATTCGTACGGAATTCTGCCCCTTCGACCACATATTTGCGAATGCTCACCGTGGATTCTCCGGACATATTCTCAAAAGCCCGGCAGTCCGTCCGCTTAAAATAGGAGTTTGTACCTTCCGCCACTTGGGCATTCAAATACGGGCACGCTGCAAGTTGCCCCACGTTAGAACTATTGTATGCTCCAAACAAATCTTTCGTCAAAAGATTCTCGCGTGTTTCCTTATCAACAAAAATCAATTCGAAAATACTTTCAAAGGAATTCCCCTTCCCAAAAATTTCCGAGAATGACGTACCTGCATAAGAGGAACCATTAGGAGCCTCTGAAATTAAAGGGAAGTCACCATAAAGCTCAACATTACTTACAAAAGAAGAATACTCCTGAAGCAAATCATCATACTGACCTTTCTTGTAATCAATAATCAAATCACAATAGTCTATGCAACGTTGGTAATCCCCCTGCCACAAATACATATCCGCCAACATGGCATATATGGCATAACGGGTGATACGGTTTATGTTATCATCACTATATTCACCATAAATCCGTATCGCATCATTCTTCACGGCTTCCAGGTCAGCAATGATATGGGCCAACACTTCATCGAAACTGGAAGCCGGAATCCGGTAGTTCTTCGAATCGTCAATAGATGGTTCGGTCACCAACGGGACATTACGGAACGTACGAATCAAATAAAAATAACACAAGCTGCGTATGGCCGTAACTTCCGCAATATTAGCCTTCATCTCAGCTTCCGTGTAATTCGGATCCTTTTCTTGCACCTGTGGAGCATAATGGATTACCGTATTACAACGGTTAATGCACTGGTAAAACGATTCCCACTTTGCATAACCATTCGTTTCCAACAAATTTTCTTCAGCTATACGAAGGATGTCTTGAGGAGCACCTGCCCCCGTGGTCAAATTGTCGGAACGCAACTCGCCCCATACCAACATCCGTTTCAGACAATCACCCGACTCCAACTGCGCATAACAAGAATTCACCACACTGGTCACATCGGCTTCTTCCGTCCAATAGTTCTCCAACACCACTTCATTAAGAGGAACAATGCTCAAAAAATCATCGCAAGCCGTCAGCGAAGAGGCCAATAAAGCCGCAGAGAACAACTTTGTAACTTGTTTGTTTATATAGAATTTCATAACGTAAACATTTTAAATATTAGAAACCTATCTGCACGCGTGCCGTAAACTGCCGCGAACGCGGTGTCTTGGCTCCATCCGTGGCCACTCCCATACCGCCATACCCGATCTCGGGATCCGCACCGGAGTAATTGGTCAGACAAAACAGATTGCTGGCATTCAAATTGATGCTCAACGAAGCCACACCAATTCTCCTCAACAACTTGGGGTCAAGAGAGTAACCCAAAGAAAGATAGTTGAGACGCATGAAAGACGCATCCTCCACAAAACGGTCGCTTCCCAAATAATTGAAGCCCTTGTTATATAAAGCACGGGGAATCTCTGCCAACTGTCCCTCCGTACGCCAACGCCAATTGACAGAGGCGGCCTGATTGTTGTTATTATGCATGGACTCAGCATCCATCCTGGCACGATTTACAACTTTGTTCCCCGCGCGGAAATTAAACTGCGCATTGAGCGACCAACGGCCATAAGAGAACTTCAGTCCCCATCCACCGGTAATCTTAGGCAACGAAGAACCCAAGTAAACGATATCCAACTCATTGATGTTCCCATCATGGTTGATGTCTTCGTAAATGGCATCTCCTCCCTGGAACTCATACAGTTCAGTATTCGTTATCTTGTCATACCCGAATACCATCGGAATGGTGAACCCGGCCTTATCGCGAATCACATTACCGTTCTCATCACGAGCCACAGGAGCATTCGGTCCACTCACACCCGGCACCTCAACCTCCGAATAATCGGAATATTGGTATACGCCCTTATAACGGAAACCATATATGGCACCGAACGGGTTGTTAAGTTGGATACGGGTCAAGTATGAGCCATTATTATTGTCGAAGTCCTTATTAAGGTTAGCCAATGCCGTGGGTTCCATTTCCACAATTTCGTTTTTGTTGTTGGCAAACGTCACATTGAAACCCAACCTGAACTTACCGACTTTGACCACGTCCGTACCATTGATATTGAATTCCCAACCGTTATTGCGCATTTTCCCGACATTGGTCCAAGAAAGAGACGGGAAACCGGAAGAAGAAGGAATGTTCACATTAGTCATCAAAAGTTTGGATGTCATTTGGGTATAGATATTGAAATCAGCCGTAACCCTATTATCGAACAGTCCTAGGTCGAAACCCACGTTCCATGTTTCCTTCTCTTCCCATTGCAAATTACTCAACCGGATATTGCTCGGATATATGGAATTGGCCCCGTTATAGGAATCCGTCGCCGTATACTTCGAGAAAAAGAGATATTCAGCCCCCGGCTGGCTTCCTACACGTCCCCAACCCGGACGGACAGAAAGCATGGACAACCATTTTTGCGTCCCTTTCATCCATGGTTCGTCCACTACATTCCAACGGAACGACAAGGCAGGGAAAGTACCCCAACGCTTGTTGTCACCAAACTTGGTCGTACCGTCACGACGGACAGAGAAGTCCGCAATGTAACGGCTCTTAAAGGCATAATGGGCTGAAAATGTCATGTAAATGCTCCTCCATTGGCCAACCCCCGTGGACATTCCAGAAATCAAGCCATCGGCCGTGGGAGACTGTATGCCCCCTGTCGGAAGGTTATACACAGAATTAGACTGCTGTTTGGAATCACCGTCTATCAACTGGAACTGTGCCATCGCCATGAAAGAATGGTCGGTATTCATAATGTGCGGAATAAACGTCAAACGATGTGTCGTCGTGATAGCCCTTCCCTTATGCGCTTCCGATGAAGCCTTGTTGTTATTCTTGTCCGTCCACCCGGCCGTTACCAAACTGGAAGGATAGAACTTGTCGGTATACCTATTCTCTATATTGAACAGCACTTTGCCTTCGTACTTTAATTGCATTTTGGAATCATCCAACCCCAAAAGGTTATAGTGCAATTGGAACTCGGGCTGCATCCTATACAATGTCTCTTCATTCGTGGCCTCGTATGCCAAAGCCACGGGATTCACCAAACTGTATTGGTCGCCATTCTGACGGAACGTAGAAGAAGCTGTCGGCAACATGTGGTAGTAATTTGGGGTATTGTTACCATAAGCATCCTGCTCGTAAATAGACATGTTCGGCATTTTGCGGTAAGCAATATTCAACAAATCACTATAGTTCTTCTGGTTATCCTGATACGTCAGGTTAAAGTTCGTCACAATCTTGATGCGGTCGCTCACAAAATAATCCAAGGCCACACGAGTCGTGAAACGGTCAAGCTCCTGGGCAATGACCGTACCGGTCTGATGGTCGTAGCCGGCAGAAATACGGAACGCAGCCTTCTCTCCTCCACCGGAAAGCGTCACATAATGCTTTTGCAACCAACCCACCTTGGTCACCGCATCCACCCAGTCCGTATTGTTGTTGTAATGTTCATACTCTGCAAACGACGGGTCATAATTAAACTCCGGAATGTCGGACGCGGCATCACTTAATTCCGGATTATAATATGCTTCTTTCATCAACATGGTGTATTGGTCACCATTCAGCATGCGCATGCCTTTGGGTTGGTAAGTCATCGTAGCCGCATAGGAATAAGTCACTTTCGTCTTCCCCCTGACCCCACGCTTTGTCTTAATTTCAATCACACCATTTGCTCCCTGCGAACCATAAATGGCCGTACCTGCGGCATCTTTCAACACCGTAATACTGGCGATGTCATCCGGATTGACATTCAACAGCTCAGAATACTGTTCCTCAGTGGCCGAAGCGAAATCAAAACCGGACAAGTAATCGCTTTCAAACACATTACCATCTACTACCACCAAAGGTTGGGTATTACCGTTGATAGAACTGACTCCACGCAAACGCATGGTCGTACCGGCTCCCAAGTCACCGGAATTGAACACGATATCCAAACCTGCCACACGACCTTGCAAAGCCTCGTCGATGCTCGTCAGGCTCAATCCTTCAAATTCTTTAGCATCAATAGTTTGATGAGCCACCGACACTTCGCGTTCCGGTATGGCCAAACCACTGGATTGTATTACACGTTTCTGTTTCACAACCACTTCTTTTAATTGCAGGTTGCTCTTCAACTTTATATTGTAACGTGTCCCTTTAATAGGGATAAGTTGTGTGGCATAGCCTACGTACGAAATCTTCAGACGGTGCTTCGGATCCACAATGCGGAAAGAAAAGTTTCCATTGATGTCCGTTACACCATGAGCCACGATACGGTTTGCCTCGTCTACTTCGACCACATTCACCATCATCAATGGCTCAATATCGTCAGAGACAGTACCACTAATCATCGTCCCGGGTGCTTGCGCAAAACCCATCAAAGGCAAAGCGACAAACGCACCTAACATAATATGTCGATATAGGGTTTTCATTCATTTATAGTATTACTTGGTTTAACATTTTATTCCATACTTCCTTCTTCTGTTTCTTTTTCCCAAATCAGCGGTCCGTCGATTTGATGCACCACCGCATAAGAAGAAGTATAAATCTCAGAGGCAGATGCCACATCTTTGGTGTTGTACTGGTATTCACGAGCCATCAGATTGTAAAGCCCACCATTTGTCAACACATTGCGCTTGTTTCCTGCCGCATCCGTCACCGACAGGTGGCTTCCATCTCCTTTTACCGTCAAGCGGCAGTAGGAAATCGTATTGTCTGCCCCATTGATTTCATAAGCAGAGGTTTCATAATCAGCCTCTTCTATATTCCCCTGCCCGATATATAACGAGTTGTCCTGAATATGGTATTTGAGGAATTTCTCTATTTGCTCCGTCATCCTTTCTTTTTCATCCTCGTCTTGTTCTTCTTCCACCTCATCCCAAGTCGGCAGCTTGCCTTCATTATGCAAAGCCTGTATAGACGCATTCGTCGGCACATAAACCGTATAATGGAATGTATTAAACAACGTTATACTCGGACTTGGACAAGCATAAGAAGGTGCGTCAGGACTGCTTCCTATAGAAATCAGGTTTGACATTATGGATGACCCTTCCATCAATTTATAAAATTCCGAGAACTCATCGTTCTCTTTCAAAATGTCCGGAACTGATTTCCGGGCTGTCTGTATGAGTGCCCCATCCAATATATAAGCTTTACCGTTTTCTTCCGGGTAAATTTGTGCAACAGGCAATTTTTCACCATGTTCCAATTGCCATCCACCGGCCACTGTCATATTGGATTGCCCGGCATTCTCTATGAGAATCGTACCTCCGTCTTTTGTCCGATAAAACTTTTCCCCACTTTCGACATCTCCCACCACGATATGCGTTTCCAAAATATCCGTCAAGCGGTCACGTACCTGCCCCGCAGAAGCCTCGCCAATAGAATCAAGCTTTACTCCTGCCTCAATGTCATAATTAAAAATGAAAGCACGTACTTTCTCCGTTTCCGTCTGGGCACTCTCATCGTAATGGAACTCAAAAATCTGCGTTTGGTTTTTACCAAAAGAACATGGATCCACGTAAGTCAACAAACCATGGTTCGTCGGGATAAAGAAGCTGTAAACAGAATTTTGCGAATTCAAATACACATCATAATCATACTGGTCGATAGCCCAATTGATGATATTCATCGTTTCATTGACCAATGCAGGAAACGATACGGATATATAAGCCACAGGACTGAACACCCTATTTGTCAAATAGACAGCCCCGTTACAAGCGAAGAACACGCTATCCACATCTTCCTTTTTAATCTTCAGTTCATCATTCGCATCATTCAACACTGTGCTGAATTTACTGGGAACAGAATTGGAAAAAGAATTAAGCATGTTTACGTTCAATAGCTTCGAAAGCACCTTGTCTGGCACATTTTCCCAAGTCCCATACCTATCTTTCAATACTTTTCCGGCACCATTCTCCCAATAATCCGTAAGTGCGGCGTCGGTTGGCACAAGCATGACAGCCATGTCTTGTTGCAAAAGGACATCCGTAGAGACACTGGCATTCAACTCGGAATAATATTCATTCCAACCCGGGTCGAATTTCAGCATCGCCTCCACCGGTTCTTCCTTCTGTGTCAAATTCAAAGGTTGTCCTTTTTGTGAACGCTCTGAAAAATAACGTTTCTGAAAAACTGAATCATAACTGGTGCCATACAAACGGTTATACTCCTGCGTCAACGATTCATCATAATAAGGTGCTGAAAAACGATCCAACATCTTTGAAAATTGTTGTGCGCGTGGCATCCCCGCAATGACATTAGCCAAATTAGGAAGCGGGGTCATCACATCTCCCATCTTATGTACAAAGCCATTAGAACAACGAATGTTTTGCTCTACCATCATCACTCCATTCACATTGGCATCACCCGGCTTACGCTCCGTGGCATAATTAAAGAGGAAATTACAATCGTCATTGGATATACGACGGTTCTGCAAATAGGCCTCAATGAAATGAATCATAGGCGCCGTGGTCATATCTTCCAAACAAGGGATAGACTTACCTGAATTTTTGTAATATGCCCAATACTTTGTATCCGGCATATCAATCGGCCGAAGTACGGGAACAGTGTCGTATGCCGATGCCGAAGTCAAACGGCGCATACAGTCTCCCTCTGTCGGGCCTGTGGAACTGGACAAATAAGCTACCTGGCAAGCATTGTTAATCATTGAGCCATAAAGCAACTGCTTCTTTTGCGCCATGGACAACTCCTCGTAACTTCTCACGCCCCATTTTCCACTATTATAGAAACGTGCGTAGGCATCATCATCAGCCACGAAGAGAGTTTTGCTACCCGTACGGGCAAGAACCTCAGTATAACCAAGGTCGTCAATCATTCTCACTACATTGGTGTAATTCCCATTCGACTTCAAATAGTCGTAAATACTACTGCCTAGCCACGCCGGATCTTCATCTATCAAATCGTAGCCATCATTGCAGGAGTAGACACAACCCAAGGCACAGCATGCCAAGCCTGCCCAAAAAGGAGCGAATCTTCTTCTGTTTTTCCTTGCACTCATATTAGATTATTTTATTAGTGTTATTACTTCATTTAAAAATAAATCGAAACTCTCGTTATCGGGTGCTAAATTACAGCATAAAACTGAAAGTCATTTTCGCTCATGTATCATATTCCTTTTATTTTGTTACATACCTACAAAAAAAAGCGAAAAAGCCCGTTGGATAGGTCTTTTCCGCTTTTGTAACTCAAAAAAGCATTAATGCGCTCATGTTACATTCTCTATGTTCTTTGTAACATTTCCTATGAATTATGGTAATTTATCCATATCAGCTGCCGTATAATTGTCCAAATGTAACCTGAATTCCATCAATTCCTCCAAATCATGTACCGGAGGAGGACAATCGGCCGGAATCGGCCGACGGGAATACTGCTGGAAATAAAGCAGGCAAGCATCCCGCCACCATTCCGCATCAAGTGCTTGCCGCTCGAATCGCATCTGTATGGCTTCGTAACGCTCCGTGTCGACATACGCTTGAACTTTCTGCCACAAATCCACAAACTCCCGGGCATCTTCGACTCCGCTGTTATAAATGTAACAGAGGTTATCCCACAAAGTCAAACCGTTCCGCATCACATACTCCCAAGGCACGTGATGAAACCATAAAAGATATTCTTCCGGACATGTTTCCAAATCTCCGTAAAGCGTAGCCAACGGTTCATGGTATTGCAAAACGGCCTTCGACCCCCGTACCGTGCGATCGAAACCAACTCCTACCGTATCGGCCCGGTGGTAATACTTCGGCAACCAATCCGGGCGTGTATCAGGAGGAGCACACCATGGCTCAGGTCCGTAATGATGCCCGAAAGCAAATATATGGTGCAACCCCAACGGCATCATATAGCTAACCGCCGTATCCCATGAACGTAAAAGCAACTGGCGCACCGGTTCGATGAAATGTTCATCAGTTGAGAAAGTCTGCTTCAGAAACTCTTCGGCAATCTGTTCCGCCGACAGTTCGGTATTCCAACACAAACGACCGAAAGCATACCAATTAGCCTGTGCCATGTCGTTTCCGGTCCAATTGACCACATCCCCGATGTTGGCCACTCCCGCCACGGCCGACCGGGAATGAATGCCGACCCGATGCTGTGTGACATCTGCTACAGTTCCTCCCCCAACCCGATAAGTTTCGGCATCCAAACAATCTTTCCACATCGTTGCCAAAAATACCGTATGAATGGACTGCCCCAAATACTCCTGGGTTATTTGGAACTCCGGCATAACCTGTGTGTGTTGCATGGCACCGAACAAGGGGCTGAAAGGTTCACGGGGTTGAAAGTCTATCGGCCCGTTTTTCACCTGTACAATCACGTTATCACGGAATTGCCCATCGAAAGGCATAAACTCCTCGTATGCCTGGCATGCCCGGTCGGGACTTTCCGCCTGATAGACAAATGCCCGCCACATCACCAATCCCCCATAGGGAGCGAGCACGTCGGCCAACATATTGGCCCCATCGGCATGCGTCCGCCCGTAATCTTGTGGGCCGGGTTCCCCTTCACTGTTCGCCTTGACCAAAAAACCGCCGAAATCGGGAATCAGACGGTAGATTTCTTTAGCCTTCTTCTTCCACCACCGTTGTACATCCTCGTCCAACGGGTCGGCCGTAGACAGTTCCCCAAGGGCTTTCGGGGAAGCAAAGTTCACCGACAAATAAGTCCTTATGCCATACGGGCGCAGCACTTCGGCAATAACCGCTACTTTACGAAGCATTCCGGTGGAAAGCATCTGAGGTTTGGCGTTCACATTATTGAGCACCACGGCGTTAATGCCGACAGAAGCATTGGCACGAGCATATTCCTCGTACAATGGGGAAACCGTTTCGGGCAGCTCGTCCCACTTCCATATCGAACGTCCTGCGTAACCTCTCTCTACCGTCCCATCGGGATTGTCCCAATGGTTCAGGATGCGAATGTCGTAAGAAGGTCTTTCTGTCACAGCCACACCATCCGACAGTAAATCTCCGGCCTGCTGTCTACGCAACAAATCATAGGCGGCATAAAGCACGCCGTTGTCGGATGCCGAAGAAAGCTCCACGTCCAGACCTTTCCTGCAAATCGTAAAACCATCCCTCATAACCCCATCCTTAGAGACACGAAGAAGCACACGCCCCTCCCCTTTCCAAAAGTCTTTCAATTCACGAGACGCAATATCCAAAGTTGCCGTCCGTTCCGTACTTTCCGACAGACTGACATCAGCCGGTAGCGCATTTCGCTCCATGCGGAGCCATAGCCGATGGCCATCCTCTGCATGGAGCGAAAGCACGAAAAACAAGCCTATAATCCACAACCAGTTTTTCATCCTGCCCAAACCGTTAATCATCCATTCCTTCTATCATCTCGATTTTTCCATCTGCGTCATAACGCAATTCACAGACTTTCAGGCTACGCAACCACGTACGCCCTCCCGACGGCACCGAATCATGATGGAACAAATACCACTTTCCTTTGTACTCCACGATACAGTGATGGGTAGTCCATCCTACAACAGGAGTAAGAATTACCCCCTGGTAAACAAACGGACCGTATGGGTTATCACCGATGGCATAACACAAAAGATGCGTATCTCCTGTGGAATAAGAGAAATAGTACTTCCCGTTGTATTTATGCATCCATGAAGCTTCGAAGAAACGGCGGTCATGGTCGCCTGCCTTCAGAGGTTTTCCGTCCTCATCCAAAATGACCACGGGACGAGGCTCTTCGACAAACTGTTTCATGTCTTCCGCCAGACGTGCCACACGGGAAGGTATGGCCGGTTCACCATCAGCCGGAAACTCCGCACATTCCAAAGCACTATTATCCTTATAACGCTGAAGCTGACCGCCCATCAGTCCCCCAAAATAAACATACACCTGACCGTCATCATCCTTGAATACGGCCGGATCTATGGAATAACTTCCCCTGATGGGGTCCGACTCCGGTACAAAGGGCCCGTAAGGCGTGTCGCTGACAGCCACGCCCAAACGGAAGATATCCGTATGGTCTTTGGCAGGGAAATAAAGATAATACTTCCCATCCTTTTCGCAACAGTCGCAATCCCACATTTGACGCTTCACCCAAGGTACGTCCGTCTTGTCAAGAACCATACCATAGTCTGTCACATCTCCTTCCATCACATCTTCCAACGAGAATACATGATAGTCGCGCATGTCGAAATGCGCCCCCCAATCGTCCTCGGGTATGCCACTTTCCCAATCGTGGGAGGGGTAAATATACACTTTGCCTTCAAACACATGTACCGACGGGTCTGCCATATAATCGCCCGGTATCAAATACCTTTTCTTCATGATACAAATATTTAATGAATGGTTACACCTTTATCATATTCGCTAAAATCAATTATACTTGTCGGATTGCGCCATCTCGACAATGGTTTTGACAAAGCCTTTAGGTTTCATCTTACGGTCAAAGGCCAAAGGATAATCCGTACGGCCACGCACGGGAAAACCGTTTTTCCAAGAATCACCATCGGTTACCCCCCAAAAAGTCACACGTGTAAGGTCTTTGCTGTGGCGTAAGTATATATCGAAAAGTTTTATATAAAAATCATCAGCCTCTTTAGCCTTTGCTTTCGGAAGACCATCCTTATAAGGGTCTATCTTTTTTTGATACTCAAAATTAGTCTCAACGGCAGCACCGTAATTTCCTTTCGGCCAAGGCAAAACACTTAAATCCAATTCTGTCACCATGACTTTCACCCCGGCGGCAATAAATGCATCCATACTTTTTTCGTATTCATCAAGCGGAGTATTGAAACCGACATGCGACTGCATGCCAACAGCATCTATACGGCATCCATGAGCCTTTAAATCCTTAATCAAACGTACAACACCTTCCCGCTTGCCCGGCGAATCCATTCCATAATCGTTATAGTACAATTCGGCTTCCGGGTCTGCTTCATGCGCAAATTGGAAAGCAAGACGAATGAAATCAGGCCCGATTATCTTATAAAAACGGGACTTGCGGAAATCACCGTTACCTTCAATAGCCTCATTAACCACATCCCATCCTTTCACCCGACCTTTGTAATGCCTCACTACCTTATATATATGGTCTTTCATCCGCTGTACAAGAACCTCACGACTCACAGTCTTACCGTCCTTGTCCGTGAAAAACCACCGGGGGGCTTGAGAATGCCATATCAAGCAGTGGCCAGTAACCACTTGCCCATTTTTTTCCGCCAAATCGCACAAACGATCCCCGTCCTTAAAGTTAAAGACACCTTCTTGCGGCTGCAGCACTTCGGCTTTCATGCAGTTTTCTGCCACCACAGCACTGAAATTATCCTTAATCAAAGCCTGCAAAGCCTTATCACGGCTCACCACCTGCCGCGTATTCAAGGCTGTTCCGATAAGAAACTTGTCTGCAAAAGCTTCTCGCATGGTAGTAGCTTTCTGACCAAAAACACCAATGGCTGCCATTACTGCTGCCAGTAAAAAAACACTTCGTTTCATCATAGACCTATTTAAAAAATTAATAAAACGTCATTTACCATCATTCGTCCTTCTCCGTGCCAATTCAGCCTGCATCTTTTCGTTCAGCGTCTTGGATATAGGGTAGAAGAAAAGAGCCACCACTCCCACACCGAAACACAAACCGGGCACTATACTTGAGGCCATCCGGATACCGAACAACGAGTCTGCCGATTGGGAGGCAGCATCATTTACATAACCAAATACAGAGAGAATCAAACCGGCCACGGCTCCTCCCACGCCCAACCCGGCTTTTAATGCGAACACCACCCCGGAAAAACAAAGCCCTGTGGCCCTTCGATGGCTCACATATTCCATGTGGTCGGCCACATCGGCAATCATGGCCCAAAGCAATGGTACCGTAGGCGCATACGCCAAACTCTTTAAAATACCCAAGGTGAAAATCAGCCCCACATCATCCTTGTCCGGAAGCATGAAAGCCGCCGTAAACAAGGCCGTCAGTCCTAAACATACAATAAACGTAGACTTCTTGCCGTAACGGTTCGCCAGGAACTCGGAAAGCGTAATCACTCCTATCAACTGCACGAGTGCACCGGCCATATTGAATACGGAAAGCCCGATGGAATAAGACTCGGCTGAAGGAATGCTACCGTCTGCCCCCCGAGTAGCCAACAAGCTGAAAGAATCCAAAATCTGCATCCCTGCCCCCAACGCGGCACCTTCTTCTTTCACCAATCCAAGCCTGTCAAGAAAAGCCCCCAACGCCTGCGGGTCAACATAATGTTGGAAATAATAGCACATGGCAGATCCCCACATGGCCAAAGTGATGAACACGAACAACGTCAGAATAAACATGGAGCGCCATGACACATCGGCAAACAATCCCTTAATGTCATTCTTGACATCCATTTTCTGGGATGCAGGTGGAGCAATACGTTCCTTAGCCGAAAAACCGGCCACGACCAAAAAGACAAATCCCACTACCGCAAAAATCGTAATGGTAGAAAGCCATCCTTGTGCATCGTCCGCCCCCGAGCCACGCCCGAATTTATGAACCAAAGGAAGCGTAAGCCCTTGCACCACGAACTGGGCTACGGTGGCAGCTACGAAACGAATGGAAGTAATGCTCGTACGCTCCTTCATATCACCCGTCATCACACCACCCAACGAACTGTAAGGCGTATTATTAAAAGAATAAAGAGACATGAGCAACACGTATGAAATACCGGCATACACTGCGACCAACGCCTTATTCTCTATTCCCGGATTGTAGAAAGCCAACACATAAAAGACCATGAACGGGAGAGCGGTCCAAATGACCCAAGGCCGGAACTTCCCCCACTTTGTTTGTGTCTTGTCCGACAAGATGCCGGCAGCCGGATCGACAAAGGCATCAACTATCCGCGCAATCAGAAGCACGGTACCAGCTACCGCCCCTTCAAGCCCGAACACGTCGGTGTAGAACTTCAACTGATAAATCATCATCATCTGAAAAACGAGATTGGCTGCGGCATCTCCCAACGAATAACCAATCTTCTCGCCTATCGGCACTTTCCCTAAAATTTTATCCATAATGTTCCTTTATTATATTACAAATAGTTTTTCATCACTTCACCACTCTGCAAAGTAACAAATTTTACCCGAGATTCACTTTCGGTTATGTAATATATACTTTTTAAAATGAAACATTATCGGAAAAAACAGCAAAAAAACAGTCCCTTTTTGCGTTTTTGGAAGTTACATTCAAGAAAGTGCCGGATAAAGCCACCTCTACAAACCGCCCCAAGGACAAACTAACAGAAAAACCGGCCACCCTTACACCTTCAAAATCCGTATTGGCAAGTCCAACTCCCAAGCTTTCCTCCAGACATTACAGGCAAGACAAAACGAATGGAAAAAAACACTCCCCATCCCAACAAGAAGCCCTCCCTACACAGGATTTTCACGAAAAGACCTTTCATCTTTCAGAATATGCAATAAGTAGCTCATAATATTAACATTACAGGATGAAAGATGTTTAAGACATCCTTCAGCCAAGCTTCATTTCATTCACCGCAGAACGAAAAATCGTTCTAAGGAGATTAAAAAACCGTTTGGCTGAAATTGAAAAATCATTTGGCTGCGAACTTTTTATGGCTTTCCGCAATGAAAAGAAACTGAAAGATACCCTCTCCATCATTCATCCCGTAACATGTTATATGACAACCATTTATCGTACAACCTGAAAGATGAATGTCTTTTTGAGAAACTCTTGGGAGACGCTAAGCCCACTAACAAATGAACCATAAGGAATTATTCAATCTGAACATATAAAAAAGAGGTTGTGTCAAAACTCTGACACAGCCTTTTTTTATGCGCAAAGCCCAGACTTTCTCAAGCCCGGGCTTTG
>ERZ773260.1707-NODE-1707-length-27558-cov-9.804749_pt1 | contig 27558 bp, 24 predicted proteins | sample MGYA00511387_ERZ773260 | MGnify/ENA primary metagenome ERZ773260 (study PRJEB29015, sample SAMEA2737745) | human gut metagenome | biome: human gut; feature: human-associated habitat; material: faeces | place: China | collected 2012 ... | reverse complement strand
ATCTATGCATCTTAATTTTCAAAAAGTGTGCAACTTCTTATTGCAATTTAGAAATTGTTTTTCTCGTTATTATTTCCCTGGTTTTATTTATTATTGCGGCTAAGACCTGTTATGTGAAGGCACCCCCAAACGTGGCGTATATTATTTCCGGCTTGACGAAAAATCCACGTATTCTTATCGGTATAGGCGGTTTTAAAATTCCGCAGCATTGATGGCAAGCTGCCGGAAGTTCCTGTAGAAATAAGCAAGGAAGAATAAAAATGAAATAAGCTGTTAGCATCCGGTATGTTAGCAGCTTATTTTTACAATAACGGAGGAATGTTTCTTTGAAGATTCTCGTGAGTGCCTGCTTGTTGGGCAAAAATTGTAAGTATAACGGTGGTAATAACTTAAATCAAAGCGTGTTGGATTTTATCGAAGGACATGAGGTTATCGGCGTTTGCCCGGAGCAGTTGGGCGGGCTCTCTACACCGCGTTTGCCGGCGGAAATGGTTGAAGGCATAGTGACGAACAAGGAAGGCATCAGTGTGGATGCAGAATTTCGCAAGGGAGCGCAGACAGCATTGGCAGCTGCTTTGGAAAAAAAGGTGGATTTGGCAATTCTGCAATCACGCAGTCCCAGCTGTGGCGTGAAGGAAATATATGACGGCAGCTTCAGCGGCAAGAAGGTAAAAGGGCAGGGTGTGTTCGCCCGGCTGCTTACTAAGTATGGCATCAAGGTGCTTGATGCCGAGGATATAGCTGAGCATAAATAAGCTGGTTTATAAAAATTAAAAGGCAAGGTCTTAGGATGTATGTTCCTAGGCCTTGCCTTTTGGTGCTTTATTTTTTATACTTTCTGATTGCCGCACCGATCAGCTTCGCTGTCTGCGACAGCTCCGCTTCGGTGTGCGTTGCCATGAGGGCAACGCGCAGGCGCGCAGTACCCTTTGCTACTGTCGGATAGCGGATAGCGGGTGCGAGCACGCCGTTTGCCAACAGCTCGTCAGCAACCTGCAGAGCGGACTTCTCATCGCCGATGATAATAGGAATGATGGCGGTGGGAGAGTAAGCTTCTACGCCTTCAGCATGTAGAGCGTTTAAGAAAAACTCTACGTTGTGCTGCAGATTTTGCGCACGTTGCGGTTCTTCCTTCAGTACCTCGATTGCTCGCAATGCAGCAGCGAGCGTTGCAGGAGTCTGCGAGGTGGCGAAGATAAAGCTGCGAGCTTTATTCTTGAGATATTCAATGATTACCTTGCTGGCGCAGGCGTAACCGCCTTCGGCGCCGAGTGCTTTGCTGAGCGTACCCATGAGAATGTCAGGGCGAACGGTATTGCCGAAATGCTCAACAGTACCGTGACCGGTTTTGCCGATAACGCCGGTGGCATGTGCTTCGTCAATCATCGTGAGCAGATGATACTTTTGGCCGAGTGCGACGAGAGCAGGCAGGTCGACGATATCACCGTCCATACTGAAAACTGCGTCGCTGACAATCAATCCCCTGCTGCAGGGGGTAGCAAGGATTTTCGCTTCCAGGTCCTGCATATCATTGTGCTTATAGACAACGATGCGCGCTTTGGAAAGACGTGCGCCGTCGATGATGCTGGCGTGATTGTATTCGTCGCTGAAGATAACGCTTTCACTGTTGCAGAGGGCGGAAATAATGCCGACGTTGGCCATGTAACCGGTGTTGAATACTAATGCTGCTTCCGTACCCTTGAACTGTGCCAGCTTGCTTTCGAGTGCTTCGTGCAGTGCGGTATTGCCGGTAGTCAGACGGCTGCCGCCGCTGCCTGCACCCCATTGAAGCGCAGCTTCGGCAGCGGCTTGCTTAACGCGGGTATCTGCTGCCAAATCAAGATAGCTGTTGGAGGCCAGCATTAAAACCTTGCGTCCCTGCATTTCAATGTATTTACTCTGCTCACTGTCCATGGTGCGCAGGGAGCGGTAAAGATTCTGCTCCTTAAGCTGTTTCAGCTCGTCAGCAAAAATCTGCTCCGGGTTTGGATTAGCAGGCTTTTCAACTGGGAGTCCGCGTACAAGTACACGCTGCTTTTCCAGGTAATTGATAGCATCCTCGGCCTTAGCCTTGGTGCTGTCAAAGATAAATACACGGCCACCGTGCGGATTGCCCATTTCCTTCATCGGCATGAGGCGTACATAACCATGCTTTAAGGAAGCTAGGTAGCCGACGAGGTAATCGGGATCATCGGAAAGGCACAGCTCGGCGATGATGCCGGGGGCGTTAACAACTTTGGTAGCCAATACGATGGCTTCACGGAAATGGTTTTTACCGCTACAGTTGCTCGCTGCTCCTTCGGCATCCATATAGGTTACGCGGATGCCTCGCTCGTGGTCGGGTTCAAGTCTGGAGTTTGTGGCGACGTCATAGAGAACTGCACCGCGTATAGGATGGTTGTGACGCAGAAGGTCGATTAATGCATCTGCCTTGGCTTCCAATCCCAGCTCGCAGAGCATTTTCTTCATGATTTTATAGGTTTCCTCTACTGTGTCGGCAGGACGTTTGCTGACAGGCAGAGCGTCGAGATATTGCAGCTTTTCCGGTGCGACCTCTTCCATTTTGACGTTGATGAAGTCTGCTCGGCCGAGGCCGTGATGCAGAGCGCGCTCGGTAAGTGCGCTGACAGCGCTGCTGATATCGGCTTGCGGGATAATGCGTTCTGCGCCGCTGACATGTAAATCACCTTTGGATGCGCGCATTTTGATGCTGTATAAAGGCATAGGGAAATCTCCTTTGTATTTATGAATTAAGTGTTAAAATTTACCCCCTTTCGCCTCACTATGTTCGGCACCTTCCCTATACTAAGACCCATTTTTCATGTAATGAAAAATGTTGGTCGTGTTATACTCGAAGAGTGCAAGGGGCAGGCAAGATCTGCGGTCGAACTTTCTTAGTTCCCCTGGGGGAACTGTCAAGCGTTAGCGAGACTAAAGGGGGCTTCTCTAAACTATTTATCAGCCTCTGAGCAAAGCAACTTTGGTAAGCAGCTGTTTTGCGGGCTTATAGAATGCACCGGCAGCAACTGCGGTAAAAATCATACCGGGGAAGGCTGCGGCGGTGAGTACCATCCAGTTTACACCGGTAACCTGCCACAGTACGAGGCGGGCAGCGAAGGTTCCGAGCGGGCCGCTGACAGCAACAGTAAGCAGATTAGTTCCGAGCAGGGCCATGGTGCCACCGGCAACAACGCGGAATACCATCTGTACAAGTACGTTGATGATGTTGTGCATGCCGAGCATCATTCCCAGCATACTGGCAAGGATACCTGCGATAATGTAGCGTTTAAAGCCGAAGCAGGCGCAGATGAGTACGGCGATTGGTGCAGATAACTGGAATTCGCCACCGGCAATTGGCGAAGGGATTTTAAAAGAACCTGAAATCAGAATCAAGACACCTAACAAAGCGATAGTAGTCAGCTCTTTCATACTCAAATCTTTCATTTATTTGCTCCTTACTTTAAAACTTCATCCATAGACTGTTTAGCCAGTGCTATAGCCTTATCCAGATCTTTATTTTCGATATTCAGCGGCGGGTTGAAGTAGATGACGTTACCCAGAGGACGCAGCAACAGACCGTGGGTAAGTGCTTTTTTATAAATTTCGTAGCCTATACGCAGGTCGCCGTCGAAGCCGATTTTCTTATCCTTATCGGTAACAAGCTCCATAGCGTTAATCAGGCCGATATGACGGATTTCACCGATGTTTTTATGAGCGCCGAAGGTATCCATGAGCGCATTGTGGAAATATGTTGCTTTTTCCGCAGCATGCTCGAGAATTTTTTCTTCCTTCATAATCTTAAGTACAGCAAGGGCGGTAGCGCAGCCGATAGGGTTACCGGCATAGGTGTGGCTGTGCATGAACTGTTTGCCTTTGTTGTAATCGTCATAGAAGGCATCGTAAATTTTGTCTGTGGTGCAGACAATAGCCATCGGCAGATAACCGCCGGTGAGTGCCTTACTGATGGTCATGATATCAGGAGTAATTCCCGCATGGTTGCAGGCGAACATTTTGCCGGTTCTGCCGAAGCCGGTAGCAATTTCGTCGGCAATCAGCAGTACGCCGTACTCATCACAGAGCTTACGCAGCTTTTGCAGGTAGAGAGGCGGATAGATACGCATGCCTGCGCAGCCTTGCACGATAGGCTCAACGATAATTGCAGCGGTTTCTTTTGCGTGTTTGGCAAATTCTTCCTCAGCAAATTTGAAGCATTCGCATTGGCAATGCTCGCGGTCTTTGGCAAACGGGCAACGGTAGCAATCAGGTGCCTTTACATGGATGTTGTTCATCATCATGGGTTTATACATCTGTGCGAACAGGTCCATGCTGCCTACGGAAAGAGCGCCGATGGTTTCACCGTGATAACCTTCGCTGAGGCACATGAAGCGCTGTTTTTCCGGGTGAGCGGTCTGCAGCTGATATTGGAAAGCGATTTTCAGTGCGATTTCTACGGAAGAGGAGCCGTTGTCGGCGAAGTTGAATTTGTTCAAACCTTTGGGGAGAACATCAACCAGCTCTTCGCACAGCTTAATAGCAGGCTCGTGGGTGAAGTTAACGAAGATAACGTGCTCTAATTGTTCAATCTGCTCTTTGATGGCGGCGTTGATTTTGGGATTGCAGTGACCTAAAAGGTTACACCACCAGCTGCTGATGATATCAAGATATTCGGTGCCGTCGGCTGCGTAGAGGTAGGGGCCTTTAGCGTGGTCAACGATGATAGGACGTAAGGTTTCGTAGTCCTTCATTTGGGAACAGGGATGCCAGATGTGGGCTAAATCTCTTTTTTGTAAATCTGCTACTCTATAGTTCATTTTTTCTTCCTCCTGAGTTTTGTGTCATTATTGTTTATTCCCCCTTCCGCCTCACGTTATTCGGCACTTTCCCAGTAGGGGCAGGCAAGAGCGTGTAATTAGGACTTTCTTGGTTCCCCCTCGGGGGAACTGTCGAGCTTTAGCGAGACTAAAGGGGGCTGTTGATTTTTATTTATATAATCCTTTAAGCACTTCTACATCAATATCCAGCTCGCTGGCATTCGGCGGTACGCAGGCAAGTACGGGGACCGCTGTAATTTCTTCCATCATACGCTTGTTGTCGGCCTGCATGAAGTTGCTGCCGTCGTAGTTGTTAAGGATGATGCCGCGGACGGGAATGTCTTTCTGCTTGAGGTAAGAGATGGTCAGTACGCAGTTGTTGATGGAACCGAGCGCTGCGTTGGAGATTACCAATACGCCCAAATCAAGCTTCTTGATGATGTCCTCGAGCAGGATGTGCTCTTCGTCCCAACGGATGGGGCAGATGATGCCGCCGCTGCCTTCCATGGTAACGTAATCATATTTGGCAAGGGAAGCCTGATAATCAGCTTCAATCTTTTCCATTTCTACGGGATTGCCCTCGCGCAGTGCTGCCAGATGCGGAGAAACTGCTTCCTTATAAATGTAGGAAACAAGGTTTTCCGGTTTTTCCGGGATGTTGGCGGTTTTAGCAACAAAGACTGCGTCGCCCAGCAGCCAGGTGCCGTCAGGCTGTTCTTCGGCGCCGCTCAGCGCTGCTTTGTAATAGCCTGCGTTGACGCCTGCATCGCGTAAGCGTTTAACAAGCAGGCCGGTAACGTATGTTTTACCGATATCTGTACCGATTGCTGTAATGAAAAGACCTTTACTCATAATTTTCACCTTCGTAATTTATTTTAGTTAACTTAAAATTCTATATGGTTAACTTTATTATAGCTTAAGTATACGCTGTGAAGATTTTAATGTCAACCTAGCAAAATAGTATGGTTAACCATGTCGGTTGGGCATAAAAAAAGATTGACAGCCATATTTTGTGGTTATAACTGTCAATCTTTGCTTATTTTGTGGTTAACGAAGAATCATCTTAATAAAAAGGAAAAAATTATTTTTTTGCTGCTGCGTTTTTACGGATTTCGGTTACCGGTATGCCGCCGATGCCCCAGTTATCTGTATCAACCTCGTCGATGGTGACAACGGTGGTAGATTTGTTTTTGCCTAGAACGTCATGCAGAAGATTGGTTGCGCCTTCGATGAGAGCACGCTTCTGCTCAGGTGTAACGTTACCTTCTTTGGTGATTTTGATGTTTACATAGGGCATGCTGATGACCTCCTTGCGTTTTTCTTTCATTATAGCATATTTTGCTTGCAAACTGCGCGTTTCTATGCTATTATAAGTGCGGTAAAATTTACTGATGCACAGTAGCATTTAGGATGAGCTGGAGCAGTTAACAGTAAAGCTTACTTCTGAAAAATTTTTAAGTCAATACTCGCTTGGATCTATAAGACCGGGACGAAGACGCAAACAGGCTAACTATGCGCATTCCGTACCGGAATGCGCTTTTTTATATGCTTCGGCATTAATCGGCAATTCCATAGCCTTGAATTTGCACAGCGTCTCCTGTGGTCAGAAGGGAGGGCAATCTTGAAGGTTGGTATTATTGGCGGTGGCCGCGTTGGCAGCCGTCTGGCTGCAAGCTTGCGTGAAGCAGGCGTGCTGGTCGGCATTACGGCTGCATCTGAGCAGCACAGCGCACAGCTGGCACAGCAGTTTGGTGTACCGGCGACGGATAACGCGAAGCTGTGGCAGGCAGCGGACGTGTTGTTGCTTACCGTACCGGACCGGTTAATTGGTACGGTAGCGGAGGAGCTAGCGCAAAGCGTGACACCGGCGGCTAAGGTTGTACTGCATGTGAGCGGCAGTGTGGGATTGGAGCCTTTGGCTCCGCTTGCTCAGCTGGGCGCACACGTAGGCAGCCTGCATCCGCTGCAAAGCTTTGCCGGCGGCAATACAAAGCTTGCAGGTGTGTATATGGCGTTGGACGGTGACAGCGAAGCGCAGGACGCAGGCAAAAAGCTCGTAGAACTTTTTGGCGGCAAAGCGTTCAGTGTTCCTGCTGAAGAACGTGCGGCCTACCATGCGGCAGCGTGTATCTGCTCTAACTACGCCGTAGCGGTGGAGGCTATGGCGGCGCAGCTGATGGCGCGCTGGACCGGCAGCAATGAAGCTGCCTGGGAAGCACTGCTTCCCTTGTTCAAAGGCACAGCGGCTAATTTGCAGGCTACGCAAAATCCTGCGGCGGTCCTGACGGGACCAATTGCCCGCGGTGATGTCAGCACGGTAGCGAAACATCTTGCTGCCTTACCGGCAGATGTAATTCCTGCCTATTGCTCTCTGGGCCTGGCGACAACCTCGCTGGCCCTTACTAATGGCACTATTGACGAAAATGCAGCTGATGAGCTGAGAAATTTGCTTGGAGGATATTATGGCTAACAAACAAGTAACAGTCGCAACGATTAAGGAAATGAAGCAAAATGGCGAACCTATCACGATGATAACCGCTTACGACGTAGCAATGTCCCGCAACGTGAACGAAGCAGGCGTAGATATGATTCTTGTAGGTGATTCCCTGGGTAACGTAATTTTAGGATATAATTCCACAGTCCCAGTAACGATGGATGACATGATTCATCATACCAAGGCTGTTATGCGTGGCAACAGCACTGCTTTAGTAGTTGGCGATATGCCGTTTATGAGCTATCAGGCAAGCATTGTTGACGCAATGTATAATGCGGCACGTTTCCTGAAGGAAACAGGCTGCACTGCAGTTAAGCTGGAGGGCGGCTCTGAGGTAGTACCTCTCGTAGAGCGTCTGACACAGGCCGGCATTCCGGTATGTGCTCATATCGGTCTGACTCCGCAATCTGTAAATCAGCTGGGCGGCTTCAAGGTACAGGGCAAGGATATTTCCGCTGCACAAAAAATGATTGATGATGCCAAGGCTTTGGAGGCTGCAGGTGCTTTTGCCTGCGTGCTGGAATGCGTTCCGGCCGCACTGGCTGCTAAGGTAACCAGCGAGCTGAAAACCATGGCTACCATCGGTATAGGTGCCGGCAACGGCTGCGACGGTCAGGTGCTCGTATGCAATGACCTTTTGGGAGTTTCCACCGGCTTCTGCCCGAAATTTGTTAAGAAGTATGCTAATCTGCATGATACTACCGTAGAAGCAGTAAAGGAATATATTGCCGATGTTAAGGCAAGAACCTTCCCTGCTCCTGAGCATACCTTTAAGATTGACGATGCTGTTTTAGAAAAATTATATTAATACTTTTATAAATAAAGTGAGGTAATTCAAAATGAAATTAGTACATACAGTTGCAGAGCTGCGCGAAGAGGTTGCAGCAGCTAAAGCTCAGGGTTTGACCATCGGCCTGGTGCCTACTATGGGCGCTTTGCATGAAGGCCATGCATCCCTGATTAAAGCAGCTAACATGGAAAATGACTTTGTTGTAGTCAGCGTTTTCGTAAACCCGACTCAATTCGGTCCTAACGAAGATCTGGACGCTTATCCGCGTACTCTGGAAGCAGACTGCAAGCTGGCAGAAAGCATGGGCGCTAACGTAGTTTTCGCTCCGGCTCCGAAGGAAATGTATCCGAGCGAAGATGCAACATGGGTAGAAGTAACCGGTGATATTACCAAGGTTTTGTGCGGCCGTACCCGTCCGATTCACTTCCGCGGTGTAACTACCGTTGTTACCAAGCTGTTCAACCTGGCACAACCGGACCGTGCTTACTTCGGCCAGAAGGACGCACAACAGGTTGAGGTTCTGAAGCGCATGGTAAAAGACCTGTTCTTCAATATCCAGCTGCGCATTATGCCGATTGTCCGCGAAGTTGACGGTTTGGCAAAGAGCTCCCGCAACACCTATCTGAATGAAGCAGAGCGCAAAGCAGCTCTGGTACTGAGCCGTAGCCTGAAGGCTGCTAAGGAGCAGTACGAAGCAGGTGAGCGTGACGCTGCTAAGATTACTGCGGCTGTTACCGCTTCCATTAAAGAAGAGTCCATGTCTGATATTGATTATGTTGAAATTTATGCACTGCCGGAATTGAAACCTGTAGCAGCTCCGATGGCAGGCAGCAACCTGCTGGCTGTAGCTGTTAAATTCGGCACTACCCGTCTGATTGATAATGTAGTTTTGGAGGAGAAATAATATGCTTTATACTATGCACCATGGCAAAATTCATCGCGCTACCGTAACCCAGGCTAATCTGGAATATATGGGCAGCATTACTATCGACAGCGAGCTGCTGGAGCTGTCCGGTATTCTTCCGGGAGAGCGAGTACAAATCGTTGACAACAACAACGGTAACCGTCTGGAAACATATGTTATCGCCGGTGAGCGTGGCAGCGGTGTTATCTGCCTGAACGGTGCTGCTGCACGTAAGGTTCTGGTTGGTGATACTGTTATCATCATCGCTTACAGCCTCATGACCGAGGAAGAAGCTAAAACCTATGTGCCGAAGGTTGTAATGGTTGACGAAAACAACCATCCAATCAACGTTCGCGGTACTGAAAAGGAAGCAGAAATCGGCTGATTTTAAGTATTATAAGAGCACGCTGTGGGTTGCGCGAAAGTGCAGGCTGCAGCGTGCTTTTTGTATTAATTGCTTTCATTGGAAAGCAGTTGTACCATGCGTGTGAATAAAATATTTCGGCTGTTTTAAAGTGAAAATAGAAAAACTGCGGCTAAAATGTAAGCATAGTTATCGTTTAGCCGCAGTTTTCCCAATACAAGCACAGGATTTCTCTATACTATGAAATTTATTAGTAACTTATAAATTCCTTAATATATTGTTTTTGAAAAGCAGTAAGAATATAATAAAGGCAATTCAAGAAAAGCTTAGGAGGAATGCTGAATGTTAAACGATAGTGTTATTAATGTTTTGAAAAATAATCTTTGGGATGTCGCAACCTGCGCTGACAACGAGCCTAATGTTGTGCCTGTTGGCTTTAAGGATGTGACTGCAGAAGGTAATTTGGTAGTAGGTGATGTATTTCTGGATACTACATTAAAGAACATTGCAGAAAATAACGGCCGCGTTGCTGTTTCTGCTTATGACGGCAAAACCTTCGAAGGCTATCAGATTAAGGGCAGCGCTGTTTATGTAACAGAAGGCGAAGTGGTCGATGTCTTTAAGGCTGCTGCAGAGGAGCTTTTCCATGGAGCTGCAACTGCTAAGGGTGCCTTGATTATTACTCCTGAAAAGGTTATCGTTACTACTCCGGGTGCTGATAACAAAAAAGAGCTTTAATTTTCATTGCATTTGAGCGTGGGGAATATTCCCTGCGCTTTTTAATTATATAGGCAAAAACAAGCCTGATATAGTAGAATAGTAATAGGCAAGTGATGATTATGTATCAAAAAAAGCTGGCGGCGGATATTCGCTGCCCGTTGGAATATGGCTTGAGCGTTTTTGGCGGCAAATGGAAATCGCGTATTATATGCGTGCTGGCGTAAAAAAATAAATTGCGTTATAGTGAACTGCGCAAGGAATTGGCTAATATTACCGATGCTGTTTTGGCGGCGGCGCTTAAAGAGCTGATTGCAGACGATATGGTGGCGCGCAAGGCTTATAATGAAATCCCGCCGCATGTGGAGTATGAGCTTACGGAAAAGGGAACTTCGGCTATACCTATATTACAAAGTATTTGCCGTTGGTCGGGGATGTTTTGCAAGGAAACTGACGAGCTGATGCTGACGCAGTGCCAGCGTTGTGACTATAAGTAAAGTGATATATACAGCAAATAAAAAACTTCGTTAGAACGCTAAGAATAACGATGTTCTAACGAAGTTTTTCGTTTATTGAGAACTTAAGAAAAAATGATATACTGAACTTGTGTGCAACACTAAATACTATAGTAGATTTTAAGGTATTTCATTTGGATGAAATAGTATGTTGGAAAAAGCTTTGTTTTTGGGAGAATCGGTAAATGTTGAATATAAAGTAGAAATTCCGCCGAATAGTGATAAGTACATGAAAACAGTAGTTGCTTTTGCTAATGGACGAGGTGGACATATTATTTTTTTGTATTGATGACAAAAGTTTAAAGGTAGTTGGAATAGAATCTGATGCTATATTTTTGAAAATTGATGTCATTACAAATGCTATTCTGGATAGCTGTGAGCCTAAAATATATCCAAATGTGACTCTACAGATTTTAGATGATAAAACTGTTATAGTGGTAGAAATTCAACCAGCGCCTATGAGACCTTATTATATAAAGTCTCAAGGTATAGTAAAAGGCACTTATGTGCGCGTTGCCGGAACTACAAGACATGTAGAAGAATATATGTTAAAAGAGCTTATATTAGAAGGGCAAAATCGTTATTATGACAGTGAAATATGCAAATACCTTACAGAGGTGCATGATAATGAAATAGAAAAATTATGTCGTGACATGAAAGCTATAGCAATAAAGAATACTTTAGATGAAAGTGCAAAATTAGCGGTTCGCGATATAACCAAGAATGTATTGATAACTTGGGGAGTTTTGAAGGATGTGGATGCTAAAATTCTTCCTACTAATGCATATGCACTGTTAACAGGTCAAATGCTGCGTCAGCCTGTTATACAATGTGCAGTTTTCAAAGGAAATACACGTGCATACTTTATTGATAGACGAGAATTTGATGGTCCTGTTCAGCAGCAGGTAGAGTTTGCGTATCAGTATGTTTTAGAAAAAATTAATATGGGAATGCATATCAAAGGGATTTATCGTCAGGATATGTATGAGTTGCCAGTCGATGGCATACGCGAATTAATTGCTAATGCTGTTGCACATCGTAGTTATTTGGAACCAAGGAATATACAAGTAGCTTTGTATGATGACAGATTGGAAATTACATCTCCAGGAATGCTATTAAATAATGTTTCGATAAGAAAAATAATGGAAGGTTATTCCAAGTTGCGTAATCCGGCAATTGCAAGTGCTTTTGCATATATGAAAATTATTGAAAAATGGGGTACTGGTATACCAAGAATTTTTAGGGAATGTGCGGAATATGATTTGCCTAAACCGCAATTACTTGATTTTGATGGTGATTTTAGGGTGAATATGTATAGAAAAACTACCCAAACTACTCAAACTACCCAAACTATCGTAAGTAACTTTTCTGATTTGACAGATGATGATAATGTTATTTTAAATGCTTTGCTGCAAAACAACAGATTAACGCAAAAGGAAATTGCTTCAAAACTGGAATGGTCTGTGGACAGAGTAAAATATTACTTGCAAAAACTGAAGAAAAAAGGAGTTATTAAACGTTTAGGCAGTAGTCATAACGGATATTGGGGTATAATAGTAAAATAGCCAAATAAAAAACTTCGGTAGAACGCTAAGTGTCATCGTTCTACCGAAGTTTTTCGTTTCTATTTGTTTTTATCGTGGCAGCAGCAATGTTCTGCTTCCACAGGCTTCATGGAGCATTCCGGGCAGATGCCTTCGCCCTCTAAAAGCTTGCTGCCCCAGGCGTACATGGCCTGCAGAATAGGAAAGAGGCTTTCGCCCCGCGGCGTCAGGCTGTACTCAACCTTAGGCGGTACGACGGCGTACACCTTGCGAGCAATCAAGCCGTCACCTTCCAGCTCGCGTAATTGCTGGGTGAGCATTTTGGGTGTGGCCTCGGGGACGAGGCGGCGCAGCTCGTTGAAGCGCAGAATTTTGCCGGACAGATGCCACAGGAGCAATGCTTTATATTTGCCGCCGATAAGCTGCAGCGTGGCGGCAACGGGACAGTTGACGTTAATAGTGTCTTTCATTTGGAGTTTCCTTTCTGCAAAGAGCAAGGCGACTAAGATATTATTATGCTATGAAAAAATTATATGCCTGCCTTGCGCAGCAAAAATTATATATCTTTACAGTATCTTTTTACATACTATCTACCTAAATAGTGCATTCTTGAAATAAAGGTAGCGTTTGCTATAATAATAGCAGATAAAAATTTTTACGTCAAACAGATAGCAAGCGAAAGGAGCCACGATGAAAAAACAATTACTTGATATAACAGGCATGAGCTGCAGTGCCTGCTCTTCGCGCATCGAAAAGGTTGTCAACAGGATGCAGGGTGTAGAGCAGATGAGCGTTAATCTGCTGAAAAATAATGCACACGTTACCTTTGACGAAAGTGTTGTGAATGAAAAAGCAATTATCGCCCGCATTGAAAAGCTGGGTTTTGGCGCGAAAGTGCATGCTGCAAATGTTGCAGCACCGGTACCTCAGCAGGATACGGCGGCACAGGAGATGGAGGAGATGCGCCAGCGTCTTATCGGCTCGCTGCTTTTTGCCGGTCTTGTCTTTTATCAGCACATGGGGCGCATGTGGGGCTGGCCGCTGCCAAGCTTTATTCTTGGGCAGGAAAACGAGCTGATTAACGCTTTGCTGCAGATGCTGTGGTGTATTCCGGTGCTCTTTATCGACCGCAAGTATTTTATCCACGGTGTGCGCAATCTTTTAAGCGGTGCGCCTAATATGGATTCGCTGATTGCCGTAGGCAGCGGCGCGTCGTTTATTTACGGTTTGTATTCTGTATTTGGCATGGCGTATGCCTTTGGACATAACCGTCTTGATTTGCTGCCGGGTTTTGCCGATGCTTTATATTTTGAAGCGAGTGCCGTTATTTTGGCACTTGTCACTGTCGGCAAGTTTATGGAGGCGCGGGCAAAAAGCCACACCTCTGATGCGATTAAGGCACTGATGAACCTTACACCAAAAACTGCGCTTGTCGAGCGTCATGGTCTGCAGGGAGAAATTCCTGTGGAGGAGGTTGTAACAGGTGATGTGCTGATTGTAAAAAGCGGTGCGTCCGTGCCCGTGGACGGCAAAATTATTGAGGGCAGCGCTGCCCTGGACGAAAGTGCGCTGACGGGTGAAAGCCTGCCGGTAGATAAAACAATCGGTGACAAGGTTATCGGCGGCACTATTAACAGAAGCGGTTACTTTAAGATGGAAGCGACTGCGATTGGCGCTGATACTGCTTTAGCGAAGATTATTGCGCTGGTGGATGAGGCAACATCTTCTAAAGCGCCTATTGCCAAGCTAGCTGATAAGGTGAGCGGCTATTTTGTGCCTGCCGTTATAGGCATTGCCGTGCTTGCGGCGGTTGTCTGGCTGGCGCTGGGCGCAAGCTGGCATTTTGCACTGACGATAGCTATTTCGGTGCTCGTCATTTCCTGCCCCTGTGCTTTGGGATTGGCAACACCGACAGCGATTATGGTAGGAACGGGGCGTGGTGCCAAGAGCGGCATTCTGATTAAATCGGCAACAGCGTTGGAAACAGCGCATAAGATTGATACCGTTATCTTAGACAAAACAGGTACGATTACAGCGGGCAAGCCGGTGGTGACGGATATTTTACCTATAAAGATTACGGAAAATGAATTGCTGGCCTTTGCCGCAGGACTGGAAAAGCTGTCGGAGCATCCGTTGGGTGAAGCTATTGTTGCTGCTGCTGAAGCAAAGCAGCTTGTTTTGCCGGAAGCCGGCAATTATAAGCAAATCCCTGGTCAGGGTGTTACAGCGGAGCTTGCGGGAGCTGAATGTGCGGCAGGCAATCTCAAGCTGCTGGAGGCGTTGAATGTTGATGTCAGCAGTTTGATGGAACGGTATGACAAGCTGGCGGCTCAGGGAAAAACACCGTTATATTTTGTCCGTGCAGGCGAGCTTTTAGGCTGTATTGCTGTTGCCGATACCGTAAAGCCTACGAGCAGGGAGGCTATCGGCAAGCTGCAGGCAATGGGCCTGCGTGTGCTGATGGTAACAGGTGATAACCAGGCGACGGCGGAAGCCATTCGTGCGCAGGTGGGAGTAGATGAGGCTGTTGCTCAGGTACTTCCGCAGGATAAGGAAGCGGTAATACGCAAGCTGCAGCAGGAGGGCCATATTGTCGCCATGGTAGGCGACGGCATCAACGATGCGCCGGCGTTGGCGCGTGCCGATATAGGTATTGCTATCGGTGCCGGCACGGATATTGCGATTGAAGCTGCTGATATGGTTTTGATTAAGAGCGACTTGTTGGATGTGGCGAAAGCAATTTGCTTAAGCCGCAGCGTGATGACCAATATCAAGGAAAATCTTTTCTGGGCCTTTATTTATAATGCCGTCGGTATTCCGTTTGCCGCAGGTGTATTTTATACAGCCTTCGGCTGGCTGCTGAATCCGCTGATTGCAGCGGCGGCGATGAGCTGCAGCAGTGTTTCTGTTGTTACTAACGCACTAAGACTGCGTTTTATAAAATTGTAATTGCAAAGGAGATTTTATTATGACTAAGACTATTGCTATTGAAGGTATGCATTGCCAACATTGTGTTGGCGCCGTTAAGGAAGCACTTGCTGCTGTAGCAGGTGTAACAAGTGTTGTTGTTTCCTTGGAAAACAATAATGCGGTTGTTGAGGGCACAGGCCTGGATGATGCAGTTTTGAAGGCTGCTGTTGAGGATACCGGCTTTGATGTAACCGGCATCAACTGAAAATAAGCACAAAAAACGCCGCGTAAAGCGGCGTTTAAGTTTGTAAAAAGGTCGCTGCGCAGCGGCCTTTTTCTTATGCAAATATTTCTGCTATAGCAGGCGGAAGCATGTCAAGTGCGCTTGCTGTCATAAATGCGGCAGCAATGGCTACGACGATAAAAGCAGCAGCGTGCGGATAATCCTTTTTGCGCACGGAAGAGAAGATGGCACGCAGGGATAAAAGCAGAATCAGACCCCAGATGTAGGGACCGGTTACTTCATGGAAAAATTTTTCAAACATGATAACACTCCTTGCTGGCTAAAAAATGTGTTTAAGCAGATATAGATATACATATAATAAAAAAACACCCGCAATAGCAGGTGCTGTTTTTGGATTGGTGCCTCAGCACAGAATCGAACTGTGGACACAAGGATTTTCAGTCCTTTGCTCTACCAACTGAGCTACCGAGGCGTAATGGCGACCCGGATGGGACTCGAACCCACGACCTCCGCCGTGACAGGGCGGCATTCTAACCAACTGAACCACCGGGCCAATCAACTACGAATTACATTATACAGGCTTAAACCTATTTTGTCAACATCTTTTTATACTTTTTTTTAATCTTCCAATGCAGCCATCAGTTTTTCCTCTATATGCACCTGCAAAGCCTGCAGCTTATCCTCCGCCGGCACGTTGCCAAGCACGTCAAAAGCGTCTGTGGTCAAGGGCAGATGATTCTTGCGCATTTCCGCAAACAGCTCATCACGGAAAATATTATAGGAAAAGTATATCTGATTGCCATGCTTAAAATCAGTATAATCCAAAAAGATAAAGGAACCATTGATATAAGGCAAGGGATTATCGGGCGTAATATACAGCTCATAATCGCCTACCTGAGCAGGCAGCGTACGCCAATAGTCCCACTGCTCAAAATGCAGCGCTTTCGCTTCATACGGCAGCGTATGCACGGTTTTCTTATCCATGCTGGCCAGAATATCCGGCAAACTCTTGCGCATCATGTCAGCAAAATGCTCGCGGTCACGACAAAAGAAACGCACGTCGCGGAACGTATGCAGGCCAACGGTTTTTACCGGCACATAGTCAAATGTTTCTTTTGTATAAGTCAAATCAAGACGGCAGTGCGATGCTTCATGCACATAGGCTGCAATATTCAAAATCTGCCCGTTGATACCGGAGCCCGGCACAAGGGTATAATCACCGATTGCTGCAGGCAGATTGCGCACAAAGTCCCAATCCTTAAGCCCTGTCTCTATTTCTTTGATATCAGGCTGTCCCATCTCAACCTCCGCACTTTTCCAGCAGCTTGCCGATTTTACTGTAAATCCTTACTGCATTGTTATAAAATACATCCTCGTGATAGCATTCGGGAACAACGTGGCTAATCATCCAGATATACAGGGGAATATTTACAAGCGGCCAGTCGCTGCCATACATGATTTTTTCATAATTACCAAGATAATTCAGCCAAGTATGCAGCTGGCGCAAAAAGCCACGCTGTCTTTCGAGCAGCATCAGCGGTTTGGGATTGCCCTCCACCAGACCTGAAAGGTCAATGCATACGTTGGCGTTCTTGCAGGCCACCTCTGCCGCATCAGCAAACCAGGGGCAACCACAGTGCGCTATAACAAAGGTTACATCAGGAAACGCCACTGCCGCTTCATCAACAGTAAGCGGATGCGAATATTTCAAAAGACCGCTGGGCCAGGCTGTATCGCCTGTGTGAATTGCAACTGGCATATTATAGGCACGCGCCAGCTCAAACAGCGGCCAATGCCTTTTATCGTTGACATAGACAGCATTATAACCGGGATAGAGCTTAATGCCCAAACAATGCGGGTCCTTAATAAAGCGTTCAAATTCCTGCGCTGTTTTTTCCGCATTTGCTTCGGTTATAGCCTCGCTGTTTACACCCATGCAGTAACCCATGTTCTGCGGCTGATTGTAATGCGCCTCGTCAAAAGGCGCTGCAAGGTCAATCATGCGCGGTGTGACACCGCCGTATTTCGAAGACGTATAATTAGTGTTGCCCATAGCTACGGAAAAAGCGATATTGTTTTCTTCGCATATTTTCTGCCAGCAGGCCGCTGTATTTTCATAGCCTGCATTGGCTGCAACCTGCACAAAACCATCAACATTGTAATAATGCATATGGGCATCAATAATCTTCATTTGTAACCCCTCTTTATTTTAAAACACGTATCGTTATTCTTCTTCCTCTTTAGGCAGAATGATATTTAATACCATAGCCACGATAAAAACTACAGCTACACAGTTTTCTGCAAAAACATTCTTAATCAAATCAGGGAAAATCTTAAAAATTGCCGGTGTCTGAGTAAAGCCGATACCGATGCTGAGTGCCAAAGAAGCAATCGTTACATTACGGGTGTTGTAGCCGCAGTTGGCAATCATCTGCACGCCGCTGACTACGATAGAACCGAACATCATCAAGGTGCAACCGCCCAAAACAGCCTCCGGCAGAGATGCCAGCAGCACGCCCAGCGCTGGGAACAGACCTGCCATAATCATAATAACAGCGCCTGTCATGATAGCAAAACGGTTAACAACCTTTGTCATAGCAATCAGGCCTACGTTCTGGCTGAAAGAGGTAATAGGCAGGCAGCCGAAAACGGAAGACAAGCTGCTTACCAGACCATCGCAGACAATAGAACCGGAAATTTCTTTTTCTTTAACATCGCGGCGCAGACCGATAGCAGTCATTGCGGAGGTATCACCAATGGTTTCGGTAGCGGAAACCAGGAAAATCAAAAAGAATGCAAAAATTGCATCGGGATGGAATTCCATGGTAAAAGGCATCAGCTGAGGAATAGCAATCAGCTTAACCTCAGCGAGCTTGCTCATGTTTACCATGCCCATAAAATAAGCAACTACATAGCCGACAATCAAACCAAAAAGCACGGAAAGCTGTTTATAGAAGGATTTGGCGAAAATATTGTAGGCAATGCAGCTTACCAAAGTAATCGTACCTACAATAATATAAGGAGCATCACCGAAGTTGGGGTTACCGAAGCCGCCGCCGAAGGAGTTAGCACCTACCGCCAACAGAGAGAAACCGATGGATGTAACAACGGTAGCAGCAACAATCGGTGGAATCAGACGGCGCCAATATTTTGCTCCCAGACCTAAAAAGCCTTCCAGCAAACCGCCAACCAGCACCGCACCCATAACGCCGCCGTAACCGTATTTAGCACCGATAACACAGGCGATGGATACAAAGGTGAAGCTGATGCCCATAACGATAGGCAAACCGCTGCCGACACGCCAGACAGGATAAAGCTGTATCAGCGTACCGATGCCTGCTACCAGCATTGCCGACTGCACCAGCGCACCGCTCTGCTCTACCGGCATTTTTACCACACCGGCTACAATCAGAATCGGAGCGATATTCGCTACGAACATCGCCAGAATATGCTGCAGGCCGAAGGGAATCGCCTTGCTTACAGAAATTTTTCCGTCTAAGTCGTATATCGGATCAGTATATTGTTTTTCGCTCATTACTCTTCCTCATGTCTGAACACTACTGTGTTGGTTTTGGCATCCATCTTATCAATAATAGCTAAGGAATGCAGGTTGTAGCCGGCTTTGCGCAGCTTGTCGCCGCCACCCTGGAAGCCTTTTTCTACAGCAACGCCAACGCCCTCAACAGTGCCGCCGGACTGACGCACAATGTCAATAAGACCTTCCAGAGCACAACCGTTAGCCAGGAAGTCATCAATAATCAGCACGTGGTCGTTTTTAGACAGGAATCTTTTAGAAACAACAACGTCGTTTGTTTTGCTATGGGTATAGGAATAAATTTGAGTGAAGTAAACATCCTTATCCATATTGCTGCCGCTGGATTTCTTGGCAAACACTACCGGAACGCCAAAATACATTGCCGCAACGCAGGCAATACCGATGCCGGAGGCTTCAATAGTCAGGATTTTAGTAATATTCCTGTCTGCAAACAAGCGCTTTAATTCTTTACCAAGCTCCGCAACAAACGGCACATCAATCTGATGATTTAAAAAGCTGTCAACCTTCAGGACATTACCGCTTTTGATAACACCGTCATTAACAATTTTTTCTTCCAATAATTTCATCGTCAAGCCCTCCATACATTTTGTTTTTTACCTGCTGCTACGAACATGTCAGCAATCGATTTGCCTTTTAAGTATAAAGATTATTTTATCACACTGACAATATATGGTAAAGTAATTTTCTTCTTCCGCAGTGATATTTTTACCTTAATCCACCACCAGTGCGACTTCGCTGCCTGTCCCCTGTTGGCCGCGTTTTTTCCTGACGATAATTTTTTTGTCAATCATTTCCTGCAAATCGTGTACATGCGAAATTATACCTACAAGGCGATGGCCTTCACTGAGTCCCTGAAGTGTAGCAATAGCCTGCTGCAGACTGCTGTCATCCAGTGAGCCGAATCCTTCGTCGACAAACATCGTATCCAACTGAATACCGCCTGCACAGGACTGCACCTCATCCGCCAGCCCCAGCGCCAACGCCAACGATGCCATGAAGGATTCGCCGCCGCTTAAGGTTTTGACGCTGCGAAGATTACCGCTGTAATAATCCTTAACCTCCAAATCAAGGCCTGTTTTGCTGTTGCCCGTCTTGCTGTCCGCATCCTGCATTTTGTCACGGCACAGCTCGTACTGGCCGCGGCTCATGTGCAGCAGCCTTACATTGGCGCGCTGCAGAATTTTATCGAAGTAGTGCATCTGCACATAGGTTTCCAGATTAACACGTTTTTTGCCGGTCAGGGTTCCGTTCAGCGTTGCGGAAAGGCTGTTGATCAAGCTGTACTCCGCTTCGCAGGCTGCCCTGCGCGCTTCGTAGCCGCTGACCTCCTGCTTAATCCGCTGGTTATTCTTAATGGCGGCATACAGCCGCTTATCCTGCAGCTCCAGCTCACGCTGTTGCACCAGCAGCTTTTCATGCTCCTGCTGCAGCTTCTGTTCATCCACATCCGTCAGCAGCTCATTCTGCTCGGCAAGCTGCTTTTTCAGCTCCTGCAGCTGTCCTTCGGCACCTGCCAGCTGCTGCCTTATGCTCTGCGCCGCAGCCTCCGCCTGCTTGTCGACAGCCTTCTGCTGCTCCAAAGTTTTCGCCAGCTTACGGTATTGCTCCACCTTTTCCTGCAAAAAGCCCATCTTCAGGCGCAGAGCCGTAATCTTATTGTTAACATCCTTCAGCTCTGCCTGCGATCTTTCGGCAATCAGCTTCAAATCGTCACAGCCAAGCAGCTCTACTCCCTTGCCTAGCAGCAAGGTTTTATCCAGCTCCAGATGCTCCTTTAAAGCCTTGCCTTCACCTATAAGGCCATCCCTTATTTTCTGAGCAGCCTCAGCTTTAGCGCGTGCCTGCTCAACATCATTTTCGGTAGGTGCATCCTGCGCCAGCTGCACAGGCTGCGGATGCTCGCAGGAACCGCAAACCGGGCAGGGCTTGCCTGGTTTCAGCTTATCGTGCGCCAGAAGGCCCGCCTGCGCGCTCAAAAATCTGTCAAAGCAAGTATCGCTCAGCTCATTAAGATGATTGAAATTATCACAGGCCTGCTTATACTCCTGACGCTTCTGCAGCAGAACAACCTCCTGCCTTTGGTAACGCTGCTGCATATCCTGCAGTTGCAGCAGCTCCCTTTGACGTGCAGCCAGCTGCTGCCTTTCTGTTTGCAGCTGTGCCAGCTCCACCTCGCCCTTTTGCGCTTCGTTGACCTCTGCCTCAAGCTTTTGCAGAGCCTCCTGTCTTTGCACTGCTGCAGCTGCTTCCTGCTCCAGTTGCTTTTGCATGCTTACCATTTTTGCTTCTGTTGTCTGCATATATTTTTCAAGCTGCTGCTTTTTAGCAATAGCGCCCAGGCTGTCCTGCAGCGCAGTCAGATTTTTCGTCACGATAGCCGCCGCTGCCGCCACCTGCTGCTGTTCCTTTTCGTCCAGAGCAGTAATCGTATCAACCAAAGTCAGTACTTCTTCAACACAGCCCTCGTAATGACGCAAAGCAAAGCTCTGCAGCTGCTCCGTATATGCGGGATAAATGCAGCTGATGCCGTTCAGCGCCTGCTCGCTTCGGCGCTGCTGCTCGGCAAATTCGTTACGCTTAGCCGCAGCATCCTGCTTCAGCTTATCCTGCAGTTGCTGGAAGAAATATGTATGAAATAAATCACGGAAGATTTTACTGCGCTCATCCGTATTGGTATCCAAAAATTTGCGGAACTGTCCCTGAGCAATCATCGTAATCTGCGTAAACTGCTTGTGATTAAGCCCCAACAGCTCCACTATGCTTTTATCTACCTCCGACATTCTGGTTACCGGAACGCGGTCATCGGGATAGTACAGCTCGGCACCGGCCTTCTCCTTCGTCATACCGGTGCCACGCTTCGCCGGACGACGGTACTCCGGGTTGCGTTTTACCCTGTAGCACTTGCCGCGGAAGGAAAACTCCAGCTCCACAAAGGTCGGCGTATCAGCATCCGCATATTGGCTGCGCAGCATGTTGGCATCACGCACACCGCCACTCGTCTGCCCGTACAAGGCATAGGAAACGGCATCAAAAATTACGGTTTTGCCGGCACCGGTATCACCGGTAATCAGATACAGTCCCTGCTCTCCGAGCTGGGAAAAATCTATCACGGTTTGCCCCGCATACGGACCAAACGCACTCATAATCAGCTTCAGCGGTCTCATAATACGTCACCTCCCATTTCCGACAGCAGATTAGTAAGATACTGCTTCTGCTCCTCGCTCAGCTTCTGATTGTTCTGCAGACGATAAAAATCATCAATAAGCTCTAACGGTGTTTTTTCTACCAAATCTTCCGTTACCTTCAGCTCCGCATTCGCCTGCGTGCGCTTATTGTCATAATCAAGCTGCAGCAAATTCCTATATACAGTCTGCAGGCGCTGCATAGCATTAGGAACATCGTTTTCATCCGTCAGCGTCAGATAATAAAAATCCTGCAGGAAGCCATTTTCATCCATAGGGAACATAGCGTAGTTCGGTTTTGTCATTAAATTCTCAAAGGTATCCTTTAAATACCGTACCTCACGCAACGGCGTCAGCAGCAGCTGCGTAACCTTCATATTGCCTTTTTCGGCAAGCTCAACCATTGTTACAGACTTTTGCTGCTGCAACTCGCTGAAGGAATACTTCAGCGGTGTACCGCAATAGCGGATACGCTCATTACCGCCGACATTCTGCGGATTATGGATATGCCCCAAAGCCACATAATCAAAAGCAGCAAAAACCTCCGCACCGATATTATCCAGTCCGCCCACATTAACAGCCTCGCTGCCTGCGGTAACAGCGCCGGTGACAAACTGATGCGCAACAAGCACATTACGCTCCTCCTGTACCAGCGGTAGCTGCGACACAGCATATTTCACCGCATCATGATAGCTTGTAATCTCAGCTGCAGCCTCCTCCGGTGCCCAATGCTTCACAACAGCAGGCTTCAAAAAAGGCAGCAGGAAAATATTCACCCTGCCGAATTCATCCTCAAACACGAGCTTCTGCTCCTCACCGTTGTAGCTGCCCGCAAAATGAATGCCGCTGCCGCTCATCAGCTGCGCACCGAATGCCAAGCGCTCCGCCGAATCATGGTTGCCGCTGATGATGCACACAGGCACCTTGAGCTCCGCCAGCTGATTCAGAAAATTATCAAACAAAACGACAGCTTCTGCCGGCGGCACCGGTTTATCATAAATATCTCCGGCAAGCAGTACGCAATCAGGCTGCTTGGCGCAAATCATCTGTACAATACGTTGTAAAATATATTTTTGATCCTCATAAAGAGAAAATTCATCGAGTTTTTTTCCTAAATGCAGATCCGACAAATGTAAAAGCTTCATGCTATCACTCCCTGTCACGAATATTTATTCACTGTTATTTAATCGTTATATTATCTTGATTTTATCATGCTAAAGCATATGCGTCAATCTATACTTCAAACAAACGTTGCTAGTCCTCCAAAACTTTTTCTAAAAAAATTCTTCTTTTTTCAAAAAAAGTACTTGACCAACTGCTATCTATCTGCTATAATTGTTATTGTTCTGATGAGCGTGCTCAAAAAGAATTGCTACTCCGGGATGGTGTAATGGTAGCACAAGTGACTCTGGATCATTCGGTCTGGGTTCGAGTCCTAGTCCCGGAGCCAAATGGCGCTATGGTCAAGCGGCTAAGACGTCGCCCTCTCAAGGCGAAATCAAGGGTTCGATTCCCTTTAGCGCTACCAGAAGTTAACGCTGATGCATAAGCATCAGCGTTTTTTATTGTTTAAATGTAAACTAAGCATAAACCGCATCTTGTTGTGCGGTTTTTTGTGCGCAAGAAGGAGAAAACACGTTAAAAGTTTTGCGACTGAAAGGTAGCGCTCTATAACGCTGATGCTCTGTTATCAGATTTTTGTACGGAAAATATCAATTTTGGTATCTTAATCCCCCTATGCCAATCATAATTTTCATATTTGAAAAGCCATGTCTTACCGAAAATCAGTAAAACATGGCTTTTTCTGTAAATCTGCGTTAGTCCATTACTTATGCTTAAAGATTCCCTGGACTAATGCTATATTTTTATTATTCTAGAGTCTTTATCAGAAGCTGAAGTTGAGGCTCAGGTTGAAGCCTACACCCTTTTGCTTACCAACGGAGCCGTTAACGCCAAGGCCCAGTTCGAATTTGTCGGAGTTGTTAACTCTCCAGCCAAGCTCCATAATACCGGTATCGCCCTTCATTGAAGGAGCAGGTGCGGAAGCAGAGCCAAGGGTTGTTGCTACAATCGCATTGGATTCACCGTCAAATTCATGCTGCCATGCCAAGCCTGCATAGAAAGCATTCTTCTCGCTCAGTTGATGCGTATATCTTGCACCAAGACGAGTACGCAGAGAGGTTGTAGCATCGAAATCATAGGTTGCGCCGGTGCCTACAGTAACCTTATCACACTGTTGACGAGTGTAGAACAGCTTGCCGTAGTAGTCAAGGGTATCCTTATCGTTCAGCTGAACAACCTTACCCATGCCAAGATGTGCTGCGTAATAGGTTACATCGCTGTCGTATTTAATGCCGCCTGCAACAGCAGATTGATAATCGGTGCTCATTCTGCCTGCACGCAGGGAGCCTTCATAATAGAGGCCATCATCATTGAGCTGCTTAGCCATCAGGCCTGCACCCCAGAAGTGTGCATCGCCATCGCCGTGCGTACCATTGTCGAGGTAGGAGTCGTAGCTACCGCGACCGTATTCAATCACAGGCACAATTATCAGCTTACCGGAATTGTTGTTGATTTTCTTTGCAAAGCCAAGATTCATGTTCCATGCTTTGAGGTCAACGTGAGAACCGGTATCGAGCTTTTGATTGTTAGCGCTCATGGTGATAAACGGATTAACAGAACCTTCTTCCTCCCCGTCAACAGCCAATGCAGCGTTTTCATAGCCTGCAGTTGTCAGCAAATCATGTCCCAGGTTCAGCATAGTGAGCGCAGCGGACTGTGTTTCAACCGGAGATTTTGCGTCAGCATCAGCATAAAGGCTACCGGCACCAGGAGTTGTGCCGCCGCCACCCGGAGGTGTTGTACCACCGCCACCTGGAGGTGTTGTGCCACCGCCACCCGGAGGTGTTGTGCCACCGCCGCCCGGAGGTGTTGTACCACCGCCGCCCGGAGGTGTTGTACCATTGATAACTCCGACTAATTTATTTCCATCAGGTTCAATAGCGACTTTAATTCCCTTGTCAATAGTAATCAAACCATCAGTCATGGTTCCTGTTGTGATATTTTCAGCCTTTAATGCGCCTGCAGTAATCAGGTTGATTTTATCATTTTCGTTTAATTTAGTGCCAAGCTCTACGCCAGCCTTAATCTCTGCGTTATTGATAAGAGCAGTATCTGTTACTTTCAGCATAGTATCGTTGGCAATAAGATCTTTGGTGATAAAGAAGTTAAGTTTATCAAAATTTTGAATGCTTTTTGCTTCGTTGCCTTTACCAACTACTTCCAAAGTGTTATTGGTAATATTGGCTTTATTCAGTTTATCATAACCACCGTAAACATCACCCTTGATTTTCGCACCATTTTTGAAAATGACTTTATTATTTTGGATTTTTTCAGATATAGCACCATCGCTTTCCGTATAACCACCATAGACATTTTCATTAACAATACTATTATCAATAGTTACAGTATTATCCAGGCTGTTGCCTTTAAAGGAATAACCGCCATAAACATTCACATTAACACTACTATGGGCAATATTTACTTTGTTGCCCTCGCTAATTCCTGCTAAAGCTACGCCACCGGCAACATATGCTTTTACTACACCAACACCCTCTATTGTTACTTCATTGTTTTTGCTGTCAGCTTTTAAAGAATAACCACCAAAAACACTTTCACCAACCTCAGCAACATTACTAAAGCTTACCTTATTCTCGTTGGCGTTATGATTAGCATAGCCTCCTAATTGTAACCTTGTTGTTTTCAGCACTGCTATTATTATCATTATCTGCATAACCACCATATACCGAATTTCTAATTGTGCCTTCAATAATCTCTACGCTATTTCCCTTACTACTTGTGTCGCCTTTTCCGCCATATACATTAGCAGCACTGCTCTTGATAATCCTAACAGTATTGCCTTCGCTACTACCTTTTACAGTAACACCGCCAGCAACATTTGCTGTTACTACGCTACCACCATTGATTGTTACTTCATTGTTTTTGCTATCAGCTTTTAAAGAATAACCACCAAAAACATTTTGGCCAACCTCAGCACCATTAGTAATGCTTACTTTGTTCTCGTTGGTGTTATGAGTTGCATAGCCTCCATAAATATCTTCACTTACTTTGCTTCCCGCGCTAATTGTAACCTTGTTTTTTTCAGCACTGCCATTTTTATCATTATCTGCATAACCACCATATACATTTTTCTTGATGGTACTGTCACTAATCTCTACATTATTTTCCTTGCTGCTTGTGTCGCCTTTTCCTCCATATACATTAGCAGCACTGCTCTTGATAATACTGACAGTATTGCCTTCGCTATTGCCTTTTAAAGCAACACCACCGGCAACATTTCCTGTTACTACGCTACCACAGTTGATTGTTACTTCATTGTTTTTGCTGTCACCTTTAAAAGAATAACCACCAAAAACACTTTCTTTCACTGTACTGTTAGCATCAATAGTAACATGGTTATTTTCAGTATTGCCATCTGCCTCACCGCCATATACAGTTTTATTGATGGTACTGTCGCTAATCGTTACATCGTTTTCCTTGCTGCTTGTGACACCTTTACCGCCATATACTATCCCGTTTACTTCGCTATTAGCTTTAATGATAATATGGTTTTTTATAGCGTCTGCAGCACCGGTGCCACCACCACACACAACATTTCCCAAAGTATTACCGCTAATCGTTACAGTATTCTCTCTGACATTACCATAAAAAGAATATGCACCACATACGATGTTAGTTGCAGCAGTACCGGTAATAGTAACATTGTTCTTAAATACTTCCGGTAGAGACACCTTTGTATCATCATAACCACCGTAAACAGCATCATAATTACCAGAGTCCAGCGAAACATTAGCACCTGTTGATTGCTTAGTATTACCATCGTTACCATAGTAATCAGCTGCCCATGCGCTCGGCATTACCAGTACGCCTGCGCATAGCAAACCGCACAAAATCCCACTAAATTTTCTTTGCATTTGTTTTTCCTTCATCTTAGCCAAGAACTTCATAGTAAAAGCCTCCTTTTAATTAAGATGCAACATCTTTATTAATGTCAGTATAGCACTTAAAAGAATTTTCCACCCCACCCCAACCTCCTATTTCGGGTAGGATAGGCGAAAAAATTTGACTATTTTTATGGAAAAGGCGAAAATTTTAATGAAATCTTGCCTGCAACAATAATTGACGAGTGCGATGACTTACTCGTATAAGGGCATCAAAAAAATAAAGCCTAATGAGTTCACATCATTTGCGTAACTCATTAGGCTTTTCCATATTCTTATCTATATCTTGTATAATTCGTATCCTTTATCTGTCTTTACCAGCTTACCGGACCTGAGCCATTCATTCCACGCTTTCCCGGCAGCTAAAACCAATGCTTTCTTCTCCTCAGGAGCCCTTACTCTGCCACGAGTACGTTTATAGGTTCTTGCTTCCGGTGTTAAATTTCTTAAAGGCTCATTGTATAATGAAATTGCACACCTGAAAAATTGAATAAAAAATAGTCCAT
>ERZ773260.1703-NODE-1703-length-27597-cov-5.892491_pt1 | contig 27597 bp, 20 predicted proteins | sample MGYA00511387_ERZ773260 | MGnify/ENA primary metagenome ERZ773260 (study PRJEB29015, sample SAMEA2737745) | human gut metagenome | biome: human gut; feature: human-associated habitat; material: faeces | place: China | collected 2012 ... | reverse complement strand
ATGAGAAAACGCAGTGGGTGGGAGGAAGGGAGGAGGCAGGTGGGGATGCATCTACAGGGGCTTAGTCGGTCTTAGGGGGTGTGAATCGGCGTTAAGAGTAAGACTGCACAGCTGTTTGAGCGGAGCGAGTTTGGGCAGTCTTACTCTTGTATTTAGCCGATTCGCAGCCCCTTAGACCGGACTTGCCCCGCAGCCGTATCCCCACCTGCCTCCTCCCTTCCTCCCACGGATGCCAATACCTCCCCCATCCGCGTACCTCTCCCCACCCCATCTCTATCTCCCTCTTGCCCCCGAACACATATTCTGCTATGATATCTGTAAACAGACAACAACACAGAAAGGCCGGTGTTTTATGATGGGACATGGGGAGCGTCTTATTTTTCATATTGATGTGAATTCAGCATTTTTAAGCTGGGAATGTGTGTACCGGCTTTCTAAAGACCCGCAGGCCCTGGATTTGAGAACGATTGCTTCTGCGGTTGGAGGGGACGCCAAATCCCGCCACGGAATCGTGCTGGCCAAGTCTCCTTTAGCCAAGAAGTATGGAGTCACCACAGGTGAGCCCCTGGTTCAGGCCTTGCGTAAGTGCCCGGATCTGGTGGTTGTCCCGTCCCGGTTTGATTTTTACATTAAATGCTCCCGCCGCATGATGGATCTTTTGGAGGAATATACGCCGGACCATGAGAAATTCAGTATCGACGAGATTTTCCTGGACATGACCAGCACTATCCATCTCTTTGGCAGTCCCATGGAGGTGGCCAATGAAATCCGGGAACGAATCCGGAAGGAACTGGGATTTACTGTAAATATCGGAATCTCCACCAATAAACTTCTGGCGAAGATGGCCTCTGACTTTGAGAAACCGGATAAATGCCATACCCTGTTTCCCCGGGAGGTACCCGATAAGATGTGGCCCCTGCCTATACGGGAGCTGTTTTTTGTGGGAGGCGCTGCCCAGAGGAAGATGGAAAACCTGGGGTTACATACCATCGGGCAGCTGGCATGCTGCAACCTGGAAGTGCTCAAATCCCACCTGGGCGAAAAGTATGCGGTCCTCATCCGCCAGTACGCCAACGGCATTGATGATGACCCTGTGGCTGAAAAGGAACCTGTAAATAAGGCGTATGGCAACAGTATCACCCTTTCCAGGGATATATCTGACTACGAAAGCGCCTGTCAGGTCCTGCTCTCCCTCTGTGAAACCGTAGGCGCCAGGCTGAGGGCGGACCATGTGCTGTGCAACAATGTCTGCGTGGAGCTGCGTGACTGGGAGTTCAGGAACCAGTCGCACCAGATGGTCATACCCGAACCAACGGATTCCACCTCCGTGATTTATGAGTATTCCTGCCGCCTGCTGAGGGAATCCTGGAATATGACGCCCCTGCGGCTCATGGGTGTGCGGGCCGGTAAGATATCTGATGACGGTTTCTCACAGATGAGCCTTTTTGACGACCCCGGACTTCAGAAGAAAAAGGATTTTGAAAAGGCAGTGGATGCCATCCGCAGCAAATATGGAATCGACAGCGTAAAACGGGCCAGCTTCCTGCGTAAGGACTCCATCGTGGACCACGCTGCCAGCAAGAAAAAACATTTGACCTAACACCTTACCCGTGCAGTTGACGGGATTATATGCAGAAAACAGATTTGAGGGACGGACATGAGACGGAGCGTTATAAGTTATACCATTGGAGAAAGAGAGGACGGGATTGTCCTGGGACAGTTTTTAAAGGCAAAGGGATTTTCCCACCGGCTGACGGTGCGCATTAAGGCCGCACAGGGACTTGCAGTGGACGGAATTGCGGTGTACGCAGGTTACCGGCTTAAGACCGGGCAGACAGTGGAGGTAACCCTGCCTGAGGAGGAGGATTCCGGGAATATCGTGCCGGTAAAGCTTCCTCTTTCCATTGTGTATGAGGACGAGGATATACTGGTAATCAATAAGGATGCAGGCGTGCCCATCCATCCCTCCCAGGGCCACTATGACAATACCCTGGCCAACGCCGTCTCCTGGTATTTCCATGAAAAGGGGGAGGCTTTTACTTACCGGGTTATTAACCGGTTGGACAGGGATACCACCGGTCTGCTGGTCCTGGCCAGGCATATGCTAAGCGCCTGTATCTTATCGGAACAAATGGCCGGGCGCAGAATCAGGAGGGAGTACAGGGCCATTGTACTTGGACATACACCTGAGGAAGGCACGGTTGACAGCCCCATTGCCAGGGCAGAGGGCTCCACCATCGAGCGCCGGGTGGACCATGAAACAGGCGAAAGGGCAGTCACCCATTTCCGTACTCTGCTCTACAATGAAGAAAAGGACCTGTCTCTGGTGAGTCTCAGCCTGGAAACAGGCAGGACACATCAGATACGGGTCCACATGAGGTCTATAGGGCATCCGCTTCCCGGAGACTTCTTATACTGTCCGGATTACCGGTATATCAGCCGCCAGCCGCTCCACTCCTATCTTCTCAGGTTTGAGCATCCCATTACAGGAAAGGAGATGGAGTTCACAGCCGGACTGCCTGAAGATATGAAACAGCTTCTTCCGTCCGGAATCTGACTGTTTTTAATTCCACCGCAGCCCCTTGGGATAATGGTTTTTGAGCATGCCCTTCGCATACTTGGCCCAGCCCAGGCTGAAACCGCCGGTACATACCAGCACCCAGCCCTTCAGGCATCCCTCAGGTGTTCCTGCGTCCTCGCTGAGAGCTTCTCCTTTCAGATACCGGATTATGCTGTCTCCGGAGGGGGGCAGTTCCCAGAAGCACTGCGTCTCCTCTTTCCTGAGCGACAGGGCCAGGGCATGGGAAGGCTCAAAACGGTTCTTTTTAAGGGTGCCCATATGAAGACCCGGCCGGAGAATCTTAAGCCCCTTCATATCCGGCATATCGGCCGGCATCAGATACAGCTGGTCCCCGAACAGCACGTATTCCTTCCTTTCCAGAAAGGTATCCGGTTCTGACAGGGTATCCCGGATAAAGGGTTCATAATCCCTGAACACTTCTTTTCTCTTTCTGCCATCCAGATACAGCTGGTCCCGGTTTCCGGCTTTTACCGCAGTTTCCGGCTCTCCTTCTTTTCTTAAGACAGCCATGAAATGGCCCTCTCCCTCCAGGATGTGGGGCATAATGCGAAAGGTCCGCTCCAGGCCCCAGCCTTCCGCCTCCGGCCCGGCCCACTGAGGCTTTCCTTTCGTAAAACCAGAATAGGCAGGCACCTGTTCCGTACAAAATTCCGGATGGCGTCTCAGGAAGGCCAGAACCGTACCCTCATTCTCCTCCGGGGCAAAGGTACAGGTGGAATATACCATTCTGCCTCCGGGTGCCAGCATAGACGCCGCGTGATCCAGTATCTCGCCCTGACGGGCGGCGCACATCTTCACATGCTCCTCACTCCACTGGCTTCTGGCTTCCTCATCCTTGCGGAACATTCCTTCTCCTGAACAGGGTGCGTCCACCACAATCTTATGAAAAAAATGGTCAAATGTCCCGGCCAGGCTTTGGGCATCCTCGTTGGACACCACTGCGTTTCGCACCCCCATCCTCTCCATGTTCTGGGAAAGGATTCTTGCCCTGGCCGGATGAATCTCATTGGACAGGAGAAAGCCGCTTCCCTTCATTCTGCTGGCGATGTGGCTGGATTTTCCTCCCGGCGCTGCGCACAAATCCAGCACACGCTCTCCCGGCCTGGGGTCTAATAATTCCACCACGGCCATGGCGCTTGGCTCCTGGATATAGTAAAGCCCCGCCTCATGATAGGGATGCTTTCCTGGTCTGCATCTGCCGGAATAATAATACCCTTCCTTCACCCACGGAATCCGCTCAAGTGTAAATCCGGTCTCCTGCCCGATCTGTTTGGCTGCCTCGGCGGCACCGGCCTCTTCCCAGGTTACTTTGGCCTCACAGACCGCCTTGACTTCACATACCGCCCTGGCCTCACAGACCGCTTTGGCCTCTCCGGTTTTCCCCGCTTCCCTGTTTTCCCTGCTTCCAACGGCATCCTGTATCCGTATCCTGTCCGGGAATTTGAGGCTGTTAAACCTTAATCCCTGGACCCTCTCCTTGTCATAACTGGCCGCAAAAGCCGGATATTCTTCTCCTAATAATGCTTTCATCCGCTCTTCAAATCGTACCGGTAAATCTGCCATACTGTCCTTTTTCCTATCCTTATTGATATTATATCTTTACTGATTTTATGTCCTTATTGACATGATGCCTGTCCGCTGGGCATAAAGTAAATGAGCTGCTGCATCTATGATACAGCAACCCACTTCATCCTTCAATCCTTTATTCTGAATTACAGTATTATCTTGTAATCATCTCCGCCTTCACCGTTCACCACATAGTAGGCTGCCCCTTCGTTTGCGACAATGTACAGATCAATGGTCTTAATCTCAACGCCTCTGTGTGATTTCTTAAATGCCTTCACAGCCCTGTCCAGCACATCCTTTGCCACAAGGTCCTTGCCGTCAAACTGGAAATGTACGGCTGCCTTTGGTTCTGCTGCCTTCTTGGCAGGTGCCTTCTTCGCGGTTTCTTTCTTAGCTGCTGCTTTGGAGGCTGCCTCTTTCTTCGCTTCCGCCTTTGGAGCTGCCTCCTTCTTAGCTGCTTCCTTTGGAGCTGTCTCCTTCTTGGATGTTGTCTTAGCAGCTGTTTTCCTGGCTGTTGTCTTTTTAGCCGGAGCTGCCTTTGCTTCCTTCTCAACAGGAGCTGCTTCTGCCTTCACCGGAACTGCTGCCTCTGCCTTTGCTTCTACTTTTTCCGGAACTGCTGGTTTTGCTTCTGTCTTAGCCTCTGCAGGCTTAGCTGCCTCCGCTGCTGCCTTTACAGTTGCCTTAACATCTTTCTTTTCTACCATAGTCCATATCCTCCCTAGTTTTGAATAATGGCTTTACGAGTAATCCCTAGATGCATTAAAGGCATTATAAAATGGTTTTTTCCATTTGTCAATAAATTCACTTGAAAAATCGACTGCCTCCTGCAAAATTCCTTGTGGTTCAGCCCCTCCTGGACTGGTCCCGTCAGCTGACACCCGGTCCGGCTGCTGAGCCGGACTGGGGTGTCTGGAAGGCCGGACCATACCCTTCTTCAGTATTGGGGGACGGCTGTGTCTGGGCAGGCGCTGCCGTAGTCTGGTCCGCAGGCTGTATGATTACCTGAGGCTGTGACGGCTGCGGTGATGTTTCAGGCGGCGCTGTCTCTGACGGCAGTGTTTCTGACGGCACGTTCTCCGGCAGAACGGATGGTGGGACCGCCGGAGGGGCCTGTGTGGGTACAGGCGCCGGCTGCGCAGGTGCCGTTGTCTCCTGGGGCGCCCTGCCGGAGGAATGGCTGGATTTCTTGCTCTCTGTTCCCGGAAGGTCATAACAGATAACAGGCATGCCCGCATATACATTTTCAAATAGCTCTTTTGCCTTGTCATAGGGCATATTTACGCAGCCATGGGACCCTCCGTTTTTATAGATGGAACCGCCGAAGCTGGACCGCCAGCTGGCATCGTGAAAACCAATTCCTCCGTTAAAAGGCATCCAGAACTTCACCGGGCTGGCATATCCCTCTCCCTTCAGCACCGCGTCTCTCTGCTTGTATGTAATAGAAAAAATTCCCGGCGGCGTAGTATGCCCCCTGGAAACATTGCCGGACACAAAATCAGATTCCAGCACCTTCTGCCCGTCCTTGTAAAAAATCAGGTGCTGGGCCGTCAGGTTCACCTCTGCATATGTACTGCCGTAATCCGGCCCGTCATGGCTTGCTGCTGTCTGCAAATATACAGGTTCCCTGGAGACACTCTCTCCTGCCTCCAGAATGCCCAGAAGCTCTCTTGTCTCCTCTGACTGATTGATCCTCCAGCCGTAAAAACCGGATACCTCCACATTCTGTCCGTAGCTGGTGGCAAAAGAGCGCTTCCTGTATGCCGTATTATATTTGGATGCCAGGCTCTTTACATAGGCTGCGGCCTGGTCCGGGTCAATGGAAACCTGTTCCCCGCCAGACACAAGCCACTCATGTATCTCATCCCCGTCCAGCACCTCCGTCTTGCTGCCGAAGGTATAGGTCACAGTCATATTCACATAGCGGTTCCTGGCATCCCTGGCCGCTGCCAGAGAGGTATTGTTGCTGCGGATGGACGGAGACTTGTAACATCCCAGGGCGTCCAGGTCCAATTCCGGGGCAAGACTGGATATGGCCTCATCCACCTGGGCCCTGACCTTATCCATGTCAAGGGTGGTGCCCTCTGTCTCAGGCACAATGGAATATCCCTGACCGCTCACATAGTCTGACAGGTAAGCGTCTGAGGGCAGGACGGCCCTGCTGCTGTCAAAACAGGACAGAGCGCCAAGGGTCTGAGCCAGAGCATCAACATCATAGGCAATCATGGTCTTTATATCGTAGGATGGTCCCTTAAGCAGATATCTGGGCCAGCGGAAAGGATTCTGCTGGCGAATGATTTCCTCCAGGCTTCCGTCAAACACCGTATGAAGACCAATTTCCTCACCGTTGATTGTCTCCTGCTCCTCGTCCCGCAGCTTAAGTACAAGCCCGTACCCGTTTACGCCGGAGGCTATGAGTTCCTTTACCTCCTCTACGGTTTTCCCTGATACGTCCATCCCGTTAATAACTGTATGGGGGAAATATGTATTCCGGTAACCCAGGGCTTTGTATACATAGACTCCAGCCAGTACAGCGACGGCCAGAATCAGAACCAGGGCAGCAGTTTTCCAGCTCAGGAATTTATCAAAAGGACCTTTTCCCTGTGTATTAAACGTTCCCTGGCCGTCATATCCCGGCTGGCCGCCGTGCGTTCTGTCTTCGCCCGTCCCCGGGGTGTCCTGTACCCGATTCTCCTGCAGCTTATTCTCCTGTACCCGCTTCTCCTGTACCCGCTTCTCCTGCCCCCCATTCTCCTGCGCCCGCTTCTCCTGCCCCCTGCTTTCTGCCAGTTCCTTCTGGCGCTGTCTGAAAGCCTCCCTGCTGCGGCTTCGGCGGGGACGCCTTTCCTCGCTCCGGGCTGGTACGGATTCTGCCTTGTTTCTTTCTTCCCTCATGCACCTTTACCTTTCTAAGTCTTCCAACAGTCTCCCCACCTGGCTCTCCCCATATACTCTAATCCCGTGTTCCTTCAGACATGCGGCGCAGACACCGTCCCCTTGCGTAAGGGTGCCGGTAAATGTGCCGTCATAGACCTGCCCGCTTCCGCAGGAAGGGCTTCTCTCCTTTAGTATGGCTGCCTGGCAGCCGTAAAGCTGTGCCAGCTTAAGCACTTCCCCGGCTCCTTTTTCATACGCTGCCGTGACATCCTCGCCATCCCTTGTAATGACTTCTGCCCCCACCCGTTCCGCAGGTGTCCTGGGGGTGGCCAGACCGCCCATGATTTCCGGACATACAGGAATCAAGTGATGTCTGCTTAAAAGTTCCTCAGCCTGGGACACAAGCACGCCGCGGCCGTCATATCTGCATTCCACACCCAGCAAACAGGCGCTTACCAGTATATTCATATTCCTCTTCCTTCCATTTATGTATATTTCTGTCTGACTGTCCGCAAACCGCCCCATCAGAACAGCCTGCGGTTGTCCTTCAGCACCTTTCCGCTCAACATGATGAACGTTGTGGACGCAGCCGCGCAGGCCATGATATCCGATATCGGCTCAGCATAAAACACGGCCTCCACCCCAAAATAACGGGGCAGCAGAATCATTCCCAGGAAATAAACCGACTTTCTGAACATGGACAGGCTGATGGCCACCTTTGCGATTCCCATGCCTGTAAATCCGTCCACCACCGTATATTCCACAGCCAGGGGGATAATACACAGGGTAAATATGCGGATTGCCCACTCTGTAACCCGTACATAGGACATTTCCCTTGTAAATATCCTGACAAAATACCCCGGTCCTGCCTGGGCAATTATAAACATGACAGTGGTAAAGGCAACCGACAAAAGCAGCACATGCTTTTCCGCCTTCCGTATCCTGTCAGGACGGCCCGCACCATAATTATACCCCATGACAGTCTGCGTTCCACCGGTAATTCCTCCCAGCGGCATGGTGATAATCAACATGAAGCTCTGTACAATGGTGTTGCAGGTAAGGAGCATATCGCTTCTCTCAGGTCCTCCATAGCTGCTTATAACCATGTTCATGACAATGATAAGCAGGCTGTCCGAGGCAATGATTAAAAAGGGGGACAAACCCACCAAAAGCACCTGCTTCATGGTCTTCCACCTGTAACCGCCAAAGGTAATCCGCACCAGAGGACGTTTCCCGAACAGAAACAGCAGCACGTAGATGCAGGACGCCATCTGTGACAGCACGGTTGCAATGGCAGCACCCCTGACTCCCATATTCATAACAAAAATGAACACCGGATCCAGCACAATATTGCTGACAGCACCCAGCACCACTGATTTCATACCCACTGTGGCAAATCCCTGGCATATGATAAACTGGTTCATGCCGGCTGAAATCAAAGCAAAGGCTGTGCCTGTCAGATACCAGCTCATGTACTGGTTGGCATAGGGAAATATTGCCGGGCCCGCGCCAAAGAATACCAGGAGCTGATCCTTAAACAGATAAGACACCGTCATGATAATAAGAGCCATTCCTGTCAGAAGGGCAAAGCAGTTGGCCACCATCTGGGCAGCGGCCCTCTCATTTTTCTGTCCCAGACGGATACTCATAAGAGGCGCTCCTCCCACTCCTATCCAGCTGGCAAACGATGATATAAGGGTGACCACGGGACCGCATATTCCCACGCCGGCCAGGGCCAGAGCGCCAATCTCCGGAATATTTCCAATGTACATACGGTCCACGATGCTGTACATCACATTCACAAATTGAGCCAGCATGGAAGGAAATGCCAGCCTCCACACCAGCCCTCTGACTTTATCTGTATCCAGATTATTCTCTACTTTCAACTCCGTCTTCTCCTGATTCGATTTTATTCCTTTTGCCTCAATGGCAGGGACCTTATTCCTCTTTTCGGCGGAACCGGTCTATGTCCCTCACAAGGACAGACAAACTGTCCGTAATGTCTTTAAACGCTCCGTAATGATACAGATTCACAAACAGCAGACCAATGGGTACGGCCAGAATCATTCCCGCAATCCCGTCCGCCTTAAATCCCAGATACAGCAAAAACAGCGTGAGAAGGGGCGGCAGGCCCATACTGTCTCCCACCAGCTTTGGCTGTACAATCTGCCTTGTCACCTGGGTCAGTACGTAAATCAGCAGCAGGCCGGCCGCAAAAGCGTACTCGCCACCCAAAAGCTTAATAAGCCCCCATGGAAGAAGGGCTGTACCCGTTCCAAAGACCGGCAGAAAATCCAGAAAAGCGATAAGAAACGCCCACAGCGGACCGTAACCCACGCCCAGCACGATAAACCCCACCGTAAGAATAAGCCACACCACTGCCATAATCTTAAACTGGGCCATGAAATAACCGCCTATGAGATGGCGCACCTCCCCCTTCAGATACAGCCCGTAACGGCCCGCCCATTGAGGCATATGGGCTTTTATGGCTGCCAGAATCCGGTCCCTGTCCACAATAAAGAAATAGGCGGACAAGATAGTGACCACGGTGTAGACCAGCATGGCCGGAAGGCTTTTGGCCACGGTTCCCGCCGCCTCCACAGTGGGGGATGCAATCTTCTCCACAACAGTCCCCATGTAGCTTCCCAGATTGTTTCCAAACTGGGCCCAGCTCTGCTGTATGCTGTCGGGCATAAAATCAAACAAATGCTCCAGCTGCTCCATGCTGCGGGCCACATCTCCCTCAATGCCGGCATAGAGGCCGGGCAGATCTATGATGAACTGGCGCAGCAGGACAAAGGTCCTTGACACCAGCAGATATAAGAGTCCGATAACAAGGGCCAGGGCTGCCGCCACAATGACAATGGAGCTGTGCCTGCGCACCAGCTTCACCCGCCGCTCCAGAAAGCGCACCAGGGGATTGGCAATCATTGCAATCACCCAGCCGATGACAAAGGGCATGAAAAATTTCAAAAGCTTAGGTCCCAGCAGGCAGATTAACAGCCAGCCCGTCAATGGGATTACAATATTAAGTATAAGGCGAAGATAATGCTTCCAGCCTGTTTCTTCCATCATATCCATCTCTCCTGACTGCTTTTTCCGTTCTCCGGAGCATTTTCCCTTTCCTTTACCCCGGATCCGTTCTCCTTTTCATTTCCCATACGTCTGATTCATTTCCCGCGCGTCTGATTCATTTCCCATACGTCTGACCGCGATTCATCTTACCGGCACCCGGCTGTCCGGCCCCTCCTTACTGTCCTTACTCTGAATTCCCGGCCGGCTTCCACTCCTTCACGTACTGTTCCAGGAACCGGAACAAATCATCCATCTCCTCATCCGTGCCAATGCTGACCCTAAGGCTGTTGTCAAGCCTGGGCGCATTGAAATAGCGCACATAAATCTGCTCTTTCTTCAGCGCGTCGAATATGGCCCTGGCCGGAACGCGCTCATGGGTCACCAGAATAAAATTCGTCATAGAATCCGGGAACGTAAACCCAAGTTCTGCAAACCGTTTCTTGGAGCGCTCCCTGGTAGCCATGATTTTCGCCCTGGTCTCCTCAAAATACGCCCTGTCCTTCACAGCCTGGGTGCCCGCAATCTGGGACGGCAGGTTCATTGTATAGGAATTATAAGAATATTTAACATCATTCAGGGCTTTGATCAGTGCAGGGCTTCCCAGCGCAAAGCCAATGCGCACTCCTGCCATGGAACGGGACTTGCTGAAGGTCTGGACCACCAGCAGGTTGTCATACCCGGGCAGCAGCTCCCTGGCGGAGGGGCCTGCAAAGTCAATGTATGCCTCATCCACGATTACAATAACATCCTGGTTGGCCTTTACAATTTCCTCTACCTGGTCCAGGGGCATATAGAGGCCTGTGGGCGCATTGGGGTTCGGGAATATAATTCCCCCATTTTCCCTTTTATAATCCAGAGGCCGGATAGCCATATTTTCGTCCAGTGCCGGCGTCTCATAGGGAATCCGGTACAAATCCGCCCAAACCTTGTAAAAGGAATAAGTGATGTCCGGAAACAGCACCTTCTTTTGGGAGTTAAAAAAGGTCAGGAAGGACATGGCTATAACATCGTCAGATCCAACGCCCACAAACACCTGGTCCTCCCCCACCCCGTAATATTCTGCCAGGGCCGTTACAAGCTCTGCGGAAGACGGGTCTGGATACTTGCGCAGACGGTCCGCGTCCATTTCCCTTAAGGCCCGTTCCACGCCCGGCGCAGGCGGATAGGGGTTTTCGTTGGTATTCAGTTTAATCAGCTTATCGCCTGCCGGCTGGTCCCCCGGTACATAGGGAACTACACGGCGTATATTCATTTCCCATGGTCTCATGTCTGCTCTCCTCCAGAATTTTTCCTTCTTACCAGCTGTAATCCAGCTGTATTTCAGCTGGTGCAGCTCCTTATTTTGTAAGGCCGTAGTCAGCCGCCACCTTTGCAAAGGCAGGAAGGGAACGTTCAATCTGCTCATAGGACACGCAGTAAGATACCCGCACGTAACCGGGGCATGCGAAGGAGGTTCCCGGAACCACCAGGATATTGTATTTTTTACAGTTCTCGCAGAATTTTTTTTCATCGGCCTCCGGAGACTTTACAAAAAGATAAAATGCTCCCTGGGGCTTGATGCACTCAAAGCCCAGATCCTTAAGGCCGTTGTAGAGCAGGTTCCTGTTCCTGTCATATGCCTCCAGATTCACCTTGGCGTCCAGGCAGCGCAGGATGACTCTCTGCATCAGGGACGGGGCATTGACACAGCCCAGCACCCGGTTTGCAATGGTGGCCGCATTAAACACTTCGCCGCTGTCCTTTAATGCATCCGGAATCACAAGATAGCCAATCCGCTCTCCCGGCAGGGACAAAGACTTGCTGTAGGAGTAGCAGATAACGGTGTTGTCATAAACATTCGTCACATAGGGCACATCCACGCCGTCATAAGCCAGTTCCCTGTAAGGTTCGTCTGACAGCAGCACAATGGTTGTCCCCAGTTCCTTTTCCTTGGCCCGCATAATGTCAGCCATCTTTGTAAGGGTTTCCAGGGAGTACACCACTCCGGTGGGGTTGTTGGGAGTATTGATGATAACCGCCTTGGTCTTTTCATTAATCTTCTGCTCAAACTCTGCCAGATTAGGCTCAAAATCCGTTGTGTCCGGTGAAATGACCACCAGATTTCCGTCGTAATTACGGACATAGTTGCCGTACTCCACAAAATAGGGAGCAAATGCAATGACCTCATCCCCCGGATTCAGCAATGTCTTTAAAATCACATTCAGGCCGCTGGCAGCCCCCACTGTCATCAGAATGTTATTCTGGTGAAACTGCGTGCCGAAGCGCTTATTCAACGATTCAGCCACGGCCTGCCTTACGTCCTCATAGCCTGCGTTGCTCATATAACCATGGACAAAGGTGGACTCTTCTTCCTTCAGGATATCACAGATTGCCTGGTTCACCTCCGCCGGAGCCGGCACATTGGGGTTGCCCAGACTGAAATCATACACATTCTCCGCACCGTGGATGGCGGCCAGACGCTTCCCCTCCTCAAACATGGCGCGGATGGCGGAATTGTTATTGACCAATGGTTTCATTTTCTCTGATATCATACTTATGTCCTCTCTTTCTCCCTGATGGCGTGTCTTACATTATTTTACATATACTAGGTGGTCCATCTGTTGATATGATTGTAGCTTTATGGGGAAAGATTGTCAATAGGGGGATTTGGTTGTAATGGGGCGGGCCTTTAGGTGTTTCCGTCCGTGAGAGGAATGGGGGCGGGAAGGAGGATGGGGGCTGCGTTTCTCTGCGTCTGCCCTGTTTATAACCACTCCGGAAAAAAGAAAAATGGCATGCCAATGTTACCGACATACCCATAATAAGGAAGATGCAGCCAAACCAATGCCGCACCATGCCTGTGTTGATTTATAAACCTAACTGAGTGGCGCAGGGCGCCCGGAGCAAAGAGAAGATGGAGCCGGGCTCATCAGGAGTCCGGCATGATTTTTGCAGTCACCGGATATTCCCGGCCCTTGGGCCTTAGACTCTCCCACTGCGGAAAGGGCGCCTTCCGGACTGCGTTCCCGCTTCTCACGGACGCGGCTCCCTACAAGCGTCCGCCTGCCTCACCCCCAAAATACTCCTTGGTAGCCTTCCTCACCTGCGGGGCCAGCGCCACCATGGCGATGAGGTTTGGTATGGTGAGAAGTCCCAGGGCTACATCCTGGATGACCCACACCAGTTCGATCTCCGCCAATGCTCCGATGATGCAGAAGCATGGGAACACGTATTTGAATTTATCGGCCACCTTTGTGCCGAATATGTAGTTCAGGCCCACAAAACCGAAGTACCACTGGCTCATCAGGGTGGTGGATGAGAACATCAGGAGACAGACAGCCACCACATAGCGCAGGGGTTCCCACACGCTGGCAAAGGCATTGATGGCCAGTACGTTTCCCGGTGCGCCTGAATCCAGCACTCCGGTGACTCCCAGCACAAGACCTGTGATGGTACAGATGACAAAGGTGTCTAAGAATACCTCAGCCACACCTGTTATGCCCTGTTCCACCGGATGGTTTACCTGGGCCGCGGAGTGGATAACCGGCGCGGATCCCTCGCCTGCTTCATTGGAGTACAGCCCTCTTGCAACACCCTTTTGCATGGCAATCAGCATGGATCCCATGGCGCCGCCAGCCATGGCCCTGAGGCCGAAGGCTCCGGCAAATATGTCCGCGAACACGCCCGGTACCTTGGTGATGTTGGCCAGGATGATAAGAAGCCCGCCCACCACATAGATAAGCGCCATGGTGGGAACCAGTCTCTGGGCCACATGGGCCAGACGTTTAAGCCCGCCCAGGGTAATCACAAAGATGATAAGTACAAGGGCGATTCCTGTTGTGAGATAGGGAACGCCAAAATTCTCCTTCATGACGCCGCTTATGGTGTTTGACTGGATGAAGTTGCCTCCGATAATCTGGGTTACCATGAAGAAGGCGCACAGCACAGCCAGCCAGGGCGCGTGCAGTCCCTTTTTTATGTAGTACATGGGACCGCCCACGTAATTTCCCTCTTCATTCTTTTCACGGTACAGCATACCCAGTATGATCTCGCCGTATTTGGTAGCCATTCCCACAAAGGCAGCCACCCACATCCAGAAGATAGCTCCCATGCCGCCTGCCAGCACGGCTGTGGACACACCCACAATATTGCCGCTTCCCACACAGGATGCCACTGCCGTACACAAGGCCTGGAAGGAAGATATGGTTCCTGCTTCTTTGGATTCCTTGCTTTTTGAGAGAATGGGCTCCCAGATTGTCTTTCTTATGATGTATCCAAAACGCCGTATCTGTATGCCTCCTGTTATGATTGTATACAAAAGACCCACTCCAAGAAGCACAAACAACAGCCAGTTGCCCCACAGCCAGTCGTCAAAGGTCGTAAGAATCTGCTGAAGCTCTTTCATTCTTCCATTCCTCCTTTAGTACCTGATTACCATTCCAAATAGATGGGATTTGTCCATGCGGTGCGGCCGTATTTGTCCACTGCCTCCACACGTATATAGGTCTCATGGCCCTTCAAGGCATATTCCGCATGGTTCAGGGTATCCTTAAACCGCTCACCCAGAACCGTGGTCCCGTCATTGATGATATTTCCGCATACAAAGTTTACATGATTCACATTGGATGTGTCAATCCATACCTTGCCGTCCCGTACACCCCAGTCATATATCTCAGGGCCGGATGATGAATAATAATTGCCGTCAATAAAATTCTGTACAATGCCGTCATGGCTTAATTCAGGAGACTGCACGCAGATCCAGCCGCCGCAGGAATCCTCAAACAGCCCTTCATTGTGGTTGTCGTCGCTGGCAAATGCATTGATTTTCTTTCCCATGCGCAGCATCCTGTCCCAGTATGTCACATCGTAGCCGGTATTGGATTCCTGCACTGTATTGAAGTTAAATATCTCCAGGGAGCTGATGCCCTCTGTGTGGATAAACTCCTCTTCTGTCACGCGGCTCCAGATGGGATGATTATAGGTGGTCACACAGCCGTGGTCCCTCAGCATGTCAGCCACTTTCTGGGCAGCCTCAGGCCCGGTCCACTCCCCGAAAAATTTCATAGGGGGGATGTACTGCATGTGTCCGTAGGTTCCCAGGGGGGCCGCTTCCTGCATGGCCTGCGTTCCCAGTATTCCGTGGAGGTGATGTATCTTATAGCGCTCGCTTGTGCCCTTTGCCCGGTACAGCACCACACTGCTCTCCACGGCCGGCACTATGATAAATTGTTCTGTGTTGAACTGCTCCCGATAGTCTGTAAATATGTCATGCTCCGAAAAACACAGGAAATGATATCCGTTGTCCTTGTAAAGCTTAACAGACTGCTCCGGTGTGAGCATGCCGTCCGACACCGTGGTATGACTGTGGATATTGCCCTTATACCAGTTTCCGCAATTTTTAAAACCATGATATTCCTTCATATATTCATACCGTCCTTCTGTCAAAATCAGTCCGCAGACCTACTCTGCCTTAGCTGCTGCCTGGCACTTCTTGATGCGGTGAATCAGGAATGTGGACACGCCCACGCCGATAACCGCCCATCCAATCATGACGCTGAATACAATCCTGAATCCTGCCATGCCCGGATACCTGTCAAGGAAACTGCCGTACATTACATATGCAAATGCATTGGGAAGGTAGATGACCAGGGATGCAAGGCTCATAGCTGCTCCTGTAATCTCCTTAGGAACCCTGACTTCATCCATTGGAGCAAAGAACACAGCTCTCATGGTAAATACAATGGCTCCGAAAGCCAGTGTGCACGCCGCGCCAATTATCCAGTTGCCGCCCTGTCCCAGGGACTCATGAGGCACCATCAGAAAAAGAGCCATGGCAATGATACATACCACAAAGCCTGCGCGGATATGCTTTGCAGAGGATTTGTGCACCTTATCGGACATAAAGCCGCCGATTGGTCCGCCTACCATCTTAAGGCCGTACTGGTTGATGATTCCGTACATACCTACGGCTGTTGCCGGAAGGAAGTAAATCTGGTTCAGGAAAGGAATAAAATATGTAAGTCCGCAATAAATACAGTATACCGTAAAACCATTCAAAGAAACAGCCCAAATATCAACACTCTTGATAGCCTGCATCATGCCGCCAAAAGCTGCCTGTGCCTTATTGACTTCCTTGCCGGTTTCGTCCACACGTTTTTCATCATTGGGAACAAAAATCAGACAGAGAACGCCGGCTGCTGCCGTAACTGCCGATAAGAATAAGAGACCGCCCCTCAGTGCCGCTGCGCCTTCTCCCATGGCCTTGAAAATAGCCAATGCAGAGGATGCGATGATGACATCCACAACGCCGCGCCCCATTTCCAGGAACCCGAACATACGTCCCTGTGTTTTCTCATCTCCCAGGAGACGGATGGCCTTTAACAGTACAGGCCAGTATGTAACCTCACCCAAAATAGCCATTACGCCGAAGGCTGCCAAAAATCCCCAGTATCCGGGGAAGGTGGAAAGATATACGCCCACGATTCCAAGTCCAATCAGGGAGCCGCCAATCATATATTTCTTACTGAACATATCGCAGATGTAAATACCTGCAATGAGGCCGATGGTCTGCACGATGCCGTAAGCACTTAGGGCGCCGCCGATTTGGGTATTGGTGAGTCCCATAAACTGCTGCATGGGTACATAGAACATGTCCTTCATGGACGAAAGCTTGAATGCAATACCTCCTGATAATGTGAGGATACAGAACACCAGCCAGCGGTTGGGTGCTGCTTTTACGATTTTCGCTCTTGTTTCATTACTCATATCTATTAAATCTCCTTTCGTTGTGTGTATCTGGTACCCACTCCATAAACGGTACCTCTCATTCCCTGCAAGACATCTTGACCTTGCTACAGACTTAGTATATCTGCTTTTAATTGGGTTTTCAAGCTAATTCGCAATAATATCAAATTTTTTCGCAATTATACCAAATTATTTGTTGGCTTTTTGTGCATTTCGCATCTATAAAATTGCGAATATGTTGGTTATAATGAAATCGGTCCTTTTAAACGCAAGTTTTTCGCAACCTTTTTTCTCCGGTGCAGCAAGGCGTTATTGGGATTAGCTTGGGAATTATTGTACTTTTCACTTTTCCATTTTGGGATTTTGGGATATAATAAGCTGTGAATGACTTATGTTAAGAAAAGCATCAGAAGGGAGGGCTAAAACATATGCTGGCAAAACAGCGATATACAAAGATTCTGGAGCTTTTAGATAAAGACGGAATTGTACATACAGCCGAACTGGTAAAGCTGATGGGCGTTTCCTCAGAAACCATCCGCAAGGACCTGGAGTATCTGGACAGCCAGGGACGCCTGTCCAGGGTACACGGAGGGGCTGTCCCTGCGGATTCCGGAAAACCAGCGGATATTCCGGGGGGATACATTTCCCTTCAGATCCGCAACTCCCAGAACCTGGAGCAAAAAGCTGCCATCACGGCAAAGGCAGCCGGCCTGGTAAGCGAAGGACAGGTGATTGCCCTGGATTACGGAAGCACCAGCCAGATGATGGCGCTTGTATTAAAGGAACGGTTCCGCAACCTTACCGTTGTGACCAACTCCATCCAGAACGCCCTGATGCTGGCTGAGAATCCCGGCATTACCATCATTCTCACAGGCGGTATTCTGAACCGGGATGAGTATACCCTGGTCAATGAATTCTCCTCCACGCTGGAAAGCATTCATATCGACATCATGTTCATGACCGTGACAGGCATTGACCCTGTCATCGGATGTACGGACCAGAGGCTGAGCGAGATACGGATACAGAATCAGATGCACCGTTCTGCCACCCGTACCATTGTCCTGGCTGACTCCACCAAGTTCGGAAAGGCCAGCCTGCTCAAAATTTGTCCCTTTGAGGAGGTAGATACCATCGTGACAGACTCCGGCATCTCCCCTCAGATGGAAAGCCGGATCCGGGGAGCAGGGGCAAAGCTTATCATAGCCTGACAAATAATACTGATAAAGAATAACAGAAAGGCGGAATATCATGAATGTATTTGATATCCTGGGGCCGGTGATGATAGGCCCTTCCAGTTCCCACACGGCAGGGGCTGCCAGAATCGGCAGGATAACCCTGGCTCTGTTGGGAGCGCCGGCCGTGAAGGCAGACATTTTCCTTCACGGCTCTTTTGCAAAGACCTATAAGGGCCACGGCACGGACAAGGCCCTGATTGCCGGTATCATGGGCATGGCCACAGACGACAGCCGTATACGCAGGGCGCCGGAGTTAGCACGGGAACAGGGTCTGGAAGTAAGCATTACCACAGGCGAAATCGACGGGGCCCATCCCAATACGGCCAGGGTCACCCTGACCGACGTTACAGGCAACACAGTCTCTCTTTTGGGAAGCAGCATCGGCGGCGGCAATATACTTGTCAAGGAAGTCAACGGCATGGAGGTATCCATCACCGGACAGCACACAACCCTGATTGTGCTCCACCGCGACGCGCCCGGCACCATTGCGGCTGTCACGGAAGTCATGGCAGACGCCGGAGTAAATATCTGCAACTTCCGCCTGTCCAGGCAGAGCCGGGGCGGCGAGGCCGTGATGACCATTGAAATTGACGGCAGTTTCGGACCGGAGCTGAACGAGAAAATCAAAGTGCTGCCCAACATTTTCTCCAGCACCATGCTTCAGCCCATATAGCTGATGAAACCTACAAGTACAGGAGGATATATATTTATGGAACCTGAATTCAATTACTCCTCAGTGGCATCCATCGTTGCTGCCGCAAAAGAAAGCGGCCTTCCCATCTCTGCCATCGTGCTGAGACAGCAGGCGGAACAGATGGAGCAGACAGAGGAATCTGTATATGAACACATGCGCAGACATTACCAGGTCATGGCGGAGTGTATTGAGCCCGGCTGCAGCAAAGACCTAAAAAGCACCAGCGGGCTGACCGGCGGCAGCGCCTATAAGATGCGCCGGATATCTGAAAACGGAAAGAGCCTGACCGGCTCCTTTCTCTCCGGTGCCCTGTACCGCGCCCTGGCTGTCTCGGAGCTCAACGCTGCCATGGGACGAATTGTGGCTGCCCCCACAGCAGGAAGCTGCGGCATCCTGCCCGCCGCCCTGCTGACCATGCAGGCAGAAAAACAGATTCCGGAAAGAGACTGTGTCATGTCCCTGTTCACCGCCTCTGCCGTGGGCATGGTCATTGCCAACAACGCCTCTCTGGCAGGTGCCCAGGGCGGATGTCAGGCTGAGTGCGGTTCTGCCGCCGCCATGGCCGCCGCTGCCATCGTGGAGCTGGCTGGCGGTACCCCGGAAATGGTGGAACATGCCATCGCCATTGCCATCAAAAACATACTGGGGCTTGTATGCGATCCGGTAGCCGGACTGGTGGAGATTCCCTGTATCAAGCGCAATGCTTCCGGCGTGGCAGGTGCTTTTGTGGCGGCGGAGCTGGCTCTGGCCGGCATTGAAAGCGCCATACCTGCGGACGAAGTTATCTGGACCATGAAGAAGGTGGGCGACGCCATGTCTTCCACCTTAAAGGAGACGGCCGAAGGCGGCCTGGCTGCCACCCCTACGGGAAGGCGTCTTCATGAACAGGTTTTCGGCACTGTTCGGGAACCCAAAAGCGGATGCAGCGGATGCGGGGGATGTTCCTCCTAAAGCGATGGGTTTAAACGGTATAAGCGGTGCCGGACAGATAGTGCCGCAATAACAAAAGCAGGGAACCAATCACCATAACGTGATTGATTCCCTGTTTTTGTGTTCAGTCCTCTTCTGACCGTCTACTTCCTGTTATTCATGGGAATACCGGTAAAGAGTTCCGCTATCTCAGGAGTGATTCTGTTCTTTATAAGCAAGCCTCCCACGCCTGCTTCTTTCTCTGTCCTTATGGTACAGTGGGGGCCTCCCTCCACTGTCTCGCAAAGGTAATTCATGCCGCTGCTTTCATCCTCTGCAATGGCTCCCAGCAGCAGACCGATGGTATGGGAATCCTCAAATACCAGAGAACCGTCCTCACGGTAGTTGGGATTGATTTTCTGAAGTTCCGCCAGCGCCTCTCCCTCCGGCAGTTCTCCCTGCTGCTCATAAAAATAGTTCTGCACGTCAATGACGATCCGATCCACCTTCTCAGGCGCCAGACCGGTGCCGGCTTCTATTCCCTGCTCCTTCAGAAGTGTCATGGTCCGTTCAAAGGACGGGTACACCGGCCAGTACTGGCTCACATCCTCCACCTGATACCGCGCTATGCCGCCAAATGACGACCTGGCTGCCTGGCGCTGCTGCTGGAGATAGGTATTTTCCTGGTCTGTCATGAACACAAGGCTGCCCACAGGCATCTCCACCAGCCGTTCCTCCACGGTCAGCTCCCTCATATCCTGCTGATACGCCTTTAGCACGGCCTCCTGGACACGGCTGTCCTGGCTCACATCCGTGACCTGTTCCGCCTCCCTGTACATAATCTGTTTTACCTGTCCCGGCTCCTGGCTTAAAATCCTGTACATGCCTTCCTTGTAAGCATCCTGTCTGTACAGTGCCTCATAGGAATCCATCACGGCAGACAGAGGCAGGGAATAGGAACGTCTCACCTCACGGCCGTTTGCCAGGCGGTAGCATACCGTCATATTGGTCTCAAATTTCTCCTGGTCCGAATCCTCCCCTCCGCCTGACTTCATTGCCAAAAAGATGGAGGTGGGGCCGTCCGCCCCGCCGATATAGCTGATGGAACTGGCTGCATTGGTATGATAGCCGTCAACCCGGGCCACTGCCTTGCGTATGCCCAGCCGCTCATCCCTTCTCTCGAGGGCGCGCTTCCTTCCCTCTTCCACCATGGACATAACAGCCTCTTTATCGGTGAGCACCATGTTTTCTTCTATATATTCATATGGGTCTGCATATCGTATCTGCAGCTTTCCGTCACTGCCTGTCTCAAAGGTCTTATCCGAGAGCCATCTGCTGTCCACACTGATATCCAGGCTGGCGGATACGACCTTTTCCTTGGACGGAATATAGGAATCGTAGCCGTACCAGTCATACCGGAAGCTTAAGAATACCAGGATCCCGGCTGCAAGGCACAGTCCCAGCTGAAGTCTGTGGCTGAACATCTTCTTAAAATCAAAATGATAGATAATCTCCACGATGCAGTGGGTCAGCACCACCGATACCATGGTTCCGAACAGTCCCCAGCGCAGCCTGCTCTGCAGCGACCAGAAGAACATACCTCCGGCCAGACCGATTCCCAGCACCAGCAGTATGCGGATAGGCGGCATGGATTTCTTAAATGCCATAGCTTTCCCAGCTGCTTCTGACGGACGTTTGCGGTACAGCCCCAAATCCAGTGTGGTAACTGCCAAAAATGCCAGTACCGTACAGATGAGCTCCGGAACATGCTTTGACAGTTCGTTCATCTTCCAGCCAAAGGAATTAATGTATACGCTGAATGGAGACAGGTACCTGACACCCCACATAAAAGGCGACTGGTCCGAACTCCACAGATATCTGGCCGTAGTGACGAAAAATGTTCCGCAGTACCAACACAGGAGCATCATGATTCCGGGCAGCAGGAAAAAGAAAACGCCTGTTCCCAAAACACCCACTACGATATTTCCCGTCATCATCATGGCGGCCACCGCCGTTGCATACATGAGGGCGTAATACAGCATGTTAAGGGCCCAGCCCCCGGCCATGGCTCCCAGTATCCTGCCCACAGGCACGCCGTAGGACACGGCCACCCCGGCAAGCAGCAGCAGGTTCAGCCCATAGGCAGCTCCAACTATAAATATGCCTCCGGAGAACTGGGCCCCAAACAGGGCCTCCCGCCTCACCGGGATGCTGTGGTAAAAATCCACCTTCTTCTTATTATGCAGATAGGCAAAACTGGATACGCCGATGACCACTGCCGCGGTTATCATCAAAAAGGCGATCATGCTGTTCCCGTATTCCACACCGCTTAGCACCACCTCTGTCTTCAGTTCCAGAAGCCTTGTCTTGTACTGAAGGTCGGTCATGGCAGCGTCCTGGATAAAGGGCTCATAATCATTGTACCTATAGTAATTGGAGTTGGCTGCATTCTCCATGTTCAGGGCCAGCCCAATGGGAAGAGTGAAGAAAAATGCCAGAAAAACCAGGGCAATGGCCCACAGCCTTCTCCTGAAATCCTCCTTTAGCAGCTTAAAGTATAAGCTTCCTGATGTCATAACCAGCCACCTCCGTTTCACTGATGAATATTTCCTCCAGGGACAGGGGGATGCACTCAAAGAATACCGGCTCATAGGAAGCCATGACAGCCTCCACCTCGCTCCGGCTTCCCCGCACCGTAATGGTGCAGAGACTTCCCCTCTGTTCCACATTTACCTTATCAAGGGACGTCAGGTCCTCCGGCTTCATATCCGGTTTAAGGACACACTGTATTTTGTGGATATTAAGCTTCATGTCGTCCAGGTCCTTTGACAGGAGAATGCCGCCCTTGTGAAGCAGTCCCACATGATCGCATATGTCCTCCAGCTCCCTCAGGTTATGGGAAGCAATGATGGGAGTCAGGTTCCTGTCCTCCATATCCGCTGCAAATATGCTCTTTACCGCCTGGCGCATCACCGGATCCAGTCCGTCGAAGGTCTCGTCGCAGAACAGGTAGTCCGTGCCAGCGCACACGCCGCATATAACAGAAACCTGTTTCTTCATGCCCTTGGAAAATGTGTGTATCTTCCGCTTCTCGTCCAGGCCGAAATTTCCCATCAGCTTGTGGAAACGCGCCTCGTCAAATCCCTGGTACACCTTCCTGTAATAATGCATCATCTCCTCAGGAGTGGTATTATTAAAGAAGTACTGTTCATCCGATATATAGAAAAAGCGCTTCTTTGCCGGGATATTCTCAAACACCTCATGTCCGTCAATGGTTATGCATCCCTCGTCAGGCTTCAGCACACCGCTGGCCAGCCTTAAAAATGTGGACTTTCCGGCTCCATTGGTACCGATGAGCCCGAACACGCTGCCATCCCGTATGGTGGCGCTTATATGGTCCACTGCCACGATATCGTCAAACCGCTTTGTCAGGTTCACTGCTTCAATCATTACTCTCTCCCCTTTCCATGGCATGATTCCGGCAGGCCGTATCAATTATTTCCTTCATCTCTCCTGCTGTGACGCCTACCTTTATGCCTTCCTCCACAGCGGAATTAAAATGCCCCTTCCACTCCTGAAGGATTCCCGCCTTCATCCGGCTGTTATCCGCGACAAAGCTGCCCTTGCCTTTGATGGAATAAATATATCCCTGGCGTTCCAGCTCCGTATACGCCCTCTGGATGGTATTGGGATTGATGGACAGCTCCGTGGCAAGGCTGCGCACAGATGGCAGCTGCGCGTCCTGCGGCAGGGCACCCTTAAACATCAGCTCCCTAAGCCGCTCCGCCACCTGCTCATACAGCGGCCTGCTGTCCCTGTAATCCAGTACAATCATCCCGTCCTTCCCCCTCTCTGCTCTCGCTGCCGGGATACCTGACAGCGGCTTAAGCAATGCCCCTGTCATACCATGGACCAGGTATCTCCTGTTCCTCCCGGTGTTCTGTCTGTATTAAGTATATTAATACAGTTATCTTCCCCATTAGATTACCATAGTCTTCCAAGATTTACAATTAAAGATTTTCTTAAGATTGATTTTTTGGTATACTGGTGTGAGAACGATTAAGGGAGGTCATCATGTCCAATACCATGTTTTTCAACCTGCTTTTAAATATTGGTCTTCTGGTGCTTATAGCCACCATGCTCACCAAGCTCCCCATGGTGCGCTCCATGCTGTTAGAGGACAGCCATGCCATGGGCAGCAGGGCCGCCCTGGCAGTCATCTTCGGACTGGTCAGCATTTTCTCCACCTACACCGGGGTTCGTGCCCAGGGCGCCATCGTGAACACCAGAGTTATCGGCGTGCTGGCAGCAGGCCTTTTAGGCGGTCCCTATGTGGGAATCGGAGCCGCCGTCATAGGAGGTCTTCACCGGTATCTCTTTGATATCGGAGGCTTTACCGCGGTGAGCTGCGCTGTCTCCACCTTTGTGGAGGGCCTGATCGGCTCCGCCTTTTCCAAACGTTTTAAGGCCGGCAAGATTGACGGCGCCGGGGTATTTCTCATCACGGCTCTGGCTGAAATTGGGCAGATGGCCATTATCCTTCTCATCTCCCGGCCCTTCCCGGCAGCCCTGGACCTGGTACGCCTCATTGCCTTTCCCATGATAATCATGAATGCCCTGGGCATGGTTGTATTTCTGGGCACCTTTAACATGGTATTCATGGAGGAGGACAGCCAGTTCGCGGAGAAGATGCGTCTGGCCATGGGAATTGTGGACCAGAGTCTGCCTCACCTGAGAAAGGGACTTTACAGCACCGCGGATATGGAGGCCACCGCAGACATCATCTACCAGTCCACTTCCTGTGCGGCTGTGATGATCACGGATGCCCAGAAAATCCTGGCCATGAAGGGTGAGAACTGGTACGATGTCCTCCGGGATGAAGCCGTGCTGAAACCCATTCTAGGCTCTATCCACGACAGGAAGCCCACCACCTTTTCCTATGCGGAAAAGACAGACCCCCTGTACCATATCCTGAAGAACCACATCATTGTTGCCGCCCCTCTCATCGAGATGGACAAACCAGTGGGGAGTCTGACCATGATGGTAAAGAAACACTGGCATACCTCCCAGTCAAATCTGGACTTTGCCTCGGAGCTGGCCCGTCTTTTCTCCACCCAGTTAGAGCTGTCCGACCTGGATTATCAGAAACAGCTCCGCCGCAAAGCGGAGTTCAAGGCCCTTCAGTCCCAGGTGAATCCCCACTTCCTTTACAATGCGCTGAACACCATTTCATGCGTGTGCCGGGAGAATCCTGACCGGGCCAGGGAACTGATTCTAACCCTCTCCTCCTACTACCGCCAGGCCCTGGAAAACGACCAGTACATGCTGAGCCTTCACACAGAGCTGTACCATGTGGCCAGTTACCTGGAACTGGAGCAGGCGCGGTTTGAAGAAAAGCTGGTTGTGGAGCTGGATGTGGAGGACGATCTCAACTGCAAGGTTCCCTCCTTCATCCTCCAGCCCCTGGTGGAAAACGCAGTCCGCCACGGCGGGGACAGGACCGGCGCCCGCCATGTCTCCATCAGTGCCCACAGCGTGGAAGGCATGGCGGAAATCGCGGTGGCTGACCGAGGACAGGGTATCCCCAGAGAAGTGGTCCTGGGTCTTTACACCGGCCAGGGAAAGGGTGTGGGACTGTCCAATGTACACAAACGCCTGAAAAGCATATACGGGGAAGATAACGGTCTGAAAATCGAGACTTCAGAAGCCGGTTCCAGAGTCTGGTTCCGAATCCCTTTGGAACCGGAAGAAATTCCTGTCCCATCCCATGAAATCAAACAGGAGGAATCATACAATGAAGATAGCTGTGATTGACGATGAACGTCCGGCCAGAAAGGAACTGGTCCATCAGATTATGGACGCCATGCCGGACAGCCAGATTGAGGAGGCTGACAGCGGCGCCTCCGCCATTGAACTCATCAGCGGCCGGACCTTTGACCTGCTGTTCGTGGATATCAGCCTGGGGGATATGGATGGCACCACTCTGGCGGCAGCCGCCAGGCGGATTCTCCCCGATGCCCAGATTGTGTTTGCCACCGCCTACTCCCAGTATGGGGTCAAGGCCTTTGAGCTGGGCGTAAACAACTACATACTGAAACCCTTTGACCCGGACCGGGTGCGCCGTGTCCTGGAAAAATGTCAAAAGGACCTGCAGAAAAACCAGGCCCTTACCGCTTCTGCTGTCCGCTCCTGCGACGATCACCAGCCCTGGGGCGAGTCCTGCAGGCCGGCTTCATCCTCTTCATACGCCTCCCAGCAGGAGGCGGGAGAGCCTGTCGCAGCCGCCTTTCCATCCAGCCGTATGCCCATTAATATGAACCGGACCATTATACTGGTGGATATACAGCAGATTGTATACATAGAAACTTCAGGGAGAAGCTGCATCATCCATACCCCCACCCGGGACTACACGGAAAACCTTCTTTTAGGGGAGTACGAGAAACGCCTGGCTCCCCATGGTTTCTGCCGCATACACAAAAGCTATCTGGTGAATCTCAGCTTCATCACCGAACTCTTTCCCTGGGCCAACAACAGTCTGGCTGTAAAAATGCAGGGATTTGAGAAGAATATCCTTCCTGTGAGCAGGGAAAAGTCAAAAATGCTGCGCCAGATCATCGGGGTATAGTCCTCCCCATACATGATTTATAGGCCATTTAGCCTTCCGTTTATGAACTTTATTTTACTGTTTGTTCACTCCTTCATACAGTTGATACAAAAAACATTCACTTTCACTCCTATTATTGTATAATTATTACAAATACAAGAAATACATAGGAGGTAGGTATATGATTAGTTTTTTTGTATGTCTGGCAATTTTAATTATCGGATTTATGCTCTACAGTAAGGTTGCCGAGAAAGTATTTGGCCCTGATGACAGAAAGCCGCCGGCACTGTCCATGACCGACGGAAGTGACTATGTGCCCATGGGCACTCCCCGTATATTCCTGATTCAGCTGTTAAACATTGCCGGTCTGGGACCTATTTTCGGAGCGCTGGCCGGTGCCTGCTGGGGCCCCAGCGTATTCCTGTGGATTACCTTCGGTACCTTATTAGGCGGAGGTGTCCATGACTACATGGTGGGTATGATGTCCATGCGCCACAAGGGCGCCAGCGTATCCGAGCTCACAGGTACATATCTGGGCAATGCCATGAAACAGGTCATGCGTGTATTCTCCGTAGTCCTTCTGGTACTGGTAGGCGTAAGCTTCTCCACAGGACCGGCCAACCTGCTTGCCATGCTGACCCCTAATGTATTAGATGCCAAATTCTGGCTGGCAGTGGTCTTGATTTATTATTTCATCGCAACCTTTGTTCCTATCGACAAGGTCATCGGCAAGATTTATCCGATATTCGGTATCTGCCTCATCGTCATGGCCCTGGGCGTAGGAGGAGCCATCATCCTGGGCGGTTATCACATTCCTGAAATCACCCTGTCCAACCTGCATCCTTCAGGCACTCCTATATGGCCCACCATGTTTATCTCCGTTGCCTGCGGCGCCATCTCCGGCTTCCATGCAACACAGTCTCCTCTGATGGCACGGTGTCTTACCAATGAAAAGGACGGCCGCAAGGTGTTCTACGGAGCCATGGTGGCAGAAGGCGTCATCGCCCTTATCTGGGCTGCCGCAGGCGTGGCGTTCTACAACGGCACAGGCGGTCTGTTAGAAGCTCTTGGCAACGGACAGTCCAGCGTTGTGTATGAAATCTGCTTCAAGCTTCTGGGACCGGTAGGTGCTGTCATCGCCATGATTGGTGTTATCGCCTGCCCCATTTCCTCAGCAGATACTGCTTACCGAAGTGCAAGACTGACCCTGGCAGACTGGTTCAAAATTGACCAGAAACCCATCAAGAACCGTCTTGCCTTAACTGTTCCGCTGCTGGCCGTTGGTGCTGTTCTGACCCAGGTGGATGTACAGGTGGTATGGAGATACTTCTCC
>ERZ773260.1692-NODE-1692-length-27697-cov-12.522140_pt1 | contig 27697 bp, 25 predicted proteins | sample MGYA00511387_ERZ773260 | MGnify/ENA primary metagenome ERZ773260 (study PRJEB29015, sample SAMEA2737745) | human gut metagenome | biome: human gut; feature: human-associated habitat; material: faeces | place: China | collected 2012 ... | reverse complement strand
GACGCTGGGCCGGGCTCAGCCCGGCAGGGGCGGCAAGGCCCGCATGACGGCCGCGACCAAAGCCCGCGCCGGGGCCGGACGGGGCCGGACGGCCGCCAAAGGGATCGGCGAACATGCCGCCGCGCGCCCGTTTGCTCAGGCCGCCGCCGTAACTTTCCACCCATTCCTCGGTCAGCCCGGCGGGCAGCTCGCGCACGAAGGGGCTCTGGGCCACATGCTGCGTGCCCTGCTCGGCCTTGCTGTAGATGGTGGCCGGCGAATACAGATCCAGCTCCTGCCGGGCGCGGGTGCAGGCCACGTACATCAGGCGGCGTTCTTCTTCGAAATCTTCGGGCCGTGCCAGGGCGTGGCGCGAGGGGAAGCGGTCCTCCACCAGGTCGATGATCAGCACGGCGTTCCACTCCAGGCCCTTGGCCGAGTGCACCGTGGAGAGGGTGATGCGGCCCTCGTTGTCCTCGTCTTCCTCGTCGGGGGAATCCAGGGCCAGATCGGCCAGGAACAGGTCCAGGTCGTTGTAGCCCGAGGCCATCTGCAGGATCTCTTCCAGCCCCTGCTGGCGGCGGGGCCAGTCTTCGGGATAGCGGCTCTCCAGCACGGGGCGGTAATGGTCCACGATGAGCTCCAGCGCCGTCACCGGATGCAGCGGGCGGGCGCGCATCTCGGCGATGAAGCGCAGGTCCTCGCGGAAGGAGGGGAAGCGGGCACAGGCCTTGTCCAGGGCCGGGCCGTCGGCGCTCTGGGCCACGTTGTAGAGCTTGAGCACGGTCTTGGGGCCGATGCCCTCGTGCAGCTCGGCCACGCGCGAGAAGGCGGGCATGTCCAGCGGGTTGAGCAGCAGGCGGGCGTAGGCCATGACGTCCTTGACGTGGGCCGCCTCGGTGTAGCGCAGGCCGCCGTACTTGCGGAAGGCGATGCCCGCCTGGTTGAGGGCCATTTCCAGATGGTAGGAATGGAACCCCGCCCGGAAGAGCACGGCGATCTCGTGCGGCAGGTGCCGGGTCAGCAGGTCCTCGATGCGGCGCACCACCAGCTTGGCCTGGCTCATGTCGCTGAGGGGCGTCACCAGGCGCACCGGCGCGCCGCCCTCCTTGCGGGTGAACAGTTTTTTGCGGAAGGATTCCGTGGCATTTTCCAGCAGGTTGTTGGCCACGTCCAGGATGGGCTTGGTGGAGCGGTAGTTCTCCTCCAGCCGGATGATGCGGGCCCCGGGGAAAAGCTTGGGGAAATCGAGGATGTTGCGCACGTTGGCGCCACGGAAGGCATAGATGGACTGGGCCTCGTCGCCCACGGCCATGACGTTGCCCGGCGGCATGCCTTCGCCCTCCGGCCCGGCCAGCAGACGCACGATGCGGGCCTGAACCAGGTTGGTGTCCTGATATTCGTCCACCAAAATGTGCGTGTAGCGGCGGCGCAGGTTCTCGGCCGCGCGCTCGTTGGTACGCAGCAGATGCTCCAGCTCGAACAGCAGGTCGTCGTAGTCCAGCAGGCCCTTTTCCTTGCGATAGGCATCGTAGGCCTCGCCCAGCTGCATCAGCGGCTCGGCATAGGGCAGCAGGTGGAAGGCCTCGCGCTGCAGGACCTCGTCCAGGCGCATCTCCTTGTTCCGGGCCTTGCTCAAAAAGCCCACGATGGCCTGGGTGCGCGGGAAGGAGCGGTCGCCCTTGCCCAGCCGGAGATCGTCCTTGCAGGCCTTGACCGCCGCGTTGATGTCCGCGCTGTCCATGACCGTGAAGGGGCGGTCCTCCAGCCAGTCGGGACGGTAACGGCGCAGCACGCCGAAAGCGAAGGAGTGGAAGGTGCCGCCCTGCACCAGGCTCAGGGCATGGTCGGACAGGGCCGCGGCCCGCTGCAGCATCTCCTGCGCCGCCTTGCGGGTGAAGGTGAGCAGCAGCATGGATTCCGGCGGGACGCCGTGATCCGCCAGCCAGGACAGGCGGTAGGTGATGGTGCGGGTCTTGCCGGAACCGGCGCCGGCCACTACCAGGACCGGCCCGTCGCCGCAGGTGGCGGCCTCGTATTGGGCGCTGTTGAGCGCGTGCGCGTAATCAATCATCGTTACAGATTAGCATAAAGGCGCTGGGCAGGCCAGAGGAGCCCACAGGGCCATCCCGCCGGGGGGGACCGCGGTGGGCCGTCCCTCCACAGGCTCCAGCCCTCGGCGCATCCTTCCTCTATCCGGTCTCCCTTTCAGTAAAAAAAGGAAAATTCCTCCACCAGTTGACGCCGCCGGACGGGAATCGTAAAGTAGCTTGAAATTTTTTGCACAAAGGATTTTCCATGCCTACGCCTCAAGAAGAATTCCAGAATGCCGTCCTGCGCATCCTGGAAACCGTGATGTTCGAGAACTGGATCCGTTTCTATTTCCTCACTGAAAAGCTGGATGCGCCGGTGGAAGAAGGCGCGGAAAAGCCCCTGTTCGTGGCCATCCCCGAGCAGGGCATGCAGCGCATCAAGGAGCTGTACCCCGATCTGCTGCCCCTGGCCGAGAGCCTGAACGGCAAGGAGATCAGCTTTGCCCTGTCGCAGCAGGCCGTCTGTTCCTTCGTCATGGAACACCTGGACGGCAAGGTCATGCCCCAGCGCATGGCCGAGACCGTGTTCGACAGCACCACCTTCCAGACCCGCATGCAGCTGTTCAACGCCTGGGTGCAGATGCACGAGAACCAGCTGGACCAGAACTTCATGGAGTTCGGCAGCTGGCGCGAACTTTTCGCCCAGTGGTGTTCCACGGACCAGGTGAAGGAACTGGCCACCCGCATGGCCGCGCCGCGCGCCGAAGGTAACGGCACCACCCACTAGTCATGGCAGATCCTGTGGCCGCCTCCGGGGCGGCAAGCCCATTCCGCGCCGGGACGGTCCTGCGACCGCCCCGGCCTTCGCTTCTGGACGCCGTGGCGCACAGCGCCGTGCTCCGGGCCCTGGCGGCCTGGCGCGACAACGGCGGCGGGCAGCCCCCCCTGCTGCTGGACGGTACGGCCGGCAACGGCCACGACTGCCTCTTCCTGGCCCGTCAGGCCCCGGCGGGCAGCCTGCTGCTGGCCCTGGACATCCAGGAGGCCGCCCTGCAGGCCAGCCGGGCACGACTGGAGCAGGCGGGCATGGCGGCGCGCTGCTGTGCCTCGGCAGCGGCGGCCTGCGCCCTGTCCCCCCTCCCTTCCGGGACGACGGACATTCGTCTCGTCCTCCATTCCCATGCGGCCCTGCCGGAGCTGCTGGACGCCCTGCCCGAAGCGGACAGGCAACGCCCCCTGCTGGCGGGCATCTTCAATTTCGGCTACCTGCCGGGCACGGACAAACGCTGCACCACTACGGCGGCGGGCAGTCTGGCGGCCGTGGACGCCCTGCTGGAGCGGCTGGCCCCGCAGGGCTGCCTGAGCCTGCACTGCTATACCGGCCATGAAGGCGGCGCCGCCGAAGAAGCCGCCCTTGCCCAACGACTGGCCCGTCTGGAGCCGCGGCGCTGGCGTGTGCTGCACTGCCGGGACGCCAACCGGGAGACCCACGGCGAAAGTATTTTGCTGGCCGAACGCCTGCCGGTGCGGCAGCGCTGATCCGCAGATAGGAAGAGCCCCGGAAGGGGCTTTTTTTACAGGATTTTCTTGTCAGAAAAAGTTTGAAAAAATATTTCATGAACTATTTCATAACATAAAAATAGTTATTAAATTCAATAAATTAAAAGAAATTTTCTTTACCGAAAAAAAGCGAAAATAGCCCCCTTTTTATCTCTAACCTATTGCATTTTCATCATTGCCAGCATAATCTTAGCGTTAAGGATGTATTTGTGTCGCCTGTCCTCGGGCAGGGGCCGGACGGACCGACGGCACGCTTTTCTAGTAGAAGGGAGAGAAAGATGGCTTGGACTCAGGTTTACGAACCTCTGGGAGGCATCGGCCTGTCGGCACTGGCGGCATCCGTACCGCTGATCATTCTGTTCTACATGCTGGCTTTCCGGCAGGCGAAAGGTCATATCGCCGCCGTGGCCGGTCTGGTGGGCGCCCTGCTGGTGGCCATCCTGGTCTGGAAAATGCCGGTAGGCCTGGCAGTCAACTCCGTGGCGCTGGGGGCCTGCTTCGGCCTGTTCCCCATCGTCTGGATCGTCATCACGGCCGTGTGGGTCTACAACATGACCGTGGAATCCGGTGAATTCGAGATCATCAAAGACTCCCTGGCCCGCCTGACGGACGACCGTCGTCTGCAGGCCCTGTTCATCGCCTTCGCCTTCTCCTGCTTCATCGAAGGCACCGCCGGTTTCGGCACCCCCGTGGCCATCGCCGCCGCCATGCTGGTGGGCCTGGGCTTCACCCCGCTGTGGGGCGCCGGTATCGCCCTGATCGCCAACACCGCCCCCGTGGCCTTCGGCGCCATCGGTGTGCCGCTGATCGTGGCCGCCCAGGTGTCCGGCCTTGACCAGATGACCGTCTCCGCCATTGCCGGTCGTCAGCTGCCCCTGCTGTCCCTGATCGTGCCCCTGTGGGTCTGCGTGGTCATGTGCGGCTTCAAGCGTTCCATGGAAGTGCTGCCCGCCATCATCGTGGCCGGTGTGGCCTTTGGCGGCGCCCAGTTCCTGCTGGCCAACTTCCACGGCCCGACCCTGCCCGACATCGGTTCCGCCATCGCCACCATCGTGGCCCTGATGCTGCTGCTCAAGGTCTGGCAGCCCAAGAGCATCTTCCGCTTCGAAGGCGAAGCTCCCTCCAACCTGGAAGGCCAGGGCTATCCTCTGGCCGTCGTGCTGCGCGCCTGGGCCCCGTACCTGGTGCTGGCCGTGTTCGTGTTCTTCTGGGGCCTGGGCTCCTTCAAGGCCATCCTCAACGGCCTGCCCGGCACCGTGTTCAACATCTCCTGGCCCGGCCTGGATGGCGAAGTCATGAAGACCGCCCCCATCGTGCAGGCTGACGCCGTGTACGGCGCCAAGTTCACCTTCAACTGGCTGTCCGCTGGCGGTACCGCCATCCTGCTGTCCGGTCTGGTGTCCGTGCCCTTCATGCCCAAGTACGGTTACGGCAAGGCCATCGCCTGCTTCATGCGTACCCTGAAGCAGCTGACCTTCCCCATCCTGACCATCGCCATGATCCTGGGCCTGGCTTACCTGATGAACTACTCCGGCATGAGCTCCACCCTGGGTCTGGCCTTCACCCACACCGGCTGGCTGTTCCCCTTCTTCTCTCCCCTGCTGGGCTGGCTGGGCGTGTTCCTGACCGGTTCCGACACGTCCTCCTGCGCCCTGTTCGGCGGCATGCAGAAGGACACCGCCCTGGCCGTGGGCATGCGCCCCGAACTGGCCGTGGCCTCCAACGCCTCCGGTGGCGTGACCGCCAAGATGATCTCGCCCCAGTCCCTGTCCGTGGCTACCGCCGCCACCAACAATGCCGGTCAGGAAGGCAAGCTCTTCCGCTTCACCATCGGTCACAGCATCGGCATGACCCTGGTGCTCTGCGTGCTGGCCTACCTGCAGGCTGGTCCCCTTTCCTGGATGCTGCCCTAACGGGTATGGCCCAGGCCTGAGGGCCTGACAGACCAACGTCGGCAAGGGCCCCGGTCTTCCGGGGCCCTTTTCCTGTGTCTGGCGGCCTTCTGCCGCGATGGGCTCCCCGCTGCCGTCCGGCGGCTATGGCAGCTCTGCCCGGACAGGGCCCAGACCGCTTCCGCAAGCGTCTTTCCCGCCCGCACGCCTCTCCCAAAACATGGCCGGTCCAGGGACAAAATCCCTGAACCGGCAAGGCGGTGCTGCCGCGCCCGAAGCCAGCTTTTTTGACCGCTCCCGCTTTTTTCTTGCAGCGGCCCCGCTCCCCATAGTATGGGAGGCAGGACGGCGTGCCCCCAGGGCCCGACCTGCCCGGAAAGGGCAAAAAAAATGCCCGGAAAGCACCGCAGCCGGCGGCCGTACCGGACCGCCGCAGCCCTGACCGGCCCCCCTGGAAAGGGGAGTGTGCAATATTTTTGTCCCCCCGTATGGCTTCGGCAGGGCTTATGTAAAAAAAATTAAACGGCCTTTTCGCTCATAGCGAACAATAAAAACAATAAAAACAGTAAAATAGAAAAACATTCCTCGCTGGATATTTTGGCACGCCTTATGCAGTAAGCTAAGTACCTTCCTTTCTTACTGACAGTTCAACCTAAACGGCCTGCCCCCCCAGCAGGCCGTTTTTCCGTCTGGAGACACGAGCATGTCCAGCCCCGTCACCGTCTGTCATCAGGAATTCGACGAAAGCCATTTCCTGGCCTCGGAATACGAACCGGCCCGGCCGGAACAGGCCGCCTTCCATATCATCCCGGTCCCGCTGGAGCAAAGCGTCTCCTACGGGGGCGGCACCGCCCACGGCCCGGCCGCCATCCTTTCCGCCTCGCAGCAGCTGGAGGCCTGGGACGGCATCAGCGCTCCGGGAGAAGCGGGCCTGTACACCGCCCCTGCCGTGGACTGTGATGCCCCCATCGAGACCGTGCTGGACCGCATCGAAGCCGCCACGGCCCACGCCCTGCGCTGCAAGGCCCTGCCCGTCATCCTGGGCGGCGAGCATACCGTGAGCCTGGGCGCCCTGCGTGCCCTGGCCGCCGAGGCCGCGCGTACGGGCGAGCCCTTTGGCGTGGTGCAGTTCGATGCCCATGCGGACCTGCGTTCCCAGTATGAAGGCTCCATCTATTCCCACGCCAGCGTCATGCACCGGGCCGTGGCCGACCTTGGCCTGCCGCTGGCCCAGTTCGCCATGCGCGACTTCTGCCGCGAAGAAGTGGAGGTGCGCCGCCAGTACAATGTCTTGCACTATGACGCCGACGTCCTCTTCCGCCAGGGCCTGCCGGAACAGCCCCTGCCCGCGGACTTTCCCCGCCGCCTCTATATCACCTTCGACGTGGACGGTCTGGACGCCTCGCTGATGCCCGCCACGGGCACGCCTTCGCCCGGCGGCCTGTTCTGGCATCAGGCCCTGCTGCTCATCGAGCGCTGCCTGCAGGGCCGCAGCATGGTCGGCATGGACGTGGTGGAGCTGGCTCCCCTGCCGGGCCTGCATCATGCGGACTTCACCGCCGCCAAGCTCACCCACGCCCTCATGGGCTTTGCCCAGCGCGCCGGTCTGCCCCGCAAGGCATAACGGCCGGGGCATCCTGCTTTGGAGGAAGAAAGGCTACCCCGCATCCTGCCGGCGATGTCCGTCGGGCCCGTATCGCCAACGGCGCTGACTTTCAGGGCCCCTCCTCGTTGCCGGTGATCCCGTGAGGCGTCTTTCTCGCTAACGGGCACGGCCTGCGGCCTCCATCCGGTCGCATCTCTGCTGTCGATGCCCGTAGCTTCCTGCGTCGCAACGGGCACGGCCTGCGGCCGCCATTCGGTCGCATCTCTGCTGTCGATGCGAGAGGGCTTTCCCCTCAAACTCCCCTTCACCAGCCTGCTTTTCCTGCCTGTGTCCCAAAACGGGGCACAGGCTTTTTTTGCTTCGACCATCCTCGCACAGAGGAGCGATCTCAGAGAGCCCGTCCGCTGCGGCCCTGTGCCGATACGGCAGGCTGTCGTGCCCTGCGGCATGCTCTGCGTGCATGGATACGCCGCCTTCCCGTGGCCCGACCGGCCACAGCCATTGCATCCTCTACAGGCCCCGGCTACCATGCTCTCCCGACTCCCGGCCCGATCGCGGCAACGCACGACGACAGCCCCGCTGCCCGAAGACGGGACCGCCATACGCAACCGGATAAACGTATTGGGGAGGGGGGAGCTGACCGGATGGTGGCCGCAAGACCGTGGCCGTCAGGAACGGCGATGCTCCGGGAAAAGGAACGAAATACTTCAAAAAGGTCCTTCTCCCCCCTGCCCTCCCGCAAGGAAGCGCCATGAATTTTTTTGAAAGTCCCTTCAAGGGCGTCCCTCTGGACCAGCAGATCCGCAACCCCAACATCCGTGCGGGCCGCTACAGCTATTACTCCGGCTATTACCACGGCCACAGCTTCGACGACTGCGCCCGCTATCTGAGCCCGGAACGCGATGACGTGGACAAGCTCATCATCGGTTCCTTCTGTTCCATCGGCAGCGGCGCCAGCTTCATCATGGCGGGCAATCAGGGCCATCGCATGGACTGGATCGCCACCTTCCCCTTTTTCTACATGCCGGAAGAGGCGGGCTTCCAGGGGGCCGTAGACGGCTTCGTCCGCGCCGGGGACACCGTGGTGGGCAACGACGTCTGGATCGGTACGGAAGCCATGATCATGCCCGGCGTACGCATCGGAGACGGCGCTGTCATCGCCGCACGCGCCGTAGTGACCGCGGACGTGGAGCCCTATGCCGTGGTGGCCGGCATGCCCGCCCGTCAGCTGCGCCGACGCTTCAGCCAGGAACGGATCGCCATGCTGCTGGAGATGCGCTGGTGGGACTGGCCGCTGGAGCGTATCAACGCGGCCATGCCCCTGCTCTGCTCCGGCCAGGTGGAACGGCTCCACGAGTTCTGGCGCAGCGGCCGGGATGCCGTGCAGGGCTAAGGCTGCCGCCTGCCGCTCTTGCAGGATGCCTGCCCGGACAAACAGGCCTCTCCCTGTCCGTGCAGACGCCGCAGGCCCTGGCTTCCGGCCGGAGAACGCATATGCGACGGAAAGCTCCCTGCAGCCCTGCGCCGTGACGATTTTTTTGTGACGTCATCGCTATCCCAGCTTTTTTGCTGGACTTCTATTCCTATCTGTGCCATAGGAAAAGGACCGTCGAGCTGACGGCCATGTCACGCAAGGAGTTCCCATGTCATCTGACAGTCCCATCCCTCCCAGTATCCAGGTATCTGTCCCGTCACGCTGATCGCCTGCCTTGCGTCCACCTTCCCGCAGGCGGCACCAGCCCTGCGAGGAGGTCTCCATGTCCCGTTCCCGTCTTTTTCCGCCGTCTGTCTCCCAGTACGGCCCCGTCCGTGACCGGATCATCTTCCGGACACGCCGTCGTGTCCTGCATCCTTCCCGCTCGTCCATCCCCGTCATGGGCCGGACGTCCGTGATGCGCCCTGCCTGCTGACAGGCCGTCACGTCCCCTTTGCCGTATCCTGCCGGGCCCTGCCCTGCGGGATGGCCTTCCGTCATCGTTCATCTTTGCCTGCGGCGTCAGGCCTGCAGCTAACCAGCCTGCGGCACGGCCCGCACACGTCCCGTACCGGTACGCAACGGCACGACCTGCCGTCATGCCGCGCGTCTGCCCTGACGTCCGCAGGAAGGCTTTCATCAAGAACACCCCCAACCAAAGGAGCCGACGTATGGACAGTCACCCTGCCCCCCTCCCGTCGTCCGTGGTCGCGCCTGCCTTCGCACGCGCCTGCCCCCAGCATTCCAACCTTGGGGAGGTCTGTCATGATCCTCAAAAAACCACAGCAGGCCCGCCGGGTCGCCTCTGGCGTCACCGTCCATGACCTGAACCTGATCCCTTCCGTCCCCCGGACGCATAACGGTTTTCTCCTCTTCCGTGCCCGGCCGCATGACCCCGGATCGCAGGCGGCCTTCGGGCGGCCCCTGCCGTCCTCCTGCTGCCGTCCCCATCCCGCACGCTGAAGAAAAAAAGGAGAAAGACCATGATCCGTGAAGATCTGCTGCGCACCGTGCGCGACCTGTCCGCCCGCCACGACACCAAAGCTTTTGCCGAACTGGTGGAGAGCGTCCACCCCTCCGACATGGCCGAGGCCCTGGAGACCCTGAAGAGCCGTGACGTGGCCCGCCTGCTGCCCTGCCTGAAGGCCGGGGCGCTGGCCGAAGTATTCGTGTATTTTTCCGAAGAACGCCAGAGCCGCCTGTTGCAGGAACTGCCCCGCGAGACCGTGGTGGCCCTGTTCGAAGGCATGGCCGCCGACGAACGCGTGGACCTGTTCCACGATCTGGACGAAGCCGCCCGCCAGCGCCTGCTGCCCGCCCTGGCCCACGGCGAACGTGAAGACATCCTGCGTCTGGCCGCCTATGCCGAAGGCAGCGTGGGTTCGGTGACCACCTCGGATTATGTGGCCGTGCTGCCGGACATGAGCGTGGCCCAGGCCCTAGCCCATGTACGGGCCACCGCCGCCGACAAGGAGACCATCTACGTCATCTATGTGCAGGACAAGGAAGGGCATCTGTGCGGTACCCTTTCCCTGCGCGAGCTGCTGCTGGCCGATGACTCCCTGACCATCAGGAACATCATGCGCCGCGATCCCGTGTTCGCGCGGGCCCAGTGGCCCCGGAGCAAGGCCTCCGAGCTCATCGGCCGCTATGACCTGCTGGCCCTGCCCGTCATCAACGGCGGGGAAAAGATGGTCGGCATCGTCACCGTGGACGACGCCATGGACATCGAAAAGCAGGAAGACGCCACCCAGCTGGCCCGCTTTGGCGGTACGGTGACCACCGACGGCACCGACCTGGACATCCTGGAATCCCCCTTCCGCAAGATGTTCAGCGTGCGCGTGTTCTGGCTGGTGCTGCTGACCCTGTTCGGCGTCGTCACCAGCACCTTCGTGGCCGCGCAGGAAGAGATCCTGTCGCAGGTCATCGTGCTGGCGGCCTTCATCGCGCCCATCGTGGACATGGGCGGCAATGCGGGCAGCCAGTCGGCCACCCTCGTCATCCGGGCCATGGCGCTGGGCGACGTGAGCCTGCGCTGGCAGGACGTCTGGCGCGTCGTCCGGCGCGAACTGCCCGTAGCCGCCGCCCTGGGCCTGGTGGTGGCCGCCATGGAGACCGTGCTGGCCTGGTTCTCCAAGGGCATCGACCTGGACGTGCTGCTGGTGGTGGGCCTGAGCATGCTGGTCTGCACCGTGCTGGGCGGCATCATCGGGGTGCTCCTGCCCTTCGTGGCCCGGCGCATCGGCACGGACCCCGCCACCCTGTCCTCGCCCCTCATCACCTCCATCATGGATCTGGTGGGCGTGTTCATCTACTTTGCCTTTGCCTACGCCTTCCTGGGCGATCTGCTGCAGCAGGCGGGCTAAGAAGGATCCGGTGACGCCCAACGGGGGAAGGCCTCGGCTGTGCCCTGGTGAGGTCCCCCGGCGTTGGCGCAGATGCCGCAAAAGACCCCGTATCCCTCCAGATACCCTTGCGGACTGCCCGGCGACGGCCCTGAGGCAAGGGCCCTCCCTGGCCCCCCGGCGCGTTGTACCCGGCCATGCATGGCCGTCACCAAGGCCACAAAAAAAGCCCCCTCATGGAGGGGGCTTTTTTACGGCTCGTCATCAGGAGGCCCCGGGGCCTCCCGCAAAAACTAATCCTGACGGAACAGGGGCGTGGACATGTAACGTTCGCCGGTATCGCAGGCGAAGGTCACGATGTTCTTGCCCTGCATCTCGGGACGGGCGGCCACGCTGAGGGCGGCCAGCACGTTGGCGCCGGTGGAGATGCCCGCGCACACGCCCTGCAGGCGCATCAGGCGGCGTGCCGTAGCCATGGCCTCCGCCGTGGGCACCTGGATGATCTCGTCCAGCAGGCTGCGGTCCAGGATGGAGGGCACGAAATTGGCCCCGATGCCCTGGATGCCGTGCTGTCCGGCCTGTCCGCCGGAAAGGACGGGGGATTCCGCCGGTTCCACGGCCATGACCTTGAAGCCGGGGATGTTCTCCTTGAGGAAGCGGCCCGTGCCCGTGATGGACGAACCGGAACCCACACCGGCCACCAGCACGTCCATATGGCCCACGCTGTCGGCAAGGATCTCGGGGCCGGTGGTGAGGTAATGGGCCTCCACGGCCAGCGGGTTGGAGAACTGCCCGAACAGCAGGCCGTTGCGCTCTTCCGCCAGTTTTTCCGCGACCTTGATGGCCCCCTTCATGCCTTCGGCGGCCGGGGTCAGCACCAGTTCCGCGCCCAGGGCATGCAGCAGGTTGCGGCGCTCCACGCTCATGGAATCGGGCATGGTCAGCACGCAGTGCAGGCCCCGCACGGCAGCCACCAGGGCGATGCCGATGCCCAGGTTGCCGCTGGTGGCCTCAACGATGGTGCCGCCGGCTTCGATGTCGCCCCACTCCATGGTCTTGTCGATCACATGGAAGGCCACGCGATCCTTGATGGATCCCCCGGGATTGCGGTTTTCGAGCTTGAGCCAGACCGTACCGGGCAGATCTGCGCCGAGAGCGTTCAGACGCAGCAAAGGTGTTCTGCCGATGCTTTGCAGAATATTGGTGAGCATGCTGTATCCTTGCTAAAAGTCAGGGAATAAAAAGAAGAACATCAATATATGCCAGCCGGGCATGTTTTGCAAATCGGCGCCGGGCCTGACAAGGGACGCAGCTTGACAGCTTTCATGATGCCCCGTACCGTTTTTTATAACAGGTACCGTCCATCCCTAGCTCCAAAGGAGGATGCATCATGAAGCTGTTCCGTATGTTCCTTGTATCGCTGGCCCTGAGCCTGATCTTTGCCGGTGCTGCCCTGGCCAAGGCTGATGTGACCGAACTGTATGCAGAGGCCCTCATGACCGGTGATGTGGAGTCCCTGGACAAGCTCCTGGCCCCCAATTACTGGCATGTCAGCGCCAACGGGCATATCCAGGACAAGGAACACTTCCTAGCGAGCCTCAAGGAAAGGAAGCTGGTCATCGACCGTATCCGCCTCAGCAACATGCGCAGCACCGTCATGGGTGACGTGACCCTGGTCACGGCCAACGGCGAGCTCAAGGGCTCGGCCACGCCTCCCCTGCCCCAGGGCCTGATGCGCTATACCATGGTCCTGAACAAGGTCGGCAAGGAGACCAAGATCGTCCTCTTCCAGGCCACGCCCGTGGTCCCCTCGCAGGATTGCCGTGACGGCAACTGCGCCATCCGCTGATCCCTTCCCGGATTCGACATTTCAAGGCTGCCCGCGGGCAGCCTTTTTTTGTGGCCCGGGCAGCGCTACCGTCCCTGCCCAGGCGCCTTCCCTTTTCCGGGCCTCCCGACCTTTCCCGGCCGGGCAAGGCCGGGGCCGCCGTGGCCCTTTCCCCTGCAAGCAGTGCCGCTGACGCCGCAGGCATGAAAAAAGGGCCGTCTCCCTGCGGAGACGGCCCTCGGATATCGCGTAGCGACAGGACTTACTTCTTGACGGCCATGATCACGTTGGTGGCCTTGACGATGGCGGTCACCTTGCTGCCTTCGGCCAGGCCCAGCTTGCTGATGCTGCCCATGGTGATGATGGAGGTCATTTCGCCGTCAGCACCCAGGTCCACCACCACTTCGCCGTTGACGGCGCCGGGGGTCACGCTCTTCACGGTACCGCAGAACTGGTTGCGGGTGGAGAGGATGTACTGGTCGGCATCGTTCATCAGGATGACCATGCTGGCCTTGACCAGGGCGCAGGCTTCCTTGCCTTCGACCAGGCCCAGACGTTCGGTGCTGGCCTTGGTGATGGAGGCCACCAGTTTGGTGCCGGAAGGCATGGTCAGTTCGATCTCGTCATTGACGGCGCCGGGACGCACGGAGCTGATGGTGCCCCAGAAAGTATTGCGAGCGCTGGTTTCCATATTTTTTCTCCTTATGTCGGTGGGAGGTTGAGTACTTATGCAAGGGGGATATACGCACAAGGAAAGGGGCTGTAAAGGGTACTAAAACGTCCCCGGATGAAAATTCACGCTTTTTGACAGACAATTTTCAGGAAAATTTACCAGTTAAGAAAAAATAAATTATTTCATCATGTTTAAAAAAGATAATCACGATTGATTGTCACAAAATAGTGATTTTTAAGTCATTAAATCGTGACATATCACATCTTGCCCAGCGGAATCACGGCATTTCTTCCCCGTGCCCGGCAGGGGGGACGGACACCTCTCCCGGACAGGCGTTTTTGCCGCCGTCGTACCGGGACGCTCCCCGGCCAGGGCACAAAAAAAAGAAGGGGCCCGAAGACCCCTTCCTTCAAACGCAGCAAAGATGCCGGCCTACAGTTCGGGCGGCAGTTCCTTGAGCTGGGCCATGGTGAACACCGGGCCGTCCACGCAGACATAGTGGCTGCCGATGTTGCAGCGGCCACAGATGCCGATACCGCACTTCATGCGCTTTTCCAGCGTGGTCACGATGTTCTCGGGCTGGAAACCCAGTTTTTCCAGGGCCTGCAGGGTGAACTTGATCATGATCGGCGGGCCGCAGAGCACGGCCACGCAGTTGTCCGGGCTGGGGTTCAGCTCGGTCAGCACGTTGGGGATCAGACCCACCTTGTGCGGCCAGCCTTCGTAGGGATTGTCGATGCAGAGCGTGCAATCCAGGTCGGGGTTGGCCAGCCAGCCCTCCAGCTCGTAGCTGAAGGCCATGTCGCGCGGCGAACGGGCGCCGTACAGCAGGCTCACCTTGCCGTAGTCGGCCTTGTGCTCCAGCACGTGCAGCATGATGGTACGGATGGGGGCCATGCCGATACCGCCGCCCACGAAGAAGATGTTCTTCCCCTTCCAGTCATTGTAAGGGAAGAAGTTGCCCAGGGGGGCGCGCACGCCCACCTTGTCGCCGGGGCTCAGGCGATGGATGGCGGAGGTCACTTCACCGGCCTGCATGACGGAGAACTGCAGGTACTCCTTCTGCGAGGGCGGGGTGTTGATGACGAAGGTGGATTCGCCGGCGCCGAACACCGAGAGCTGGCCCACCTGGCCGGGCTCATAGGTGAAGTTGGCCATCTGCTCGGGATCGTCCAGGACCACGCGCAGGGTCTTGATGTTGCCGGTCTCCTGGATGGTCTCCACCACCGTGGCCAGCATGGGCTTGTAGGGATTGCCCGCCTGCTGGGGACGGGGCGTGATCTCGCGCAGCATGCCGCCGTCGGCACGGGGCTTGAGGACGGCAGGCTTGGCGGCCGGTTTGGCTTCCGCCGCGGGGGCGGGAGCTTCGGCGGGCTTTTCTTCAGCCTTGGGGGCTTCTTCCGCGGGAGCTTCGGCGGGCTTGGCAGCGGCCTTGCTCTTGCGGGTACGGGCGGGTTTTTCTTCAGCCACGGCGGGAGCCTGGGCGGGTTCGGCCACGGCGGGAGCCTGGGCGGGTTCGGCCACGGCGGGGGCTTCGGCCTTCACGGCTTCGGCCGGCACCGGGCTTTCCTTGACCACGGGCGCATGGCTTTCCTTCAGCACGGGGCTGTCCGTGCCGCGCACGGCCACTTCCGCGGCTTCTGCCGGGGCAGCCGCAGCGGCAGCCTTCTTGGTCTTGGCTGCGGGCTTGGCGGCAGGCTTGGCGGCAGCCTTCGTGCTTTTGCTCCGGGTGGTAGTTTTCTTGGTAGCCATGAACGAACTCCTACTTGTTGATGGCGTCGAGCACGATGGCGCGGATATCCAGATGCACGGGGCAGTTGCTCACGCAGCGGCCGCAGCCGTTGCAGGAGAAGGCGCCCCAGTTCTCGGGATAGGTGGCAAACTTGTGCGACACGCGGTTGCGCATGCGCAGGGCCTTGGCCGTACGGGGATTGTGCCCGCTGGCTTCACGCGTGAACAGGGGCGACATGCAGTTGTCCCAGGTACGCAGACGGCGGCCCTCACGGCCGTTGAGGCCGTCGCCTTCGTCGGTGATGTTGAAGCAGTAGCAGGTGGGGCAGAAGTAGGTACAGGCCCCGCAGGACAGACAACGGTCGGTCTCCTGCTGCCAGAACTCCACATCCTCGAAGCGGGCGGCCACCTTGGCCGGAGCTTCGGCCAGGCTGGGCGCCTTTTCCAGGCTGGCCCAGGCGGCCTTGCGGGCGGCCTCGGCATCGGCAAAGCGGTCGGCGCCGTCGGCCAGGCTGCTGCCTTCCAGCAGGGCCGCGCCCTTGTCGGTCATGGCCTGCAGCACATAGCCGCCTTCCACTTCGGTCATCAGCACGTCGGAACCTTCCGGCGAGGTGGGACCGCCGCCCACCCAGTGGCAGAAGCAGGTGCTGCAACCGCTGGGGCAGGTCAGGGTGATGACGGTGAGCTGGTCACGACGGGCCTTGTAGTACGGGTCCGCGAAGGGGCCGTGCAGGTAGGGCCGGTCCAGGGTCACGTAGCCGCGGGCGTCACAGGGACGGCTGCCGAAGACCACGGTGGGCTCGGCCTGCGGCGTATCGTCCAGGGTCATGGTGCATTTGCCCGGATCATTGGGATCCTTGGTCTTGCTGTAGCGCACCAGCACTTCGCACTGGGGCAGCACGGCTTCCTTGGCGGGCACGGTGGCCTTGGCCAGGGTGAAGGGCTTGCCTTCCTTCCAGGGCTCGAACACGACCGCGGTCTTGTTGCCCGGCTTCTCTACCGGGGCCAGCACGCGGGCGCTCTTGGAGAGGTGAGCCAGAAAGGCGGGCAGGCCGTCAGCGGTGACGAAACGGGTTATGCTCATTTCCACTCCCTCTCATGGATGTTCTTTTCTTCCAGCTCATAGCCCAGCAGCGGCGGCACGGCCTCGGGGTCCATACCGGCCTTGTAGCCGTCGAAGAGCTGGCTCACGGCACGACCGATCTGCTGGCGCAGGGCCAGGATCGGGATGCCCACGGGGCAGGCCCGCTGGCATTCGCCGCAACCGGTGCAGCGGCCGGCCAGGTGCAGGGCGTGGATGGTCTGGAAGTACAGTTTTTCGCGCACGCTGTCTTCCTGGGTCATCCAGTGGGGATCACGGCTCTCGGCCACGCAGTAGTCGCGGCACACGCACATGGGGCAGGCGTTGCGGCAGGCGTAGCAGCGCAGGCAGCGTTCCATCTGGCCGCGCCAGAAGGCCATGCGTTCGGGCAGGGTCATGGAGTCCAGCAGGGCCAGCTCGGGCGGCGTGCCGGGGGTGCCTTCCACCGTGGTGGGCGCACCGGCCAGAGTATCGGCCAGCTGGGCCGTAGGCATGGTGCAGCCGTAGCATTTGCCCTGGGCGCATTCGGTCATGCAGAAGCGGTGTTCCTTGCCGTCGGCGGTGACGGTCACGCCGGCCTCGTCATAGACCACGCTGTCGATCTTGTTGTAGCGGCCCAGTTCCTTGTCCACGCGGGCCATGTCCAGGGTGCCTTCGCAGGGCATGGCGAAGATGGTCACGTCGTCGCGGTTGATGAGGTTTTCCTGCAACAGTTCCACCACGGAGCGGGAGTCGCAGCCCTTGACCACGATGCCCACCTTCTTGCCCTTGAAGCTGGGCAGGTAGGTGGCGGGGTTGTTGACGTTGAAGGGACCCCAGACCAGCTTGTCCACGTCTTCGGGCGTGCGCATGAACAGCGGCACCGTATGCACGGCGTCGTAGCCCTGCTGCCAGCCGATGACGCAGTCCAGTTCGGGCAGCTTGGCCTTGATGGCGGCCTTGAGCTCGTCCAGTTTGGCGTTCTGGCCGGTGCCCAGCGGACGCAGGGACGTGAGGGCCATGTCCACCACCTTGAGCAGCGGCTCGGGATCCTCGAAGCGGGGCGCGGGGCCCAGCTTGTGGATGCGGTCGGTGAAGGTGGTCACCACATGCTGCCAGCGCTGGCCTTCGGAAGCCGAGACCCAGGTGTACTCGAAGCGGCGCTCGTCGATGCCCAGCACGGGCAGGAACTGCTTGAGCACTTCCAGACGGCGGCGGGCATAGTAGTTGCCGGCGGAATAGTGGCAGTCACGCGGGTGGCAGCCCGACACCAGCACACCGTCCGCACCGTTGAGCAGGGCGCGCACGATGAACAGCGGGTCGATGCGGCCCGAACAGGGGACACGGATGATACGCAGGTCGGTGGGCTGGGTGGCACGGGCGACCCCGGCGGTGTCGGCACCGCCGTAGGAACACCAGTTGCAAAGAAAGCCTACGATCCGCAGTTCTTTGCCATTCAGCACTGGCATAAGGCATTCACCTCCGCAAGGATCTGATTGTCAGTAGCGTGCGAAAGCTGGATGGCCCCCTGCGGACAGGTGGAGGTACACACACCGCAACCCTGACATACGGTTTCGATAACCTGCGCCTTCTTCTCGCCGCGGAATTCCACTTCCGTGATGGCGCCGAAGGGGCAGCAACGGATGCACTTGCCGCAGGCCACACAGCGCTTGTTGTCCACCTGCGCGATCTGCGGGTCATTTTCAAGTTTGTCGCGGGCAAAGAGCGCCAGCACCTTGGCCGCGGCGGCCGAGCCCTGGGACACCGACGAGGGGATGTCCTTGGTGCCCTGGCAGACACCGGCCAGGAACACGCCGGCGGTGTTGGTCTCCACGGGCTTCAGCTTGGGATGGCTCTCCATGAAGAAGCCGTAGCTGTCGTAGGAGATGCGCAGCTTCTCGGCCAGCTGCGGGGAGCCCTTGCTGGCTTCGATGCCCACGGCCAGGACCACCAGGTCGGCGCGGATCTCCACGGGCTGGCCCAGCAGGGTGTCCACGCCCTTGACGATGTACTGGCCATTGCCGTCGGGGTAGATCTTGGACACGCGGCCGCGGATGTATTCCGTGCCGTATTCCTCGATGGCCCGGCGGGTGAACTCGTCATAGAGCTTGGATGGGGCACGGATGTCCATGTAGAAGACGTAGGACTGCGAAGTGGGGATGTGGTCCTTGGTCAGCACGGCCTGCTTGGCGGTGTACATGCAGCAGAAGCCCGAACAGTAGGGACGGCCGATGGACTTGTCGCGCGAGCCCACGCACTGGATGAAGACCACGCTCTGGGGCTCCTTGCCGTCGGAAGGACGCTTGATGTGGCCTTCGGTGGGGCCGGAGGCGGACAGCAGGCGTTCGTACTGCAGGGAGGTGATGACGTCGGGGTACTTGCCGCCGCCGTACTGCTCGTAGATGGTCCAGTCCATGAGGTCGTAACCGGTGGCGGCCACGATACAGCCCACTTCCTCGGTGATGACCTCGTCCTGCATGTCGTACTTGATGGCGCCGGTGGGGCAGACCTTGGCGCACACGCCGCACTTGCCCTTGGTCATCTGACGGCAATATTCGGGATTGATGACCGCCTTCTTGGGGATGGCCTGCGGGAAGGCGATGTTGATGGCCGTGGTGGGACCGGTGAATTCGTTGAAGGCGTCAGGCGTCTTCTTGCTGGGGCATTTTTCCGTGCAGGCGCCGCAGCCGGTGCACAGGCTCCAGTCCACATAGGTGGCGCGCTTGCGGATCTTGACGGTGAAGTTGCCCACGTAGCCGGAGATGTCTTCCACTTCCGACATGGCGTACAGGGTGATGTTGGGATGCTGGGCCACGTCCACCATCTTGGGGCCCAGGATACAGGCCGAGCAGTCCACGGTGGGGAAGGTCTTGTCCAGCTTGGCCATCTTGCCGCCGATGGTGGGCTGGCGTTCCACCAGCACCACGGGCACGCCGCCGTCGGCGCAGTCCAGGGCGGCCTGGATGCCGGCCACACCGCCGCCGATGATCAGCACGCGCTTGTTGATGTCGAAGGACTTGGAGAACAGCGGCTTGTTGTTGCGCAGCTTGGCAACGGCCATCTCCACCAGTTCGGCGGACTTGTTGGTGTTGGCCACCTTGTCCTTGCCGATCCAGGAGACGTGCTCGCGGATGTTGGCCATTTCGAACATGTAGCGGTTCAGGCCGGCGCGTTCCACGGTGCGGCGGAACGTGGGCTCGTGCATGCGCGGGCTGCAGGAGGCCACCACCACGCCGTCCAGCTTGTGCTCGTGGATGGCCGCCTCGATGGCGGCCTGGCCGGGCTCGGCGCAGGAGTACATGAGGTCCACGGCGTAGACCACATCGGGATAGGCTCGGGCCGTCTCGGCGACCTTGGCGCAATCAACGGTGCCGCCGATATTGCTGCCGCAGTGACAGATGAAAACGCCTATTCTCATGCTTTATCTCCTTCGGGGGCCTGGGCCTTCTGGGCGTCTTCGCGCTGGGTGTCGAGGATGCGCTCCACCAGGGCGTTGGCGCTGACCACCAGCTTGTCGAGGCCCAGTTCGCTGGGCAGCATGCCGAAGGCAAGGCCCATCATCTGGGTGTAGTAGAGCACCGGCATATTGAAATAGCGGTCCACGCCCTTCATGGCCTGTTTCTGGCGCAGGTCCAGGTTCATCTGGCACAGGGGGCAGGCCACCACGATGGCGTCGGCGCCCATGTTGGTGGCCACTTCGAGGATGCGGCCCGACAGCTGCGCCGTCATGGGACGTTCTGGGATGCCGAAGGAGGCGCCACAGCACTCGGTCTTGAGCGGGAAGTCCAGCATCTCGGCGCCGCAGGCGCCCAGCAGCTCTTCCATGAGGGTGGGGTTCTCGGGATCCCCGAACTGCATGAGTTCCGCCGGACGGCTCATGAGACAGCCGTAGTAGGCCACCAGCTTGAGGCCGCGCAGGCTGCGCTTCACACGGCTGGCGATGGCCTTGGCGTCGTACATCTGGGCGATGCCCTGCATGACGGAGGTCACGGGCGGGAAGCTCTCGGCCGCGGGGTTGTCCAGCAGCTCGTTGACGCGGGCGCGGAACTCCGGCTTTTCCATGCGTTTGGCCGCATGGCGCAGGTTGGAGAGGCAGCTCGGACAGGGCGTCACCACCATGTCGGCCTGGGTGCGGGCGGCGATGTCCAGGTTGCGCACGCACAGGGCCGCGGAAAGTTCGGTATCCACCGCATGGGCGGGCGTGGAACCACAGCAGTTCCAGTCGGGCAGCTCTTCCAGACGCATGCCCAGGGCGCCGCACACGGCCTGGGTGGACATTTCGTAATCGGCCGAGGAGCCCTTGGCCGAACAGCCGGGATAGTAGGCAAGTCTCATGGGCGCACCCCCTCACGCTTGGCGCGTTCCTTGTAGCGGGTCATGATGCGGCCCACAGCCTCGGCGCCGCCGTTGGGAATGGAATGGGGCTTGAAGCCCAGCTTCTGTTTGGCCAGGGCCTGGGGAGCCAGGTCCACGTCCGTGAAGACGCGCAGGGAGCGCAACATGTACAGGACCATGGTGCCGATCTCGTAGGTCCGCCCGAACTTGCGCACGGTATCAAGGAAGGAGAACCAGAATTTTTCCACCTTGGGCACGGCCACGCGGCCTTCCTTGCGGGCCATGTGACGCAGGGTCTCCATGACCTCGGCCACATCGATGTTGTTGGGGCAGCGGAGGCTGCAGGTGGAACAGGACAGACACATCCAGATGGAGCGGGAGTTCAGCACCTGGTCTTTCAGACCCAGTTGCACGCCACGCATGATCTGGTTGGCCTGCAGGTCATAGACGAAGCCCGCAGGACAGCCAGCCGAGCAGTTGCCGCACTGGTAGCAGGTGGAGACGTTTTGCCCGCTCTGCGCTTCCACCGCGGCGGTGAAGTCGCGGTCACGCTTTCGGGTCAGATCAATGGCGTCGTTCATGGAAACTCTCAAGGTTAGAGTCTGAAGGACAAAGACATACCAATTTGCAGCAGACTAGCGCGTCTGCATGAAAAAATCCAGCCAAAGCACACATGTTTTTTACGTTCCGCACAGTTCGCAAGGTCTTGGCTGGCGGGCATTTCCCGCCACGTCAGGCATCCTTGCGTTCCAGCAACGAACAGGCGGCGCGCAGGCCCAGCAGATAGCTGTCCACACCGAAGCCCGCGATGCTGCCCGCACTGACCGTGGACAGCACCGAATGGTGACGGAACTCCTCCCGGGCATGGACGTTGGACATGTGTACCTCCACCACCGGGATGGACAGGATGCCCAGGGCATCCATGATGGCGTAGCTGTAATGGGTCCAGGCCCCGGCATTGATGACGATGGCGTCCGTGCCGTCCGTGAGGGCCGCGTGGATGCGTTCCACCATCACGCCCTCGTGATTGGTCTGGAAGGTCTCCAGCGCCACCCCCAGCTCACCGGCCAGCCCCTGCAGGGCCGCGTCGATGTCGGCCAGGGTGGCATGGCCGTAATGACGGGGGTCGCGTTTGCCGAACATGTCGAGATTGACGCCGTGAAGGACGAGGATCTTGCGCATGGTATCCCTCCTGACTCAGGCGCGCACGGCGCCCAGCTGATGTTCCAGGGCCAGACGGGCGGCCTGCGGCATGTCCTGCCCGGTCCAGAGGCGGAACTGGGCCTCGCCCTGACGGAAAAACATCTCCAGGCCGCTGACGGTGGCCCAGCCGCGGGCCTGTGCCTCGCGCAGGAACAGGGTGCGCAGCGGGTTGTAGACGATGTCGTAGGCCACGGGCACACCGCCGTCCGCCGGGGCCGGGGCCCGGTCGAAATCATAGGGGCTCTGGTCCTCGGCCTTGCCGTGCATGCCCAGGGGCGTGGTGTTGACCAGCAGCGAGGCCGCCACGTCATGACGCTCGGCCCAGGGCACGGCCGTGACGCCGAAGCGCTCCACCAGCGGCGCATGGGAACGGTCGGAAGGCGTGGTCACGAAGATGCGGCGGCAGCCGTGCAGCCACAGGCCGCAGACCACGGCGCGGGCGGCCCCTCCGGCGCCCAGCACCAGCACCGGGGTGGCCGGGTCGAGGCCGCGTTCCAGCAGGGGATGCATGAAGCCGGTCACGTCGGTGTTCTCGCCGCAGAGCCGGTCCTCCCGCCAGTACAGGGTGTTGGCGGCGCCCATGAGCTCCACGCGCTCGCTGCGGTAATCCAGCAGGGGCAGGATCTCCACCTTGTGCGGCAGGGTGACGGAGCAGCCGCGGATGCCCAAAAGGCGCATGCTGTCCACGAATCGCGGCAGTTTTTCCGGGGGCAGCTCCCAGAGCATGTAGGCCGCGGGGATGCCCAGGGCCTGGAAGGCGGTGTTGTGCAGCAGCGGGCTCAGGCTCTGGGCCAGGGGCCAGCCGATGACGCCATAGAGGGAAGAGGGGATGAAAGCGGACATAAGGCAGTTTCCATGAAGGATAGGGCACGGCCGGGCCGTGCGGGACGTTATTCTTCGGGCAGCCCGGCGGCCCGCCAGGAGCGGAAGCCGTCGGCAAGGTGCAGCACGTCGTCCCGGCCCCACTGCCGCAGCAGGCGCATGGCCTGCCCGGAGCGGTTGCCCGAACGGCAGTAGAGCAGGATGGGCACGTCCTCGCGCGCCAGGGCTTCCAGCTGCTGCCGGAAATCCGGGGCGAAGAAATCCAGGTTGCGGGCGCCGGGCAGATGCCCGTCCCGGAACTCTTCCGGGGTGCGGATGTCCAGCACCACCAGACCGGCCGGCGGCCGGGCCAGCACCTGCCGGGCCTCGTCCGGGCCGATGTCGCGGGCCCAAACGCCCGCGGCAGGCAGCAGGAGGCAGCACAGCAGGACAAAAAGGGAAAGGAGACGGGACACGATACCTCCGGAAGACGCAGGAGACAAAAAGGGCGGGAAGGCGCACGCCCTCCCGCCCACAAGGGACATTACTTGCCGGCCACCGCGGCGTAGGCGCGGGCGAAGCCTTCGGCGGCATTGCGGATGACGGTCTCGTCCACGCAGAAGGCCAGGCGGAAATAGCCGGGGCAGCCGAAACCGGAACCGGGCACGGCCAGCACGCGTTCTTCCACCAGACGGTTGACGAAGGCCACGTCGTCGCCGCCGGGGGCCTGCGGGAAGAAGTAGAAGGCACCGGCGGGCATCTGGAAGCTGTAGCCGGCATCGGTCAGCACCTCGGCCATGGCCTGACGACGGCGGGCGTAGATCTCCACGTCCACCTGGCTGCCCAGGGCGGCGGCCATGATGTGCTGGCCCACCACGGGCGGGTTGACGAAGCCGAGGATGCGGTTGGTCAGGGTCAGACCGGCCATGAGCTTGGCACGGTCGGCCAGCTTGGGCGAAACGGCCACATAGCCCACGCGTTCGCCGGGCAGGGACAGGTTCTTGGAGAAGGAGCTGATGACCACGGCATACTGGTACAGGGGCAGCACCGAGGGCACTTCCACGCCGTCGTAGGTCAGGAAGCGGTAGGGCTCGTCGGCGATGAGCCAGATGGGATGGCCGTACTGCTCGCTCTTGTTCTCCAGCAGGCGGCACAGGGAGGTGACGGCCTTGCGGCTGTAGACCACGCCCGTGGGGTTGTGGGGCGAGTTGATGAGCACCACGCGGGTCTTCTCGTCGATGGCTTCTTCCAGGGCGTCCAGGTCGGGCTCGAAGGTACCGGGCTTGCTCATGATGGCCTGGAGGCTGCCGCCGTGGTTGGCCACATAAAAGCCGTATTCCACGAAATACGGGGCAAAGGTCAGCATCTTCTCGCCGGGATTGATGACGGCGCGCAGGAAGGCATTGAGGCCGCCGGCGGCACCGCAGGTGAGCAGCACGTCATTGGCCTCCAGGGCCACGCCCTGCTCCTTGCTCAGATGGGCGGCCAGCTGTTCGCGCGCCCAGGGGAAACCGGCATTGGGCATGTAGCCGAAAGCGAAAGGTTCACCGGCATGTTCGGCAAAACGGCGCAGGCCCTCGCCCACGGCGGCGGGGGCGGGCAGGTCGGGATTGCCCAGGCTGAAGTCATAGACGTTCTCCGCACCGTAGCGGGCTTTCAACTGGCCGCCGGCCTCGAACATGCGGCGGATCCAGGAGGCATTTTCCAGATAGCCGGAAACGCTTTCTGCAAGAAGGGACATGGGTTTCTCCTGAGTTGTTGTCCACGCAATCCTGGCGGAGCGCACAGGGCTCGTCAGACTGCTGATCCTATTGTCATTCTGGTGACTATCCAGTATAGCTTGCGAAGGCTGGAAATAGCAAATACCCGGAGGCCCCCCATGCGCAAGCGTTTTTCTGGAAAAAACCTGTACCGTGCTCCGCTCCTGCTGGGCGCGACCCTGATGCTCTCGGCCTGCGGCCTGTGGCAGGACAGCAGCGAGCCCCCCGCCCAGCCGGAAACGCCCCCTGACATGCAGGTGGACGTGAAGCTGCGCGCCCTGCACCGCTGTTCGCGCATCTCGCCCGAGATGGTGGTCACCAACGTGCCCAAGGGCACGGACTACTTCGATGTCCGCCTGCTGGAGAACGAGCCGCAGGAACGTCTGCTGGGCGGCGGCAACTGGGAGAACGACGGCACCGGCATCATCCCCGAAGGCGCCCTGACGCGGGTCTACACCGGCCCCTGCCCGCCGGCGGGCCAGAGCCGCCAGTACACCTATGTGATCTCCGCCATGTCCCACAAAAGCAAGCAGCCCCTGAGCGTCCGGGTCTATCCCTTCGTCCAGGAATAGGCTGGCGAACTTTCGGGAGCCTCCCCTGCGGAGCGCTGCCGTGACGGGCATGGCCTGACCGCCGGCCCTTCGCCCCCTGCGTCCCGGGGCCTGCCCCTGGAACATACGCCGCTGCGGCGACACCGCAGCGCATCCCTGAAAAAAACAGGACCGCCATCCCCGCAGCCCAAAGGCATACGGGGAGGCGGTCCTGTCGTTTTCCTTGCGGAAGAGATCCCGACTTCTTACTTGTTGCCCAGGGTCTCCTGGAGCACGTCGATCATGAAGGCATCGGGATTCTTGGCGCAGGCGGCCAGGAACTTGTCCAGGGTCTCCTGCTTGGCCAGGATGGACTTTTCCGTCACATTGTACTGGCGGTTGTAGGCATCCAGCCAGATGACGAAGCCGCTGCCGTTCTCGGGATGTTCGTTATAGGCGCGGCACTTGGTCACGTCGGCTTCCCATTCGCCGCTGATGGGGCGGGGCAGCTTTTTCTTGAGGGGCTCCCAGATCTCGGCCACCACGGCGGTGGGCTGCTCCTGGCACATGAGGTAGGCCTGGGGCACCAGCACGTTGATGGCCTGCGGATCAGCCACGGTATAGCCGATGTTGGAGCTCACGTAGCCGTCGATCTGCAGGGCCTGGAAGACGGGCGGATCCTGGCTGACGGCGCCCTGCGCCACGAATTCGGCGCAGATGTAGTTGGCGGGGTCGATCTTTTCGTCTTCCGCCTGGGCAGCCAGGGGCAGGGCCAGCAGCAGGCAGCAGCACAAAAGCCATTTTTTCATGTTTCCTCCTGAAAATCCGGCAGCCCCACGACAGGCGTGGGGCTGACAGTCCAGAATCGGTGAGGAACAGGCCGCGGCCTATTCGAAGCGGCTGGCGCCGGTGATGAGCACCATGTCGGTGGGCACGTTCTCGTGGAAGCCCACGCTCTTGGTCTTGACCTTGGCGATCTTGTCCACCACGTCCATGCCTTCCACGACCTTGCCGAACACGCAGTAGCCCCAGCCGCTGGGCACGGGAGCGCTGTAGTTCAGGAAATCGTTGTCCACCAGGTTGATGAAGAACTGGGCGGTGGCGCTGTGGGGATCCATGGTGCGGGCCATGGCGATGGTGCCGCGGTCATTGGAAAGACCGTTGTCGGCTTCGTTCTTGATGGGGGCGCGGGTGGCCTTCTCGTCCATGCGGGGGCCAAGGCCGCCGCCCTGGATCATGAAGCCGGGGATCACGCGATGGAAAATGGTGTTGGCATAAAAGCCGTCATCCACATATTGCAGGAAGTTGGCGACGGTGTCGGGAGCCTTGTCGGGGAAGAGCTCGATCAGGATGTCGCCCGAGGTCGTTTCCAGCAGCACGGAGGGATTGGACATGGTAACTCCTTGAGGGAAATTTGCGGCGGCCATGCAACACGGCGGCCATCCGTCTCTATACGACAAGCGGCCGGCAAAGACAATGCGCCCCTCTCCGCCCCGGCGGGGTGACAGGAAGGGCCCGCGCGGCTACACTGCGGCCATGAGATCCCGCCAGACCACCGGCCAGCATACGCTGCCGTCCCTTGTCCCCGTCACCGGTGCCGTGCCGCCGCCCGGCCACCGTCCGCCCGAAGACCATCTCCCCGAGCTGCAGCAGGCCCTGCTCGCCTGGTTCGACGCCAATGCCCGGCCCCTGCCCTGGCGGCGCCATTACACGCCCTACGAGGTCTGGATCTCGGAGATCATGCTTCAGCAGACCCAGATGGAGCGCGGCGTCAGCTACTTTTTGCGCTGGATGGAGCGCTTCCCCGATCTGCCCGCTCTGGCCGCCGCCTCCGAGGAGGAGGTGCTGCACGCCTGGGAGGGCCTGGGCTACTATTCCCGTGCCCGCAACCTGCTGGCCGCCGCCCGTCTGGTCATGCAGGAACACGGCGGCGTCTTCCCCTCCGATCCCGAAGCCATCCGCGCCCTGCCCGGCATCGGCCCCTACACCACCGCCGCCATCGCCAGCATCGCCTTCAACCTGCCCGTGGCCTGTATCGACGCCAATGTGGAGCGGGTCATCGCCCGCGTCTTCGATGTGGACAGTCCGGTCAAATCCGGCCCGGCCGCCGCGCGCATCGCGGAGCTGGCCCGCCGTATCCTGCCCGAAGGCGAGGCCCGCCGCCACAACCAGGCCATGATGGAGCTGGGCGCCCTGGTCTGCGGCAAGAAGCCCCGCTGCGGCCAGTGTCCCCTGGCCCGTTTCTGCACGGCCCTGCATCTGGGCATCGTGCATGAGCGTCCCGTACCGGGCAAAAAGGCGGAGATCACCCCCATCGAGGTGGTGACCGGCGTCCTTTCCAGCCACGACCGCGTCTTCGTCCAGAAGCGTCTGCCCCAGGGGGCCTGGGGCGGTCTGTGGGAATTCCCCGGCGGCCGCGTGGAGCCCGGCGAGACGCCGGAACAGGCCGTGGTGCGCGAATTCGCCGAAGAAACGGGCTTCACCGTCCGGGTGACGGCCCCGCTGGGCATCATCCGCCACGGCTACACCACCTACCGGGTGCGCCTGCACTGCTTCGCCCTGGAGCTGGTCACGGACGATACGCCCCGGCCGCCCGAGCCCCCCGTGCTCACGGCGGCCACGGCCTGCCGCTGGCTGGAGCGCGGAGAGCTGGAGAGCCTGGCCATGCCCGCCGCCCACCGCAAGCTGGCCGACAGCCTCACGGCGCCGAAAGGGCCGCTGCTGACGGCTTTTTAGGGCTTTTTTTGAGGGGGACCCCTCATCTCTGCTGTCGATGCCCGTAGGGCTCCTGCGTCGCCAACGGGCACGGCCCTGCGGGCCGCCATCCGGTCGCATCTCTGCTGTCGATGCCCGTAGGGCTCCTGCGTCGCCAACGGGCACGGCCCTG
>ERZ773260.1659-NODE-1659-length-28053-cov-3.901207_pt1 | contig 28053 bp, 23 predicted proteins | sample MGYA00511387_ERZ773260 | MGnify/ENA primary metagenome ERZ773260 (study PRJEB29015, sample SAMEA2737745) | human gut metagenome | biome: human gut; feature: human-associated habitat; material: faeces | place: China | collected 2012 ... | reverse complement strand
TAATTTTATTTTTACAACATAAAATATAGTAACGTAAATTTTTGCAGGAAAGGGAGAGATGCCCATGGACAGAAATTCCTTATTACCGAAAGCGCGGCCTGCTTCCAGGAGGCCGCTGCAGGGCGCATTCAGAAGTACCGCAGGCCGTCAGCGATTATTGGACCTATGTGCGGTGCTTTTATTTTTGCTGCTTCTTCCCTATGCCTGCAGCCTGCTTTTCGGAAAAGGCGATGTGGGAGAAGAAACTCTGGCGGTACCCCGGGACGAAAGCAGTATCATGGTAGCCTGCGATACCGGCATCGGAGTGAGCAGGCTGCCCCTGGAAACCTATGTGGAAGGTGCTCTCGCCGCAAGCATTCCTGCGGACTGTGAAGAGGAAACACTTAAAGCCCAGGCCATAATTCTCCGCACCCTATGCATGAGAGCCTATGAAAACAGACAATCCATAGATGATAACACCGTCTATGCCAGGGATATCGGCCAGGAATATCTGGATATGCGCAGCAGGGAAGCCCTCTGGGAAGACAGCTATGAAGAAAAACAGGCCAAAATAGCTTCTGCGGCGGCACAGACAAAAGGCATGTATATGACCTGGGAAGGCCAGATTATTGAACCCGCCTATTTCTGGCTCAGCGCCGGCAAAACAAGAAACGGAAAAGAAGTTTTCGGTGAAGGCTATGACTACCTGATCAGCGTGGACTGCAGCCATGATATAGAAGCGTCCGGCTACAGCAGCACAGTCACCCTCAAAGAGAAAGATTTCTGGGCGGCCATGGGTGTTGACGGTTCCGAAAAAATAACTTTGACAAGGGACAGCGCCGGTTACGTGCTGTGGGTGGAAGCGGCCGGTATACATATGTCGGGAGAAAAATTCCGCAGCCTTTTTTCCCTCCAGTCCGCCTGCTTTACCATAAGTGAAAACGGAGGAAACGTGACGCTCGAAAGCAAGGGAGTAGGCCACGGGCTGGGTTTCTGCCAGTTTGAAGCCAACAGAAGGGCGGTACAGGGAGAAGATTTTCTGGCTCTGCTGCATGTTTTTTTTGAAGGCGTGGAAATTCAAAAAACTGAATAAAGGAAGGGAAAACGGAAAGACTAAGCTTGAAGGATTTCAACTGATAATTGGCATCTGCCAAAATGAATAGGAAAGAGAAGGAATGCCCTATGAGAAGAAGAAGGAGATCAAGCTTTAGAAAAGAAAAAGCGATCATGCTGGTGTCCAGCTGCCTCGTTCTGACGGCGCTGACCGCAACCGGTTTGTATGTAAGAAACAAAAGTCAGGATAAGGAAGACGGATATGTGGTGGATTTCACCGCTTTGGAAGAATCCAATAAACAAAAAGCAGGCGAAGCGCAGGCGGACGGAAGCACAGGAGACGGCCAGTATGCAGATACCGGCGAACTGGACTACGATCCCAGCTTCCAGGAAGCGAATTCCGGAAATGTGGACAACCCCGGAATGAATATGCTGGGAAGCACAGCAGGCCAGGCTTCATTGGAAAACGGCCAGGCAGGTGAAGGCCTCGCCGACGCAGGCCTGACACCCAAAGAAGAGGATCTGGCAGCCGCTGACCCTGCCGAAGAAGAAGCCCTGGAAGCCAATGCGGCTGATGTCATCGCCAAAACAGACGATTCCACCGATACCGCAAAACGCGATGAAGACGCCATGAACACAACCCCTGCCCTGGACTTTACGGACAACGATACCCTTGTATGGCCCATCGTAGGAAATGTCCTGGTAAACTACAGCATGGACAAGACCGTTTATTTCGCAACCCTTCAGCAATACAAATATAATCCCGCTATCATCATCGCCGCAACACAGGGTGAAGGCATCACTGCCGCAGCCGACGGACAGGTTACCTCCGTCTACGAAGATCCCGAAATCGGAATGGCAGTAGTAGTGAACCTGGGAGACGGATACGAACTCACCTACGGCCAGCTCACCGACCTTACCGTAGCAGAAGGAGACGTCGTAACAACCGGTGAAATTATAGGAAAGGTAGCGGAACCCACGAAATATTACAGTGTGGAAGGCTGCAATGTTTATTTCAAACTGACCAAGGACGGTCAACCCGTAAATCCGCTGAACAGGCTGAGCTGAAATGTGTAAAAAGCTTCTGATCACAAACGGACGCATTCTGACCATGGCAGGAAAAGTCCTGCCAAAAGGATGCGTACTCACAGAAAACGGCAGAATCGCCGCAGTCGCAGACCAGATAGAAATACCGGAGGACAAAGATACCGAAATTATCGATGCCTCCGGCTGCCTGGTCATGCCCGGCTTAATCGAAGCCCACTGCCACGTAGGAATCACCGAAGAGAAAAAAGGCATGGAAGGAGACGACTGCAACGAAAACGTATCCCCCGTCACCCCATGGCTGAGAGCCCTCGATGCCATAAACACCATGGACGCAGCCTTTGACGACGCCGTCCGCGCCGGAATTACCTCCATCATGGCAGGCCCCGGAAGCTCCAACGTAGTAGGCGGACAATTCGTTTTCCTCAAAACCAAAGGCCGCCGCATAGACGACTTAATCGTCAAAGAACCCGCCGCCATGAAAATAGCCTTCGGAGAAAACCCCAAAGTAAACTTCATGGACCAGCAAAAATCCCCCGTCACCCGGATGGCCATAGCCGGCTTGCTCCGCGAAGAACTCTTCAAAGCCAGAGAGTACCAAAAGAAAAAACAAGCCTGGCAAAAAAAGAATCAGGGAAAATCCCCATCATCCCCCGATTCCCCCTTTGAACCCGATTTCCGCATGGAACCCTGGCTCCCCGTACTCGAAGGCAAAATCCCCCTCAAAGCCCACGTACACCGGGCCGACGACATCTTCACAGCCATAAGGATAGCCAAAGAATTCGGCCTCTCCATGACCCTCGACCACTGCAGCGAAGGCCACCTCATAGCCGAAGAACTCGCAAAAGAAGGATTTCCCGCCATAGTAGGCCCCGACCTCTCCAGCCGCAGCAAAATAGAAGTCCAGAACATGGCCTTCAAAACCGCCGCAGTCCTCCACCAGGCCGGAGTCCTGGTAGCCATCACCACAGACCACCCCGTCACCCTCATCCAATCCCTCCCCCTCTGCGCCGGCCTCGCCGTAAAATCCGGCCTCCCCATGGAAGAAGGCCTCCGCGCCATCACCTGCAACCCCGCCCGCATCTGCCGCGTCTACGACAGAGTAGGCAGCCTCGAACCCGGCAAAGATGCCGACATAGCCATCTTCACAGGCAACCCCATGGAAACCTTCACCAAAACCATGTGCACCATCATCAACGGCACCATAGCCTACCGCGACGAAAACTTTTAATCTCCAGCCTCCAATAACTCCCCAATCCCAAAAAAAGAACTTCAAATAAATCCCCGTTCCTCATAATGAAGGACCTTTCCCTGTTATCCCCATCCCTCCCAACAGGCCAAAGCTCCTTCATTATCCCCGTCCTTTTTTATCCCTTATACATACCTCCAGCCTCCCGCCTTGCACGCTTCCGAATTCTGTGCTGTTTCCTCCCGGCCCTCTTCCGCCTTCTGTCCCGCCGCAGGCCCTCTGTATGTACGGCGGCATCTCAAAAAAAGGGAGATGTTTCTTACTGCTTTGTCCCTCTATTCCGCTGCCCGCCCTTAGCACAACACATGGATATCACAGTCATGAGCACTTGCTATTTCCGCCAGCACTGCGTTGTCGTCGGTCAACGATGCCACCGCATCGCCTCCCTCCTCCGCCTTGCGCTGACAGAAATAGCAAGCACTCATGACTGCAATATCCATGCAATGTTGTGCTGGCGGCGCTGTCTGACGACCGAAGGGAGGAGTTTCAGCCGCGTTGGCAGCGGAATAGAAGGACAAAACAGTTAGAAACACCCCCTTTTTTTGTCTGCCGCCGTACATACAGAGGGCCTGCGGCGGGACGGAAGGCGGAAGAGGGCCGGGAGGAAACCGTACAGAGACGGAAGCGTGCAAGGCGGGAGGCGTACTCCCACAGCACAAAGCGCAAAAAAAGAAGCATTTTTTTCATTTTACAATACCCCCATATATGCTACAATTGAGAAGCACAGGCAAAAATCCAACCCGTTCCTGCATAAACAGGCACGGTGACCAATATGGTAAATAAAGGTAACAGTTTTTGCATCAGAACTGTCACCCAAAAAGAAAATCTGTCATCAGGACAGCAAAATGGAGGAAATGCATGAAAATCGTAGTTTTAGGCGGCGGAATCAGCACAGAAAGGGACGTTTCCCTCAGCTCCAGCCGGATGATTTATGAAGCGCTGAAGAAAAAAGGACACCAGGCCATTCTTCTGGATGTCTATTTAGGATATGAAGGGGACTATGAGGATATTTTTGAAAAGAATATCGACTGGGCGGAAAACATCGGAGGAATCACGGAGAGCAATCCCGACATTTCCAGCATTAAAGCGCTGCGCAAAGACGGCGGAAAAAGCTTTTTCGGCCCGGGCGTCATCCCTGTCTGCCAGATGGCTGACGTGGTCTTTCTGGGGCTGCACGGCGAAGACGGAGAAAACGGCAAGGTGCAGGCGGCCTTTGACCTGCTGGGAATCCGGTATACCGGCACGGATTATGTAAGCTCCGCACTGGCCATGGATAAAAGCCTCGCAAAGGAACTGTTCGCCTTTCACTCCATTCCGACTCCGGCAGGAACCCATCTCAAAAAAGGAGAGGAAAGTACACAGAGAGTACCCTTCCCCTGCGTGGTAAAGGCCTGCAGGGGCGGATCCAGTGTAGGTGTATGTATCGCCCATGATGAAAAGGAATATCAGGCAGCTCTTGAGGAGGCCTTTCGATATGATGAAGAAGCGGTAATCGAGCAATACATCCAGGGAAGGGAATTTTCCTGTGCGGTCATTGACGGAAAGGCTCTGCCCGTCATTGAAATCGCCCCGCTCACCGGATTTTATGATTATAAAAATAAATACCAGGCAGGAAGCACCATCGAAACCTGCCCGGCCGATCTGCCGAAGGAAAAGGCGGAGGAAATGCAGGCGATTTCCGAAAAAGTATTCGCGGCGCTGCGGCTGAAGCAGTATGCACGCATGGATTTTATGATGGACGGTGACGGTAAGCTTTATTGCCTGGAGGCCAATACCCTTCCGGGAATGACCCCTACCTCCCTGATTCCCCAGGAGGCGCAGGCAATGGGTGTCAGCTTTGAAGATTTGTGCGAATGGATTATGGAACTGGCTCTGAAGGAAGGCGAATGAAACCTGCGGAGCGGATGGGAGAAAATATGAAAAATATGACCTTAACCAATATAGCCCGCGCCTGTAATGGAAGGCTTATATACCCCGCGGAGGATTCCCGGAAGGAAACCGAACACGCAGAGGCTGCAGGTGTTGTAGTTGATTCCCGGAAGGCCGGAGAAAATTTCATTTTCGTAGCTACAAAAGGGGAACGGGTGGACGGACACCGGTTTATCCCCGATGTTTTTGCTAAAGGGGCCCTGGGCGTTGTATGTGAAAAGGAGCCGGAAAGCTTACCCGGTCCCTGTATCGTCGTGGAGGACAGCTTTGAGGCCCTGAAACAGATCGGGGAATTCTATCGGCAGCAGCTGCCTGTCAAAGTGGTGGGAATTACCGGAAGCGTCGGAAAGACCAGCACGAAGGAATTCGTTGCAGCCGTGCTCTCCATGAAATATAAGGTGCATAAAACCCTGGGCAACTATAATAATGAAGTGGGAGTACCTCTTACCGTACTGTCCATGCCGGAAGATACGGAGGTGGCCGTGCTGGAAATGGGTATCAACCATTTCGGGGAAATGCATAATCTCAGCCGCATCGCCCGTCCGGATATCTGTATTATGACAAATATCGGCCAATGCCATCTGGAATTCCTGGGCAGCAGAGAAGGGATCCTGAAGGCGAAATCCGAGATGTTTGACTTTATGAAAGAGGATGGCAGCGTCTGCATAAATGGTGATGACGATATGCTTGCTTCCATTAAGGAAGTAAAGGGGAAGAAACCGGTGACCTTCGGGCTGTCGGAGCAATGCCGGGTATATGCCACGGACATAAAAGGAAAGGGCTTATTCGGAAGTGAAGCCATGATCCACGGAAACGGTGAGAGCTTTGCCGTTCAGATCCCTCTGCCGGGAGAACATATGGTATATAATGCGCTGGCCGCAGCGGCGGCGGGACAGCTGCTGGGAATGACCCCGGAGGAAATCCGGGATGGCATCGCGGCGGTGGAAAGCGTCAGCGGGCGCAGCCATATCGTGAAGCTGCCGGATAAAGTCCTGATAGACGACTGTTATAACGCCAATCCTGTTTCCATGGAGGCAGCCATTGATCTGCTGCTTCAGGCGGATGGCCGCAGGGTAGCCGTTATGGGCGATATGTTTGAACTGGGAGAACAGGAAAAGGAAATGCATGCCCGCGTGGGAAAATATGCGGCGGAAAAAGGCGTGGAATGCATTATCTGTGCGGGAAAGCTGGCCCGCTGTATCTATGAGGGAGCCAGGGAAGCAGCCGGGGAAAGGAAAGACGGCCCCGCTGCGGAAATCTTCTATTTTGAAGACCGGGAAAGCCTGTTAGAAGGGATAAACCAAATCCTGAAGCCCGGGGATACGATACTGATCAAAGCCTCCCATGGCATGGGATTTGAGAAGGTGGTGGAACAGCTGTCATGATTTTATCCGTATCCAGGCGTACCGATATACCGTGCCGGCACAACGAATGGTTCATGAACCGTATCCGCGCGGGATATGCGGTGGTAAGAAATCCCATGAACCCGGGGCAGCTTGGCCGGATAGCCCTCACGCCTGACGTGGTGGACTGTATAGTGTTCTGGAGCAAGGATCCCGCGCCTCTCATGCCTTATCTGAAGGAACTCGATGCCAGGGGATACCGGTATTATTTTCAGTTTACCCTGACGCCGTACGGAAAAAATCTGGAGCCCGGACTGCGTGATAAAAAAGAAATCGAGGGCTGTTTCCGGGAACTGGCGCGAAGAGTTGGCAGTGAGCGCATAATCTGGCGCTATGATCCTGTAGTGGTGAATGAGGTTCTGGATCTTAACTACCATAAAAAGGAGTTTGAACGTCTTTGCAGGGAACTTCAGGGCTGCATGCGAAGCATTACGATAAGCTTTGTGGATATGTATACGAAGCTTGGCAGAGGAAAGACTCCGACATATGAAAAAGAGGAGGAAGAAGCGCTGCGATCCCGGGCCGAAAAGCAGCTGCGTCCGGTGACGGAAGAAGAGATGGAAGAACTGGCGGCCTTTTTCTCCCATACGGCATCCGCCCGGGGGCTTTCCGTTAACGCCTGCTGTGAAGGGAAGGATCTGGTCCCGTTCGGCGTGGGCAGGGCTTCCTGCATTGACAAGGCGGTAATCGAGGATATCACAGGCGGAAACCTCAAACTGAAACCGGATAAGGGGCAGCGAAAGGGCTGCGGCTGCTATGAAAGCATAGATATCGGCGCCTATAATACCTGCCGCAACGGCTGTATTTACTGCTATGCCAATCATTCTCCCAAATCCCTGGAGGAAAACCTGCGTAAAGCGGACAGGCAGGGCGAGCTGCTTGTGGGCGGTGTCCGGGACGGGGAAAAAGTGACCGTGCGCAAGACCGCATCCTGCCTGGAAGGACAGTATGAACTGCCGCTGTAAATATCAGTTATTCACTGCGGCAGGCCTTCCGGTAGGCGCTGGCAGTCATCCGGCAATGCTTCAGGAAGCACTGTGCAAAATAACTTTGAGAGGAAAAGCCCGAGGACTGGGCAACCTCCGTAATACTGTAATCCGTTGTGGCCAGCAGCTCCTTGCTGGCCTTTATTCTTACCTCGCATAAATAATTGATAGGCGAACATCCGAACTGCCTGGTAAAGGCATGCACCATATAATATTTGTTCAGATGAGATACCTCGGCAAGAGTGTCCAGCGTGATATCCTGAGGATAGTTCATCTCAATATACTGCTTCAGCTTGATACATTCCCGGCTGGACTTCACGGAGGGAACGAATTCAAAGGAAAAGTTCGTCCTGCGTATCAGATTGACAATCAGTATTTCCAGCATATCCTGGCATACCAGCTCATAGTTGGGCTTCTTTTCCTCCATTTCCGTGAGCAGCCCGTTCATATGGTACATGAACTTGTCATGATCGTTCCTGCAGCTGAAAATGATATGCTCATGATCTTCTTCAAAGGAAAAATTAAGCCCTTCGACCCCCAGGATTATGTATTCCAGGGGAATATCCCCCACCGAACGCTCTGTATGTGTAATATTGGAGTTTATAATAATAAAGTCATCCTCCTTCACAGGATAAATCTGATCCTCTATCAGATAATTGCCTTTTCCCCTTTTGATATAGCACAGCTCGGTAAAGTAATGGGTATGAGGAAGGCTGGGCCAGTCATTCTCATATACGGAATGGGTCACATACAGCAGCTTGGCATTGATGGGATTGATGTTATCATTCTCCATCGAATATCTTGAAATGGGCATAAAAAGCCTCCTTTTTTAGAAATACTGCGTTGCATAAAAGCGGATGTGCAAGAAAGCCGGGCATTTGTACAAAAAAGATGTGCAAAAATACAAAAACGACAAAAATTGAAATTGGCAAATTAAGCACATTGTTGTAAAAAATATTCGATTATTTCTTTTGATGCACGTAAGTTACTAAAAGTATTTTATCAAATGATGAGGTAAAAAGCAAGATTTATAAAAAATGAAGCAAGATATGGATTGTATGGGTATCCTATAGAGGATATACTGATAGTATCAAAAAGCAATACGGAAATGTTCAAACTAAAGGAGGAAAAAAATGAAAAAGAAGATTGTCAGTGTGTTATTAACAGCTGTAATGGCAGCAAGTCTGCTCGCAGGCTGCGGCAACAGCAGCAAACCTGCTGAAAGCACTCCGGCCGAGCCGGCGGCGCCTGCAGCAACAGAAGAAGCAAAGGAAGAAACACCTGCTGATACAACAGCGGAAACCACGGCAGATGCCGGCGCTGCTGATTACAGCGACGTAACATTAACCTTCTGGTCCATGTGGAACTCCACAGAGCCTCAGGGAAAAGTAATTCAGGAAGCTGCCGATGCTTTTAAAGAGCAGACAGGCGCTACCGTGAATATCGAATGGAAGGGCCGTGATATCAATACTATCATCGCAACAGCCCTGGAATCCGGAGAAAAAATAGACATCTTTGAAGATGACTACTCCAGAATCGCAAAAACATATGTAAATTACTGCTACGATTTAACAGAAATGGCTAAAGCAGCCAACTACGATGCACAGAGCTTCAAGTGCTTCAACGATGTAGCTACCGAATGGGCAGGCTTCCTCTGCTGCGTAACCGAACAGCCTCAGGTTGGCGGTGTATTCTACAACAAAGACATCTTTGATGACTGCGGAATCACCAGCGTACCTGCAACATGGGATGAATTCCTTACCGCATGCCAGACCATGGTAGACAAAGGATATCAGCCGCTGGCTCTTGACAGCGCATATGCAGACTTTACCTTCGGTTATCACCTTGACAGAGTTATCGGACAGGATGCGATTACAGACCTGGCTCTTAACGGCGGATGGGGCGAGAACAAAGGCGTTGCAGAAGCAGCTCAGCAGATTATTGACTTTGTAAAAGCAGGATATCTTGCAGACGGCGCTCCGGATGAATATCCTTCCAGCCAGAACAAGATCGGTCTTACAGGCAAGGTTGCAATGGTTGTATGTGCTAACTATGTAGCAGCAGAAGTTAACAACAACAGCGGTACTGAGGTTAACTGGGGAATGTTCAACTATCCTGCAGTAGAGGGCGGTGCGGATCCTTCCAACGCTTATGCAGGCGCTAACTCTCTGGCAATCTCCTCTTACAGCGAGAACCCTCAGGCAGCTTTCGATTTCCTTATGCTCTTAACATCCGGCGAATTTGACCAGAAGATGGCTGATGCAGCTTCCCAGATTCCTGCGGATCCCAGAAATACAGCTCCCGCTATCATGAACGGTACTATCGAAGCTCTTCAGGCTACCGACAGCCCGCTTACATGGAACATGGGACTGAATGAAAATGCAGACCTGAAGGCTAACTTCAAGGATATCATCATCGGACTGTTTGAAGGCAAATATGCTACCGGCGAAGATTTCGCTGCAGCAATGGACGCTTTATACTAAAAAAGGGTTTACCCGGTGGAGGTGGCACTGTAGTGGTGCCGCCTCTTTTTATAAAATGAGGTGACGTATAAATGAAAAAAAATAAAACTATGATCATATGTTTTATACTGCCATGTCTGCTGACCTTATTTATTATGTATCTTTATCCGGTTGCAAGGACACTGATAATGAGCTTTTTCCGGATTGAAAGTGTTACGTCTGATGTTTCCACATGGTCTTTCTATGGACTGGGCAATTATTCCAGAATATTCGGCAGCCCCACATACCGGGTTTCCATGTGGAACATGCTCCGTATCTGGCTGGTCGGCGGTATTTTTACATTGTCATTTTCACTGCTCTTTGCCGTTATCCTCACAAGCGGCATCCGCTTTAAAAAGTTCTTCCGTGCGGCAATTTATCTTCCTAACGTTATCAGTGCCGTAGCGCTGGCAACTATGTGGATTCAGTACGTATATAACAATGATTACGGTATGCTGAATAAGATACTGGGTGCCCTCGGCCTTAACGGCGTGAAATGGCTGGGAACCGATACGAAGTTCTGGGCCATGCTGTTTGCCTTCATTTTCGGCGCAGTAGGTTATTACATGCTGATTTTTATCAGTGGTATTGAACGGATCCCTCAGGATTTATATGAAGCGGCAACCATTGACGGAGCCAATAAGGTGCAGCAGTTCGGAAAAATCACCATGCCTCTGTTAAAGGGAATTACCAAAACAAATATAACCTTCTGGAGTGTTCACACCACAACCTTCTTCCTCTGGTCAAAGATGTTCTCGCCGGTGGATACGGAAGCATCTACCATTGTTCCGGTTGTTTACCTGTATGATACGGTATTCGGCGGAAAAGGAAATGCGAACAGGGATGCCGGAGCCGGTGCTGCGGTAGGCGTTATCCTTGCCCTCATTATTGTAGTGGTTTATTTCGTTATGAACAGACTGCTTAAGGACGATGATTTGGAATTTTAAGCAGGTTGGAATATTGTCTGTCAGACACCGTCTAAGGGATTTGGGGCGGCAGGATGGAACGCAGTACATGCCTGTCTGCAGAATGGAGTGAATGATGAGTAAAGAAAATAAAACTAAAATCAAGCAAAAGGTAAACTGGAAAAAGGAATTGTCCCTTCTTCCCGGTTATATTATTGTACTTGTCTGGATTATATTTACAGCGGCCTTTTTGTTTTGGATTCTGGGGGCCAGCCTTTCCACATCCAGAGAAATTTTCTCGGGTACTGTTTTCAAATTCGAAAGTGGTTTCCATTTGGAAAACTATGTAAACGCATGGCAGGCGCAGAACGTTTCCGTATTCTTCGCAAACTCGTTGCTTTATGCGGTCGTTTCCTGTGTCGGCGTTATTCTGATATCCGCGCCGGGCGCTTATGTGCTTTCCAGATTTGATTTCATTTGTAATAAAGCAATCAAATCCGGCCTGATCGTAGCCATGAGTATTCCCGCCGTTATGATTATCATGCCTATTTTTGCATTGACCACAAAGTGGAATGTAAAGGGCAGGATTCTGCTGATACTGCTGTATATCTTTTTAAATGTGCCTTATACCACAACCTATCTGCTCAACTTCTTCGCAACTCTTTCCAAGACCTACGAAGAAGCCGCGGCAATCGACGGATGTCCTCCGGCAAAAACCTTCTGGGTTATCATGCTGCCGCTGGTTCAGCCCGCGCTGATTACGGTTACTATTTTCAATTTCCTCGGAGTATGGAACGAATTCTTCATGGCATTGATTTTCGCAAGCTCCGAAAAGATGACGCCTGTCGGAGTAGGTTTGCTGCAGATTGTAAACTCCATGAAATACACGGGAGATTACGGCGGATTGTTTGCAGCTGTTGTCATCGTATTTTTACCTACCTTCTTATTATATATCTTCTTATCGGAGAAGATTATTGCCGGTGTAACGGGCGGCGGTATCAAGGGCTGATTTCCTTGTGAATAAAGGATAAAATGAAAAACAGGAGGGGTCGCAGGATGGACCAGAATAAAGGAAGAGTAACAATTCCTACAGATGTAGATGTGATTCAGGAGACCCTGGAATTATCCAGGCGCTGGGGGGCCGACGCGGTGCGTGACTGCGACGGGACAGACTTCCCCATAGAGTTAAAGGATGTGGGCTTAAAGGTATATTCCACCTATTATACAACCAGGAAAGATAATGACTGGGCGAAAGCCAATCCGGATGAAATCCAGCAGATGTATGTGATGACGCCCATTTACACGGCAGACGGGGACAGCCTCAGGATACGCCTCATGAAGGGCTTATATCCGGATATGCTCACACCCAACTGCCGGGATGATATCAGGCGCTGGTGGGAAGTCATTGACAGAAGCACCGGGGAAGTGGTTCCCACGGACAGCTGGTCTTATGACGAGGCTTCCGGTGAGGTGGAAATTAAGAGCATCCCCTTCCATGATTATACAGTGAGCTTCCTCGCTTATATCATGTGGGATCCGGTACATATGTATAACGCTGTTGTAAATGACTGGAAGGATGTGGAGCATCAGATCACCTTTGATGTGAGACAGCCCAAGACGCATGAATATACGATGAAGCGTCTGCGTAAGTTCATTGAGGAGCATCCTTATGTTAATGTTCTCCGGTTCACCACGTTCTTCCATCAGTTTACACTGATGTTCGACGAACTGGCGAGGGAGAAATATGTGGACTGGTACGGCTATTCCGCATCAGTCAGCCCTTATATCCTGGAACAGTTTGAAAAGGAAGCAGGATATCCTTTCCGTCCGGAATATATTATCGATCAGGGCTATTATAATAACCAGTACAGGATTCCTTCCCGTGAGTTTAAAGACTTCCAGGCTTTCCAAAGAAGGGAAGTGGCGAAGATAGCCAGGGAAATGGTGGATATCTGCCACGAATGCGGCAGGGAAGCCATGATGTTCCTGGGCGATCATTGGATCGGCACCGAACCGTTCATGGAAGAATTTGCAGGCATCGGGCTGGATGCGGTGGTAGGAAGCGTGGGCAATGGTTCAACCTTGCGTCTTATCAGTGATATAGAAGGGGTAAAATATACAGAAGGGCGCCTTCTTCCTTACTTCTTCCCCGATACCTTCCATGAGGGGGGAGATCCGGTTAAAGAGGCAAAATATAACTGGGTGACGGCAAGACGCGCTATTTTAAGGAAGCCCATTGATCGTATCGGATACGGCGGCTATCTGAAGCTGGCGAATGAGTTCCCGGATTTTGTGGAATATGTGGAATCCGTCTGTGAGGAATTCCGGGAATTATATGAAAATATTAAGGGAACCACGCCCTATTGTGTAAAAAAGGTTGCTGTACTTAACTGCTGGGGCAAGATGAGAGCCTGGGGCTGCCATATGGTGCATCATGCCATTTACTTCAAGCAGAATTATTCCTATGCGGGCATTATCGAAGCCCTTTCCGGAGCTCCTTTTGATGTGAAATTTATAAGCTTTGAGGATATCCTGGAAAATAAGGATATTTTGAAGGATATCGATGTGATCATCAATGTGGGTGATGCGGATACGGCACATACCGGCGGCGAATGGTGGTGCAATCCGGTGATTTCCTCTGCAATAAAGGAATTCGTATACAATGGCGGCGGCATTATCGGTGTGGGAGAACCCAGCGGGCATCAGGCCAACGGACATTTCTTCCAGCTGTCCAATGTATTCGGTGTGGAAGAGGAAAGAGACTTCACACTTGGCTACGATAAGTATAACTGGGAAAACCACGACCACTTCATTACTGCTGATGCTCAGGGCGAGATTGATTTTGGGGAATCAAGAAAATATATTTATGCCCTTGAAAACACGACAGTGCTGGAAGCGAAGGAAAAGGAAGTACATCTGGCAGTAAACGAATTCGGAAAAGGCCGCGCCGTATATATCAGCGGGCTTCCCTATAGCTTTGAGAACAGCAGGCTCCTTTACCGTGCTATTCTGTGGAGCGCCGGGGATGAAGAAAACATTAATAAGTGGTTCAGTACCAATGTCAATGTGGAAGTGCATGCTTATATCAAGAACGGGAAATACTGTGTGGTTAATAATACCTATGAAGCGCAGTCAACCACCGTTTATAAGGGAGACGGCACAGCCTTCCAACTGGATCTTGAACCGAACCAGATAATCTGGTATGAGATCTGAATATAACAGAAAGATAAAAAATAACAGCGCAGTACCGGCCACCGGTCCTGCGCTGTTATTTTTTTGTCTTAGCAGTTACGTTAAAAAAAGAACATTTTTACGTCCGTATTTCCTGGAATTGCGAAGGGCAAATAGGTGTACGCGCAGAATATCAGAGTAAGAATAAAAAGCATGCTTACAATAGTTACATGAAGAGGAAAATTAGTTGACAGGAACCACACATTGCATTATTATTAATCATATAAAAGCTTATTAAGTATCGACAGAACGAATTTTCGATGCGGTTTCCATCCGCATCCATACCGGAGTCCGGTTCTTCAGAGGCTTCTGAAGCAGGATCTTTTCTCTCTTTTTATGATAAAGAGAAAATCATGGTTTTAAAGGACAATCTTTATGTGAAAAGAGTGGCTCAACCGTATTTCCTGAGAATACATAAGTAAACAGAGCGGAGCTTTGATGATCAGCCTGGTGTCAGAACGCTGTCAGGAGAGTGCTGCTTTGGAAACCTCAGTCTCAAACATTCTGAAAACGAAAGGAGACATATGCCTGCGGCGGCATGTGTCTCTTTCTTCGATCATTGCCTAAGGATCATTACCTGAGTTTTTTCAGTCGGAGAGCCGTGATTTTGACGGCTCAGGAATCCGGTTCTACAGGTGGAGGGCATACTGCTTCGGCGTGACATCCATATATTTCTTGAAGGTCTTTACAAAATAACTGCTGTCATTAAAGCCGCACTGGTAAGCGACATCCGTAATAGGAAGCTCTGTTGTGCTGAGGATATAGCAGGCCCGTTCAATCCGGTAATAATTCAGGTAATCCATAGGGGTCCGGTGTATGGCGGCCCGGAAATAGCGGCAGAAATACTTGGGAGTCATTCCTGCAATGCGCGACAGATCCGCAAGAGTAACAGGGCTGGAATAATTGGCGTCGATATATTCCAGTACAGGCTTGAGCTGATCCATTTTTTTCTGTCCGGGAGCAGGGGCATCCGTCACCGGAGTATAATATTCTTCCTCAAAAAGGCATCCGAAGATTTCATACAGCGCGCCCAGCGTACTCAGCTCGCTGCCCGCATGAGGATACCTTATGGCATCAAACAGCCTTCCCACGGCCTGAAGCAGACGGGAATTGTCCATGGAAGAGGGCGCAGCGCCGGGCAGAACCGAAGGATCCCGGACGGTTTCTTCCCGGGGAACCGCCTGAAAATAATTATACAGCTGGATCTGGTGGCGGGAAATGAGACGGATATAACGTTTGCAGGCGTCCGTATGCATCAGGGTGGATTTAAGGTCGAAAACAGCGCATTCATAGACACAGTGTTCCGGTATGCCGCCGTGTATGACCCCTTCCTCGATCAGGATGACATCGCCTGCCCCGGCAAGGATTTCCCGATCATCCAGAAACAGGCGCAGAGAGCCGCTTTGAATCTGAATCAGCTCCATTTCCTTATGCCAGTGGAAGGGCATGTTATAGCGGGAATGATGCTCATCCACATGATAAAAGGCGATGGGGAAATCAGGGGTGCCATGTTCTATTTTTTCATTATAATCCAGATAATGCATTCCTTTTCCTCCGAAAAAGCCCCTGCAGAAGCCTCTGCCGCAATTGTTTTTTCACTTTTTAATGATAAAAGGGAAGAAAGAATAAAAAGTGAATATTGTTATATTTTTTGCCATTATAACACAGGCAAAACAAAATTGCCAATGCTATACTGAACATAACGGACATAATCCGTATTGACGTGTTTACGGAAAGCCGAAGAGAAACAGGTTGTGTTATTTTAACAAGGAGGGAAAGAAAAATGGCAGAAAACAGATATGTGGGGGATTATCCTGTAATTGGCATCAGACCTACGATTGACGGAAGAAGAGGCTATCTTAAGGTGAGGGAGTCTCTGGAAGAGCAGACCATGAATATGGCGAAAGCGGCGGCGAAGCTGTTTGAAGAAAACCTTCGTTATTCCAATGGCGAGCCGGTAAAGGTTATCATCGCAGACACTACCATCGGACGTGTGGGAGAGACAGCGGCATGTGCGGACAAATTCCGCAAGGAAGGCGTGGATATTACTTTGACAGTAACACCCTGCTGGTGCTATGGCGCAGAAACGATGGATATGGATCCCAGAACCATAAAGGGTGTATGGGGCTTTAACGGAACAGAGCGTCCCGGCGCCGTATATCTGGCAAGCGTTCTGGCAACCCATGCACAGAAGGGGCTTCCTGCTTTCGGTATTTACGGACATGATGTGCAGGATGCGGATGCCACGGATATTCCGGAGGATGTAGTGGAGAAGCTTCTCCGTTTCGGACGTGCTGCGGTAGCTGTTGCCAGCATGAGAGGAAAATCCTATCTGCAGATTGGTTCCATTTGTATGGGTATCGGCGGATCCATCATTGATCCGGCATTTATAGAAGAATATCTGGGTATGCGTGTGGAATCCGTGGATGAAGTGGAAATCATCCGCCGCATGACAGAAGGCATTTATGATAAAGCAGAATTTGAGAAAGCTCTTGCCTGGACAAAAGCAAACTGCATCGAAGGCTTTGATAAGAATCCTGAAGAGGTTCAGAAGTCCAGGGAAAAGAAGGATGAGGACTGGGAGTTCGTTGTGAAGATGATGTGCATCATCAAGGATCTGATGAACGGCAATAAGAATCTTCCGACAGGCTGCGAAGAAGAGATGGTGGGCCATAATGCGATTGCCGCAGGCTTCCAGGGACAGCGTCAGTGGACAGACTTCTATCCCAACTGTGACTTTGCAGAGGCGATGCTCAATACCTCCTTTGACTGGAATGGGGCGAGAGAGCCGTATGTCCTTGCGACGGAAAATGATGTTCTGAACGGACTGGGAATGATGTTCATGAAGCTTCTGACCAACCGTGCACAGATTTTTGCCGACGTCCGTACATACTGGAGCCCGGAAGCGGTTAAGAAGGCAACCGGCTATGATATCGATGGAGTTGCAAAGGATGCGGGCGGATTTATCCATCTGATCAATTCCGGAGCCGCATGTCTGGATGCCAACGGACAGGCAAAGGATGAAAACGGCAATGGTGTGATGAAGCCCTGGTATGATGTTACGGAAGAGGATCAGAAGGCTATTATGAGAGCCACTACCTGGAATGCAGCTGATTTCGGCTACTTCAGAGGCGGCGGATATTCCTCCAGATTCCTTACCGAGGCGGAAATGCCTGTTACCATGATCCGTCTGAACCTGGTTAAGGGACTCGGGCCGGTGCTTCAGATTGCAGAAGGCTGGACTGTGAAGCTGCCGGATGAGGTTTCCGACAAGCTTTGGAAACGTACCGACTATACATGGCCCTGCACATGGTTTGCTCCCCGTACCACAGGAAAGGGCGCATTTGCAACGGCTTATGATGTAATGAATAACTGGGGCGCCAACCACGGTGCCATCAGCTACGGACATATCGGAGCAGATCTGATTACCATGTGCTCCATGCTGCGCATTCCTGTAAGCATGCACAATGTGCCGGAAGAAAAGATTTTCCGTCCTTCCGCATGGAATGCTTTCGGAATGGATAAAGAAGGCCAGGACTACCGTGCATGTGAGGCTTACGGACCTCTGTACAAGTAGGAGGAACCTATGGAAATAAAGAAGGTATTGGCAGTTGACCTGGGGGCTTCCAGCGGCAGAGTCATGTTGGGAAGCTTTGACGGGGAAAAAATAAGTGTGGAGGAGCTTCACCGCTTCTCCAACGACCCCGTCATTCTGGGGAAAACCATGTATTGGGATTTTCTCCGCCTGTTCCATGAAATAAAGCAGGGACTGATTAAGTCCAAAGCGTATGGGAAAATAGACAGCATCAGCGTGGATACCTGGGGTGTGGATTTCGGTATCCTGGATGAAGAAGGAAACCTCCTGGAGAATCCGGTGCATTACCGTGATGCCAGAGTGACAGGAATGCTTGAAAAAAGCTTTGAAAGCATAGATAAGGATCGGTTTTACCAGATCACCGGCAATCAGTTTATGGAGATTAACACCGTATTCCAGCTTTTGTATTTATCCCTGAACCGGAAACGGCAGCTGGATTTGGCGGACAGCCTTCTTATGATGCCTGATCTGTTCAATTACTATCTTTCCGGAGAAAAATGCTGTGAATATTCCGCTGCATCCACCACACAGCTGCTGGATGCGGTGCGTAAGGAATGGTCCGGGGAGGTAATTGAGAAGTTACAGCTGCCGGGACGTCTCCTGCAGAAAATCGTTCCCAGCGGGACGCCTGTGGGAATGCTGAGGCCGGAGATTTGTGAAGAACTGGGAGTGGAGCCCATGAAGGTAGTGGCCGGAGCCGGCCATGATACCCAGTGTGCCCTGGCTGCGGTGCCTACCGGGGAAAAGGATTTCATTTTCATCAGCTGCGGTACCTGGAGCCTGTTCGGAACAGAGCTGGATACTCCTATCATAAATGAAAAGAGCACCCGGTTTAACATTACCAATGAAGGCGGTGTGGGAGGAAAGATTTCCTTCCTGAAAAATATCATCGGCCTTTGGCTGATCCAGGAAAGCCGGCGGCAGTGGATGCGTGAAGGAAAAGAGTTCAGCTTCGGGGAACTGGAAAAGCTGGCGGCATCGGAAGAACCCTTCCGTTCTCTGATAGATCCGGATGCGCCGGAATTTGCCCCTTCAGGAAATGTGCCGCGCAGAATCAGGGAATTCTGTAAACGTACCGGCCAGCCGGTACCGGAGACAGAGGGCCAGCTGGTGCGCTGCATCAATGAAAGCCTTGCGCTGAAGTACCGTATGGCGCTGGAAGAGATCAAAGAGTGTACAGGAAAAGAATATCCGGTAATCCATATGGTGGGCGGCGGAACGCAGAGCGCCCTGCTCTGCCAGCTGACGGCGGATGCCTGCAAATGCCCGGTTTACGCCGGACCCATTGAGGCGACTGTTTATGGCAATATCGCTATCCAGCTTATGGCGGAGGGCGTTATCGGAAGCCTGGAAGAAATCCGCAGTGTTATTAAGGCTTCGGAGGATATCCGCAGATTTGAACCGCAGAAGCCGGACGAGTGGGAAGCGGTATACCGGAAATACAGGGAAGATATCAGGAATTGGTGATCGGAGGATGCTATGTTAAAAGGAATTCCTTCCATTTTATCACCGGAACTTTTAAAGGTTCTGTGTGAAATGGGACACAGTGACAGAATTGTAATTGCGGACGGTAATTTTCCTGTGGAATCCATGGGGAAAAATGCTAAGGTCGTACGGCTGGACGGACATGGCGTGCCGGAAATTCTGGATGCCATCCTTCAGGTATTTCCGCTGGATACTTATGTGGAGCACCCGGTTAACCTCATGGAGGTAATGCCTGGAGATCCGGTTAAAACACCTATCTGGGACGAGTATAAGGAGATTATATCCAGGCATGACGGCAGGGGAAGCGCAGTGGTGGGAAATATTGAGCGGTTCGCTTTTTATGAAGAAGCAAAAACGGCTTATGCCATTGTGGCAACCGGAGAAATGGCGGTGTATGCCAATGTGATGCTGCAGAAGGGTGTTGTAACGGAATAAAGAAAAGATATCGAAAGCCTGTCTTGTTCGGCAAGACAGGCTTTTTGGCGTTTGTGATATAGAAATATGTAGAAAATTTTCAGCGTTACAGTATGCGGACGCTGTCTCTTTTAATCAATTCCGGCTTTATTTTCTGCTTGATAACGGGCTTGGCGTCCGACGAGGATAGGGCATCCAAAACAGAGTCGGCAATGGTATTGCCCACAAGTGTTATTGGCTGGGCGATGGCAGTAATGCCCATGATATCGGCCCAGGGGTGATCATCATAGGCGATGAGGCTGATATCCTCCGGCCAGTTCAGCTGAAGCTCCTTCAGCGCGGATAAAGTCCATATGGTCAGGGTTTCGGCATGGCTGATAATGGCTGTGGGTTTCAGGCGCTGTATATTCTCTTCGATAGATTTCGTATAATTCCGGTTACAGGAATAATGAAGAATATATTCGGGATCGGGACGTAAGTCCATTTCCAGATAAGCCTGATTATAACCATCATCACGGATATCCTTGCCGTCTACGGCGACATTCAGTATCAGGATTCTGCGGTGGCCGCACTCCAGCAGATATTTTACGGCAAGATAGGTGCCGTAGCGGTCATCTATAGTGATAGAATCCAATTCATCATAGTAGTCTGAGTAAAGCTGAAGGCAATATTGCCTGGAGTTCATAAATAAACGCAGGTCCTCCTTATTGTAAAAGAAAGGAGTAAACAGAAAGGCATCCAGCTGATTGGAACGCAGATAACGTATCACTTTGTTGCTTGAAAAATAATTTCCTGAAGGTGAAAACGTTAACAGCTGATAATCGGTGTTGTCAAGCCGGTTATGCATTTGCTCTATTACCTGAAAGAAAAAAGGATTTGTGAAATCGTTTACAGCAATGCCTATGGAATTGCTTCTGCTTTGCTTAAGGCTTCTGGCCAGAAGGTTGGGGTAGTAATCCAAATCCCTGGCAGCCTTTAAAACCAGTTCCCTTGTTTCAGGCTTTACCTTCTCAGGAGACTGAAAAACTCTGGAAATCGTGGCTACAGACACGCCGGCCAGTCTGGCTACATCTTTGCTTGTTGCCATAGAAACCCTCCTTTTTGTATTTGTTAATATTATACAATAGCACTTGGGAAAAGGAAAGCAGATTCCGATCATTTTTTGTGCAAATAAGAGAAAAAAGCCAAAATTATTGACAACGTTTACATTCGCTGATATTATGTTCGTATAATCCTATTGCAGATATAAAGCTGCTTTTTATTTTAAGAAAAATGTAAACGTATACATAAGGAGGATACCTATCATGTATTACAGACCAACAGGCTCCGTTGCAGCCGATGTCATTCCTTTTCGCAGAGCCGATATTTTTCAATTATTTTATCTGAGAGATTTCCGGGATATTGAAAAATGCGGAGAAGGCACGCCGTGGTATTTACTGGAAACGAAGGATTTTATTGATTTCACAGAAAAAGGAGAGGTTATTTCTAGAGGGGGTGAGCAGGACCAGGATTTATATATTTTCACCGGCAGCGTTTTTGAAGAAGATGGTATGGGCTATATTTTTTATACCGGACATAATCCTCATTTCCCGGAAAAGGGAAAGAACCAGGAAGTGATTATGATGGCTGAGAGCAAGGACTTTCAGCGCTGGGCAAAAGTAAAGGATTTTAGCCTGTCCGCGCCGGACTGCTTTGAACCTCATGATTTCAGGGATCCCTTTGTTTTTATAAATGAAGAAACAGGGGAATATAATATGCTGCTGGCAGCCAGGGTTAATTATGGCCCGAGCAGAAGAAGAGGGTGTACGGCTGTGGCGGTCAGCAGGGATCTTATCTCCTGGGAGGTGAAGGAAGAACCTTTTTACAATCCCAGGCAGTATTTCACACATGAATGCCCTGATTTATTCCGCATGGGTGACTGGTGGTATCTGGTCTTCAGTGAATTTACAGACAAATGTGAAACCCATTACCGTATGGCAAAGACCCTGGAAGGTCCCTGGCTGACACCGGAGTATGATACCTTTGATAACCGTAATTTTTATGCGGCCAAAACCGTATCCGACGGAAAAGACAGATACATAATCGGCTGGAATCCCACCAATATCGGAGATGAAGATTTTGCCGAAACGCAGTGGGGCGGAAATATTATAATTCACAAAATTGTACAGGAGGAGGACGGACAGCTGTATGTGGAAGTGCCGGATACAATAAAGAAGGCCTACGATACTCCTTTGCGCTACCGGGAGGGTTATACGATGGGTACGGTGCTTAAATATCAGAACAGCTGGAGAATCGGCAGACAGGACGGCTTCAGCAGTCTGGATTTAGGGGAACTGGAAACCAACTGCAGGCTATCCTTTGACGTAACCTTCCAGAAGGGGATTAAGAATTTCTATCTCTTTTTAAATAGCGATAAGGATAATGAGGCGGCCTATTATGTGGGAATTGAGCCTGTGATGAACCGCATGACTTTTGACAGATGGCCGAGGAAAAGAAATGATTACCCCTTTATGCTTGAACTGGAAAGGAAAGCAGAGATTCTGCCGGATGTAAAATATCATGTGGATGTGATTAAGGACGGACCGGTCCTGGAGGTTTATTTCGCAGGAAAATATGCCATGAGCGCCAGGATGAATGATTTCCGGGAGGGAACCTTCGGATTTGCAGATTCTTTCGGTGAAGCTGTTATTGAAAATCTGGAATATATGACTCTTGGTAAATGAGAGGAAAGGGGCGGAAACAATGAAGGAAAAAGTAAAGAGGACATTTTCCCGGAATTGGCGATTGTATGTACTGATGCTGCCGGCGCTGCTTTGGCTGATAGTATTTGCATATATGCCTATGTACGGCATACTGATTGCCTTTAAGGACTATAAGGGCAAGATGGGGATCATGGGAAGTCCCTGGGCGGAACCTATACTGAAGCATTTCACTTCCTTTTTCAGCACCAGCGTAGCGCCCCAGATTATCGGGAACACCATAATACTGAGCCTTCTGACCATATTGATCTCTTTTCCGGTTCCGGTCATTTTTGCACTGCTGTTGAATCAGATAAAAAATAACAGGAGAAGAAAAGTAGTACAGACCATTTCATATGCGCCCTATTTTGTTTCCAATGTGGTTGTTGTGAGTATATTGAGTGTTATCTGTGCCCCGAGCGGCTTTATCAATACAATCATAAAGTTTTTTAACGGAGGGAATGCCCTTTACCTCACCTCCGCCGCGGAATATTTCAGATCCTTATATGTAATATCCAACATATGGCAGACCATGGGCTTTTCTGCAATCGTTTACATTGCGGCTCTTACAGGTATAAGCCAGGATTATTATGAAGCGGCAATCATGGACGGGGCCACAAAGCTGAAAAGGATACTGTATATAGATATTCCGCTGATTATGCCCACCATTATTATCATGTTTATTCTTTCCATCGGGAATATCATGTCAATCGGATATGAAAAGGTGTACCTGATGCAGAGCGGAACCAATACGACAGTCAGTGAAATCATTTCAACATATGTATATAAGGTCGGCCTGCAGAATGCACAGTTTTCCTTTGCGACCGCAGTAGGCCTGTTCAACGCCATAGTTAATTTTGTTATTCTGCTGATTGTAAATGCGATATCCAGAAAAACAGCGGATATCAGTATCTTTTAGGAGGGCGTCAGATGAAAAAAGAGCGAGCTTCAGGAAGGAATATAGGCTTTCCTAAATCCGGAAAAATAAAAAAGATGTGGGGAGATCGTATTTTCGATGTGATAAACGCCGTACTGATGATTTTTATATGTCTGGTTATTGCATATCCTCTTTACTATGTGCTGCTGGCATCCTTTACGGATCCTACGATTGTGAATTCGGGGAAGATCCTTCTTTATCCGGAAAATATTTTCCTGGGAGGATATAAAAAGATTTTTCAATACCGTCCTATCTGGACAGGATATGCCAATACGCTCATTTATACCTTGGGAGGGACTGCGGCAGCCATAGTAGCAACCATCCCCTGTGCATTCGCTTTATCCAGAAAAGCATTATGGGGCAGAAGAGTGCTGAACTTCCTGTTTACCTTCACCATGTTTTTCAGCGGAGGAATTATTCCTCTTTACCTGATTATTAATGCGGTGGGTATTTACGATACCATATGGGCCATGGTTTTGCCTACGGCAGTATCTGTTTACAATCTGATTGTATGCCGTTCCTTCTTTGATTCCAATATACCTGACGAATTGTATGACGCGTCGAAAATTGACGGCTGTAATGACTTTGATTTTTTCTTCCGGATTGCGGTTCCGCTGTCGTCAACGATTATTGCGGTTATGATACTTTTTTATGCCACATCCATATGGAATTCTTTTATGAATGCATTGATGTTCATGGGGACTCAGGACAAGATGCCGCTGCAGGTTATTCTGCGTAATCTCGTTTTATCCAATCAGACCTCTGCGCTGACATCCAGCGGAACGGAGGTTGCACAAAGAATGAAGATGGCTGAGCAGTTAAAATATTCCATCATTGTAGTATCGGCGCTGCCGCTGCTGATTGCTTATCCGTTTGTTCAGAAATATTTTGCAAAAGGTGTGTTAATGGGAGCTGTAAAAGGGTAGGGCGTATTTTAATACGCTTCAGGGAAAGGAGAAAGTATGAAAAAGAAAGTTTTAGCGTGTATTTTATGTATGTGTATGTGTCTGACGGCGGGGTGCGGAAAGACTTCCCAGACCAGCGGCAATGAGGCTGTAGAGTCCGGGACTTCGCAGGAGGCGGGGAGGCTGGATAATTTTAATCTGGACGGTACTCTTCCTATTGTTAAGGATCCGAGCAAAATGGAGCCTATAAAAATTGCGGTGGTGATTGGCGCGGACAGCTCGGTTCCCACAAAAGACAAGGAAATGACAAAGAAAATTGCAGAAGAGACAGGCATTCCGATTGAATGGCAGGAAATACCGGCAGACGGTTCTGCGGAGAAGATAAACCTTATGCTGACCAGCGGGGAATATCCGGATGTTTTCTGGAACGGGATAAGCAGTGATATGGCTGTCCAGTATTCGGATCAGGATGTCTTTGTCCCCACAGAGGATTTGATTGACCAGTATGCGCCGAAGCTGGCCCAGATTTTTAAAGACCATCCCCAGTATAAGCAGGGTTCCACAACCCCCAATGGGCATAGCTACGGATTCCCTTATATTGAAGAAATGCACGGACTTGTGCTGACACCCGGGCCTTTCATGATCAATCAGGCATGGCTGGATAAGGTGGGAAAACAAATGCCCGCCACGATAGACGAGTTTGTGGACTGTATGCGTGCATTTAAAGAGGCAGGAGATTTGAACGGGAATGGAAAAGCGGATGAAATACCTTATGCCCTTGAGTTCGGAAATGCCGACGGCTTTGGCTCCTTTGACTCTTTTTATTATTTCACCGGCGCTTTCGGAATGGCGGATTCGATATGCTCTGGAAATGCCACGGCAAACCATCTCAGACTGATTGACGGCAAAATCATTTTCGCGGCGACGGATGATGCATTCCGTAAAACCTGTGACTTTTTCCACGATATGTATACGGATGGGCTGATAGATCCGGATTCCTTCGCTCCCTCAGGAACAGGAACGCCTTTATACATCAATAAGCTCGCGCAGCCTGAAGCGGTTATCGGTGCATTCCAGTGCTGGACACCCAGAGATAATATTGTGGATCTGGATGTGAGAGAAGAATATGTTCCGCTGCCCAGGCTTACCGGGCCGGAAGGAAAATGCGGAAATGTGCTGAATTATTCCGAAATGCAGGATACATCCATGGTGGCTGTTACAGATAAATGTGAATACCCTGAAGTGGTTGCAGCCCTGGTGAATTACTGTATGGATCCTGAAATATCGATTACACTGAATTGGGGCGCAATAGGATATACCTACGTAAAGGGGGATGATGGAGTTCTTCATTTTAACCTGGATGAAAATGATAATATCATTCTGCAGAATGGCTGGCAGTATTTCTCGGAACAGAGAACAAATACCTCTCCCACAAGAGGCTCTCTGGCTGTATTGAATGAGTACTATGACAAATATGTGGATTATACATGGGATGCTGTTCCGATTCTGGAAGGACAGAGAGTGAACGGAAAAGAAGAATGTCTGGAAGAAATACCGGCGATACCTAAAATGATGCTCTCTTTGGAAGAGAACAACAAGCTTTCACAAATCTACGGCACCATAAATAATATTGTCAATGCATATCAGATGGATGCTGTCATGAATGGTACGGACGACGCGGGCTGGGACAAATTCAAACAGGATTTGAAGGCAGCCGGCATGGAGGAATTAGTAAATATATATCAGGGAGCGTATGACAGGTACTGTTCCTTCGGTGAATAAAAAATAAAACACACTTTGCAGAATAACAGACCGCCGGAACCCCGGCGGGCTGGATATATGTACTATACTAATTCCTTATTCTTAAAATACATCTCTTTTATCCGTTCCAGCGTGATATCCGCCAGCTTCTTTTTTTCTTCCTTGGAAAGTTCATTCGGATAAATGGGCTCTCCATATTCGATAACCACGTGGTTTTTTTTAATCTTGGGAAAATGATCCTCAAAAACATCCCCTGCATTATTCAGGGCAATGGGAATGATGGGGCAGCCGCTTTTTTCTGCAATTTTAAAGCTGCCTGCATGAAACGGCAGGAAAGTATCGGCAATCTTGTTGCGGGTACCCTCCGGGAAAATGCAGATAGAAATCCCGTCTTTGATTTTTCCGATTGCAGCGAGGATGATTTTGGCGCCCTGCTTCAGATCCTTGCGGTCAAGGAACAGGCAGTGCAGATTTTTCATCCAGTGGCTGAGAAGAGGAATTTTCAGCATCTCCAGCTTGGCGACATAGCCGGTAGGGCGGGGAACGCGTACGTAAGTCATAAGGATGTCAAAATAACTCCGGTGGTTTCCGATATAGAGGACAGCCTGGTCTTTAGGAATCCGTTCCTCACCGATATAAGTGATTTTCACGCCGGACAGCCTCAGGCACCAGCGGAACGCCCAATTGACAATGGCCAGGGAGCTGCGGTTTTTGATATCCATATTAAATTTGCCGATAATCCATTCCGCAATGAGAAGCGGTATGCTCAGGATAAGAAAAATAACTACAAAAAGAGCGACACTGATAAAACGAATCATAGGATAATCCCTTCCTTTTCTGGTTGCGTAAAGGCAGCAGAAGCAAAGGCTATGCTGCCTTTTTAGTATATACTACCATTATTGGCAAAGCAAGAGATTATAGGCATGCGGCGCCTGTTTTTTTCGGCGTCGCCGCTGTGCGTTAAATCAGAGGTTGAATTCCTGAAAAAGCTGATCCTGGTAAACGGGATCTATAACCGCCTTTTCTATTTCCCCGCTCCTGGATTCCCGGATGAGAAGACAGATTAACTGGTTTACTCTGTTTTGGCCTTCTTCCTTAACACTGGCCATATGTTCCTGTTCATCATACTCCGTAAATAACATATTGATTACCTCCGCGCGATGATTTATAAGAATATCCTTCAGAATGTTTTCACGGATACACTCCCGGATTGCCATATCGACTGCTTCAGTGAAGGGTAAATCCAATGTCAGTTTTTCTCTGACCTTTGCGATAAACAGAGAATACTCTTTCAGTCTGCCGCATTTTTCCATCAATTCACGGTTCCTTCCTTTGTTGATGTTAAGCATGAGCGCTTTGCATTCCAGGCATGGCTCCATGGTGGTTTTAGAGTGGGGAAAGGCATCGGACATCTTCAGCTGAGAACGATCCGGCTGTTTTTCCGTACCATTATAAAATATAACATATTGTGGCCTGGGCAGAGGGATCAGCTTGCTTCCATATAGATTGTACTTATATTTTTTCAGATACTTCTGATAAGTTTCCGCAAAATATAAGAACCCTCTTACCGGCATATTTGGATTTACCGTGCTCTGATGTTCATAAAGATTGAGGATGTCGCCAATTAAAAAGGATATATCATTTTTCATTTTCAGATAAAGCATGTTTTCCAAAGTAACAATATGCAGTTCATCGGCATTGTTGTAGTGAGTGTCGTTGACTGCATTGTATAAATCAAGCAAATCCTTCTTTTCCCGGAACACTAACCGGAAAAGGCGATCCTTATATTCTTTTGAGATTTTAACTTCCAAGTCTTTTGTCTACCTCCATTATATCGTTTTTATTAACAGATTACAACGTAAAAGAATAGATTATTAAACCATGCTAGAATGCCAAAGTAAATTCCAGTTCATATATCCTACCAGATTTAAGTTTGAC